>Ga0233451_10000674_pt1 | contig 34409 bp, 35 predicted proteins | sample 011ome_29_FD_183052 | JGI IMG/M metagenome (GOLD analysis project Ga0233451, IMG submission 183052) | Coastal salt marsh microbial communities from the Groves Creek Marsh, Skidaway Island, Georgia - 011504CT (spades assembly) | ecosystem: Environmental > Aquatic > Marine > Intertidal zone >... | reverse complement strand
GCACCCCATGTGGCGATTATTTCAACACCCAAAGAATTGGGCACCTATGGGGCCGTGGATTGCGGCGCCTTTGTCAGCGCCTTTACGCTGGCGGCACAGGCGCATGGGGTCAGCAGTATTCCGCAGGCCGCGGTTGCTGAGATGTCGGATGAGGTGCGTTGCGTGATTGGATTGCCCCAAGATCGCGATGTGTTATGTGCGATTTCGTTCGGGTATCAGGACCCTGATCATCCGGCAAATGGTTTTCGCACGCAACGTGCGCCGTTGTCCGAGGTCCTGATAGATGTTGATGGGTCGTAGCTTGTCGCCTTAGGTTTTTGCTGCGACGATGATCACTTCGACTTTGTGGTGTTCGGTGGCCAGCGCAGATTCCCCTGTTGCGCGAGCTGGGGTTTGACCCTGTGGTACCCAAGCATCCCAAACCGCATTCATTTCGCCAAAATCATCCATGCTGGCCAGCCATATTTGTGCGGATAGAATTTGTGTTTTGTCTGAACCGCAGTCTGCCAACAGCCGGTCCACATTGGCCAAAATGGTTTTGGTCTGATCTGTGACGCTGTCGCCTGGTGTGCCCACTTGGCCAGCAAGGTAGATGGTGTCGCCGTGGATGACTGCTTGAGACATACGAGGGCCTGTTTCTAATCGTGTTATTTGTGACATTACGGTTTCCTGATATTGGGGTGACGTTTCGCAAAATAATAATGACACTGTGTATATATCAATTGCATGCCAAGGCACAACTGAGAGGTTTGCAAATCGACACCGAATGGTGCGTGTGTGGCAGGTGTTGCGGTGTGAGTATTTTTGCAAAAATGAAAGACAGGCTGCGAAAATGGGCAAAACGGCGCAAAGGGTGCAAGTTTCTGGTGGCTAATGCTTGCAGCGCGGCGCGGGCAGGGGTAAACGAGGTGCAGAAAAAATGGAGCCAAACATGTCGATCACAACCGAGACCGCAGCTAAAGTTGCGAAATTGGCGCGTATCCGCGTAGAAGATGATGCTCTGCCCGCTTTGGCGCAGGAGTTTAATAACATTCTTGGATTTATTGAGCAGCTCAATGAGGTGGATGTTGAGGGTGTAGAGCCCATGACATCTGTGACCCCGCAGCGGTTAAAGCGGCGTGTGGATGATGTGACAGATGGCAGTCAGCAGGACAAAGTGTTGAAGAATGCGCCCGATGCGCGTGAAGGATTTTTTGCAGTGCCGAAGGTAGTTGAATAATGAGCGATTTGAATAAATTGACAATTGCTGAGGCCCGCGATCATTTGCGCGCCAAAGAGATTACAGCGCAAGAGCTGACGCAAAGCTGTTTGTCGGCGATCGACGGTGCGGATGCTTTGGGCGCCTTTGTGCATAAGACGCATGATTTGGCGATGACACAGGCGCAGGCTGCCGATGATCGGTTGGCGGCAGGGGATGCGCCCGATATGTGCGGCATTCCTTTGGGGATCAAAGATCTGTTTTGTACAAAGGGTGTGGACAGCCAAGCGGCCAGCCGCATTTTGCAGGGGTTCAAGCCCGAATATGAAAGCACGGTGAGCCAAAAGCTGTTGGATGCGGGCACCATCATGTTGGGCAAGCTGAACATGGACGAATTCGCCATGGGCAGTTCGAATGAGACATCGGTTTATGGCAATGCAGTAAACCCGTGGAAAGTCGATGATCGCGCGTTAACACCGGGTGGATCGTCGGGGGGATCGGCATCGGCTGTTGCGGCAGATTTATGTTTGGCCGCGACCGGCACAGATACCGGTGGATCCATTCGTCAGCCTGCTGCATTTACCGGCATTGTGGGGATCAAGCCCACCTATGGCCGGTGTTCGCGTTGGGGCGTTGTCGCCTTTGCATCGTCGTTGGATCAGGCGGGTCCTATGACCAAAACAGTGCGCGATTCTGCCATCATGTTAGAGACGATGTGCGGACATGATCCCAAAGACAGCACCAGTGCGGATTTGGCGGTCCCGAATTTTGAGGCGATGTTGACCGGTGATATTCGCGGCAAGAAAATTGGTATACCCAAAGAATACCGCATGGACGCAATGCCGGCCGAGATTGAAGCGCTGTGGTCCCAAGGGGCAGATATGCTGCGCGATGCAGGGGCCGAAATTGTCGATATCAGCCTGCCGCATACAAAATACGCCTTGCCTGCCTATTATGTGATTGCGCCTGCCGAGGCATCGTCGAATTTGGCGCGTTATGATGGTGTACGGTTTGGTCATCGTGCGTCATTGGCTGCAGGTGATGGCATTACCGAAATGTACGAAAAAACCCGCGCCGAAGGATTCGGTCCAGAGGTTCAGCGCCGTATCATGATCGGTACCTATGTGTTGTCGGCTGGGTTTTACGATGCCTATTACAACCGTGCGCGTCGTGTGCGTACATTGATCAAGAAAGATTTCGAAGATGTCTTTGCCAATGGTGTCGATGCGATTTTGACACCTGCGACCCCATCAGCGGCATTTGGCCTGGGGGAAATGACCGATGCTGATCCGGTGCAAATGTATCTAAACGATGTGTTTACGGTCACGGTGAATTTGGCAGGGTTGCCAGGTATATCTGTGCCAACTGGTCTGGACAGCGCCGGTTTGCCGCTGGGATTGCAATTGATCGGTCGCCCATGGGAAGAGGGTGATTTGCTAAATACCGCCTATGCGTTGGAACAGGCCGCAGGATTTGTAGCCAAGCCGCAAAAGTGGTGGTAAACCTTTTCAACGATGCAAGGGGGTAAGGGTATGCAAAAACGGGTAATTGGATTGGCATTTGTGGCATTGATGGGCTGTACACAGGCGCCCAATGATAGCTATACGTCACAAATGGATGATCGCTTGCGTGATGCGCAATTGCAGGGTTTGCCTGCCCCACAACAGGTGTCTGAACAGCCGTTGGATATGGGGCCAGTGATCAGCCAGAAACAAACCGCAACGCCAACAATTGCGGACGCTCCTGCGGTAGGATCGGCAAGCTTTAAAAACCCGGGCCTGTCTGACGAGCAAAGCTTTGATGCGGTTTCTGATCGCCAAACGATCGAAAGCGATGCAGAGCGCTTGGAACGTAATCGTGCCCTGTATACGGTGATTGAACCGACTGCTGTGCCGCGCAGGCCAGGGTCGCAAATCCCCAATATCGTTGCATATGCGTTGCAAACCAACAATCCCTTGGGCGAGCCACTTTATAAACGCGGCATTTTCGCGACCCAAGCACGCTTTGATCGCAACTGCGCAAAATTCACCTCGGATGCAGCTGCACAAGAGGCGTTTTTGGCGGCGGGTGGTCCAGAAAAAGACGGGCGTGGTCTGGATCCTGATGGGGACGGATATGCCTGCTACTGGGATCCGCGGCCATTTCGGCGCGCGATTCAGTCGTCACAGCCCAGATCTGAATGAAAATAATTCCGCACGCATCGCCAAATTTTACAGAACGGCGGGGCGCTGGCAGGCCGCATATGGTTGTGTTGCACTATACCGCTATGGATAGTGCCGCAGCGGCCTTGGAACGATTATGCACATCCGAATTTCAGGTCTCGGCGCATTACTTGATCGATCAATCTGGCCAAGTGTTTGAAATGGTCCACCCCGATATGCGCGCCTGGCATGCAGGCCAATCATTTTGGGCGGGCGAACATGATATTAATTCTGTGTCAATTGGGATTGAGCTGTGCAATCAAGGTGTGCATCCCTATCCCTTTGCGCAAATGGCGGCCTTGCAGAGCGTGCTCGCCAATCTTTGTGCCCAATACGATATTGATCCCCGCCAGGTCTGGGGTCATTCGGATGTGGCAATGGGGCGTAAAACGGATCCTGGACGACGATTTGATTGGCGCGGGCTGTGGTGGGCGGGCTTTGGCCTTTGGCCTCGTGCAGCTGCACCCATTGTGCCACTGAACGAAAACCAATTCATGGAAAACGCAGCTAGGATCGGCTATGATCACGCAGCTGGGCTTGATGCGGTGCTGGCCGCTGTGCGATTGCACTTTGCTCCGATGCGCACTGGGCCGCTTGACGCAGTCGACTGTACTCTCGTCCATGATCTGGCCACACAAATCAATGGTTGACGGCGTGCGCAGTTCCCCGTACTGCGACAGCACGCGGTGGGCTGGATGACCGCGGGGATTACCCCGAGGAAAGTCCGGACTCCACAAAGCTACGGTGCCAGGTAACGCCTGGGCGGGGCAACCCGACGGAAAGCGCCACAGAAATGAAACCGCCTGCGGTCCACGCAGGTAAGGGTGAAACGGTGGAGTAAGAGCCCACCGGGGATCTGGCAACAGATACCGCATGGCAAGCCCCACCAGGAGCAATGCCAAATAGGAACCTTGCGCAGGTTTGATCGGGTAACCGATATCTCTGCACGATTGCTTTGGTCGAAAGGTTCGGGTTGGCAGCTAGAGGTCTGCAAGCGATTGCTGACTTAGATGAATGGTCATCCAAGGGGACAACCCCTGGACAGAATCCGGCTTATAGGCCCACCGCGCATATTTTTGTCCAAAATAACCGAATGCCTGTTGACTCGGACGCCATCTCCGTTAAAAGGCATGGCTCATAGGAATTCGCGGGCAACCCATACGCCCGCCGCAGGAGATGTAAAATGGCGAAGCCAACCACGATTAAAATCCGCCTGAACTCGACCGCGGGCACTGGCCACTTCTACGTGACCAAGAAAAACGCGCGCACCATGACCGAAAAAATGGTTGTGCGTAAATATGACCCCGTTGTTCGCAAGCACGTCGAATACAAAGAAGGCAAAATCAAGTAAATTCACTTGATAACTAATGCAAAAGGCCGCGTATCATACGCGGCTTTTTTTATTTCAGTTTTGCGAAAATACTCTGGGGGAATTGTTCAAAATTACAATTTTGAACAAGGGGGCAACGCCCCAGAACCAGATGCTCAAAAACGCTCACTCCAAAAATACGAAAGGGGCCGCAAACTGCGACCCCTTTATGGTTGTCTTCTAGCCGGTGATTATTCGCGGTTGCCCAAAAACTGCAACAAGAACATGAACAAGTTCACGAAATCCAGATATAGCTGCAACGCGCCAAAGATCGCAGATTTTTCTAACCAAGCAACATCACCATGCTGGGCATGCGCGATGTATGTGTTTTTGATGTTTTGTGTGTCATACGCGGTAAGACCTGCAAAAATCAAAACACCCAAAGCGGAAATTGCAAAGTGGATGGCGGGCGAACCCAGGAAATAATTCACGATTGATGCAACAATCAGACCAATTACACCCATAATCAGGAACGATCCCCAACCGGAAATGTCTTTCTTGGTTGTATATCCCCACAGCGATAGGCCGGCAAATGCGATCGCTGTAATCAAGAATGTCTGTACAATCGAAAACGATGTATAGACCAAAAAGATCGAGCTAAGTGACGCACCCATCAGTGCGGCATAGACATAGAAAAACAATTGCGCACCTGCAGCTGATGTCCGCTGCGCAACCGCGCCAAAGGCAAATACCATTCCCAACGGGGCCAGCATGACCACCCATTTCAACGGGGATGTGTATAATGCAACCCCCAGACCGGTCAGCAATGTGCCGTTTTGCATCTGCGCTGCTGCACTTGCTGGATCTGTAGTTACGGCCAATCCGGCCAAGGCCCATGCCGCCAATGCAGTGATGATCAGACCGACCGACATTGTGCCGTATACTTTATTCATGTGGGCGCGCAGCCCCTCATCAATCCGTGTGGCACGTGCGCCAGCTGCGGACCGTAATGATTCAAATTGTGCCATTTTAGCCTCCGATTACTTGGGAAGCCTACTTCCCATACTGCTACTGATATTGGGAATGCTCTCCCAATATTCAAGATATTTTGTCACGAATTCCTGAAGTTTACATCAATTTTTTGTGCGCAGGAACGGAATTAGTCAATCGTGATCACCACTTTGCCAGTTGATTTGCGCGCCTTTAGAAAATCTAATCCCTTTTGCGCCTCGGTCAATGGGAATGTGGCGCTGATATGTGGGGTTAATTTGCCCTGTTGATACCAGTCACTTAGTTTTGCCAAACTGTCGGTGATAACGTGGGGTTTGAATTTCAGATATCCACCCCAATAAAATCCCTCAACTGTGATATTTTTGACCAACAGGTGGTTTGCCGGTATCTGCGGGACTGACCCACTGGCAAATCCGATCACGATGATGCGTGCCTCGGGGCGACAGGCGCGAAAGGCTGCCTTGAATTGGTCGCCGCCCACGGGGTCATATACGACGTCGACGCCGCCTAATGCTTTTAACTGTGCCAGCAGATCATCTTGGGTCGCGTCAATGACGTGATCTGCGCCGGCCTGTTTTGCAATGGCCAATTTTTCCGCACCACGTGCCACAGCGATGACGCGCGCGCCCATCAATTTGCCCAATTCAACCGCCGTCAGGCCCACGCCGCCGGCCGCACCCAATACCAACAGGGTTTCGCCCGCCTGCAATTTGGCCCGATATTCCAGTGCAACGTGACTGGTGCCATAGGCAATTTGAAACGCTGCTGCGTCTTGGAACGACATGGCGTCTGGTATCACAACACAGCGATTGACGTCAAAACACCCCATTTCTGCCAACCCGCCTTGACCGCCAAATACGGTAACGCGGGTGCCTGGGGCTGGGCCATCCGTGTCCGGGCCCAATGCGTCGACCACGCCGGCCACCTCCATCCCCAAGGTAAAGGGCGGTGTTGGGGTATCTTGGTATGTGCCATCCTGCATTAAAATATCGGCAAAATTTAGTCCGCATGCCTTGATCTTGATGCCGATTTCGCCCATCTGTGGTTTGGGCGGCGCAATTGTTTCCAAATGTGGTAATGTTTCAAACGATGAAACGCGATATGCTTGCATGGGTGCCTCTTTTTGTGACAAGGTGCAATTGTGGGTTTAGTTTGTGTTAATTTATGGTGCAAATGTGATACTATCGCAACCTCTGGTGTAGGCATAGGCTACACTTCTTGCGATTGAACCTATACGTTTTAGTATTCGTATAAAGTTTGTGTTGTGTGTTATTGTATCTGTGGTTGAGTAACAGTTGACCGAGTGTGTTTTGGGCTTGGCAGGTCGTTTGTATGATAGCTTACGGCGTCTTCTAACTGTTTGGTAATTATTTCCCGCCTAAGATGCGGACAACGACAAAGGACAATAAAAAATGACCCATCCCGTTGATGTGCACGTTGGAAAACGCATCCGCCACCGTCGCTGGTTGGTTGGTATGACCCAACAACAATTAGCAGAGCAAGTAGGCATCAAATTCCAGCAAATCCAAAAATATGAAACTGGTGCGAACCGCGTCAGTGCATCGCGTTTGTGGGACATTTCACGCGCATTGCAGGTCTCGATCAGCTTCTTCTTTGAAGGGATTGAGGATCAAGTTGAGGGCGCCGATGCAAAAGAGGCACCAACAGATATCATGGCCGACAAAGAGGCATTGGATCTGATCCGTTCATACTATGCGATCCCAGAAAACCAACGTCGCCGGTTGTTCGATCTGGCACGTGTTCTTAGCGATGTTGCTTGATTTTTTGTGACGCGTGCCTTAGCCCTCATGCGTAATGTATGGGGGTACGATGTTACATAAGATATCTCAGTCAGAATATTCTGATATTTTAGAGGTTGCACATGAAATGGCCGACGCTGCCCGCGCGGCCATTTTGCCGTTGTTTCGATCAACAGTATTGAGCGCCGATAATAAATTGGCCCAAGGGTTCGATCCCGTGACCCAAGCTGATCGTGCGGCGGAACAGGCGATGCGGGATATATTAGCGCGGCGCCGTCCGCAGGACGCCATACTCGGCGAAGAGTTCGCGCAAAAATCCGGCACATCGCCATATCGGTGGGTCTTAGATCCCATTGATGGGACGCGCGCATTTTTATGTGGTGCGCCAACCTGGGGTGTGCTGATCGCATTGGAATATGACCAACAAGGCCCTGTGTTCGGTATGATTGATCAACCCTATACTGGCGAACGCTTCGCTGGATATGGTGACACAGCGTGGCTAAATACAATGCAGGGCAGCGTTGATTTGTCCACATCACAGCGGCAGAAATTGGATGACGCGATTTTATGCAGCACCTTTCCCGAAATCGGGACGCGTGACGAAAAACAGGCCTTTGATCAGGTGGCGCAGCGGTGCAAATTGATCCGGTACGGATTGGATTGCTACGCCTATGCGCTGTTGGCCGCGGGCCATATTGATCTGGTGATTGAGGCGGGGTTAAATGCCTATGACGTTCAGGCCCCCATTGCTGTTATTCAGGCCGCAGGCGGTGTTGTGACCAATTGGTCCGGCGGCCCTGCGCATGATGGTGGGCAAATTATTGCTGCAGCCAATCCTGTTTTGCACCGGCAAGCGATATCATTTTTACAACCCTATGCGGTGGGCTAGGCGATGACAGCAATTTTGATCCAGAATGCATCCTATGTTTTAACGATGGATGATGATCGGCGCGAATTATCGGGCGTGGATATATTGATTAAAAATGGTGCAATCGCAGATATTGGCACATCCTTGTCTGCACCTGCGGGGGCATCGATTGTGTCGGGCCGCGACTGCGTTGTGACCCCGGGTTTGGTCAACACCCACCACCATTTGTATCAAACGCTGACCCGCGCGGTGCCCGGGGCGCAGGATGCGCTGTTGTTTGGTTGGCTGCAGCGGCTTTATCCCATTTGGGCGCGCTTTGGTCCCGATGAAATGCGAGTGTCTGCCATGGTGGGGCTGGCTGAATTGGCCCTGTCGGGGTGCACTATGACATCGGATCATTTATATCTGTACCCGAATGGATCGCGGCTGGACGATACGATTGAGGCCGCGCAAACTGTGGGTCTGCGGTTTTTTCCAACCCGCGGCGCCATGAGCATTGGCGAAAGCGATGGCGGATTGCCCCCTGACAGTCTGGTCGAGGACGAAGACGCCATTTTAGAAGATTGCATCCGTGTCATTGATGCATTCCATGACCCTGACCCTGCCGCAATGGTGCGGGTTGGTATTGCGCCATGTTCGCCTTTTTCTGTGACGCGGGATTTGATGCGCAACGCAGCTCTGTTGGCGCGGGACAAAGGCGTGTTTTTGCATACCCATTTGGCCGAAAACGACGAAGATATCGCCTATTCCTTGGAAAAATTTGGCTGCCGTCCCGGGGAATATGCCCAAGATCTGGGTTGGACGGGATCCGATGTGTGGCATGCGCATTGCGTCAAATTGGATGATCGCGAAATCAAATTATTTGCGGGGACAAAAACGGGCGTGGCGCATTGCCCCTGTTCGAATTGCAGGCTGGGGTCGGGCATTGCGCCCGTGCGTGCAATGCGCGATGCAGGCGTGCCTGTGGGGCTGGGTGTGGATGGATCGGCCAGCAATGATTTGGGCAATCTGATGGACGAGGCGCGCCAGACCATGCTGTTGCAGCGTGTCCAAAATGGCGCAGATGCCATGAGCGCACGCGAAGCCTTGGAAATTGCCACCCGTGGCGGTGCTGATGTTTTGGGTCGTCCAGAATGCGGACGCATCGCGCTGGGCAAACGGGCTGATATCGCGATTTGGGATATAAGCGGGGTCGAAACTGCCGGCAGCTGGGATCCGGCTGCCTTGGTTTTGGCAGGCCCGAACAAGGCGCGGCATCTGATCGTGCAGGGCAAACAGATTGTGTCAGATTATCATTTGGTCACGATGGATTTACCCCGCGTGATCGAACAGCAAAACAAATTGGCCCAACGCTTGATGGATTAGGCGCGTTTTTCGCCCGCGATCCAACAGGCCGAAATGGCACGATCATCGCCCATCATAATCGTTGGGAAAATCGCCTGCCAAGGGTCATCAGCCTGCGCATATCGTTGGGCAATGGCTGGGGTCGATGCAAGATCAATGGCAATGATGTCGGCTTCGTTGCCGATGGTTAGGTTGCCGATTTTATCCTGCAGATGCAGGGATTGTGCCGATCCCACCGTGGCCAACCAAATCAAATGCGCTGGATGCAGCGCGGTGCCGCGCAACTGGCCAATTTCATAGGCGGCGGCCATGGTCCGCAACATTGAAAAATTTGAACCCGCGCCAGTGTCGGTGGCTAATCCTATCTTAACGCCCGCCGCGCGCAGCCCAGCGGTATCAAACAGGCCAGAACCGATAAAGGTGTTTGACGTGGGGCAATGCACCACGGCTGCGCCCACCTCGGCCAACCGGTCGATTTCGCGTGGCTCTAGATGAATGGCGTGGCCATAAATCCCACGCGACCCGAGCAGGCCATAGGTTTCGTAGGTGTCCAAATAATCCCGTACATTTGGAAACAGGCGCGCCACCCATTCGACTTCATCGGTTTGTTCGCTGATATGCGTTTGCATCAAACAGCTGGGATGTTCGGCCCATAACGCCCCCAATGCCGCCAACTGGTCCGGTGTTGAGGTTGGCGAAAATCGCGGCGTGATCGCATATGTGCCCCGCGCAATGCCATGCCAGCGGTGGATCAGGGTATTACTGTCATCAAATGCCAGCTGCGCGGTGTCGCGCAATTTGTCCGGCGCATTGCGATCCATACAGGTTTTGCCCGCCACGATGCGCATATTGCGCGACTGCGCCGCTTGGAAAATCGCATCCACACTTTGGGGATGGATCGTACAGAAACTTGCCACAGTGGTGGTGCCATGGTCCAATGCCAAATCCAAATATCGGCCTGCCACTGTTTTGGCATAGGCGGGATCATTGAATTTCATTTCTTCGGGAAAGGTATAGGAATTTAACCAATCTATCAGCCGCTTGCCCCAACTGGCGATCATACCTGTTTGGGGGTAATGCACATGGGCATCGATAAACCCTGCACAAATCAGGTGGTTTGGGTAATGTTGGACAGGACTGTTTGGATATGTTTTTGCAATCCGATCATAGGGGCCAACATCTTTGATTTGACCATTTTCAATGCAAACAGCGCCATCACAGTGTAGCTGCGTGGCAATTTCGGGCCCCACATCAAAGGGGTCGTCCACGAAATTCAGCGTCATCGCGCGCAGTATCTGCATTTTGTCCTCATCCGTTTTAAACCGGCCCACATTAGTCTGCAAATGGTGGTAGGTAAACCATAACTTTTGGCTGTGAACGCCACGTCGAATAGGGTACATATCCCCCAAACCAAGGAGGCTGTGATGCAAGACGATTCCCAATCCCATTTGTCTGACGCAGACTTTGCAGCCGATGATTACGCATTAGATCGCAAAACGGTGTCCGCGGTCATGGACGCGGTTGATGCCCAAGATCGCGATACCTTGGTCGCATTGATGGATCCGCTGCACCCTGCCGATATTGCTGACCTTTTGGAACAGATGGACGGCGGCACGCGCCGCGCGGCTGTATCGCTTTATGACAAAGAGTTTGATGGCGATATCTTGTCGGAACTGGATGATGGTCTGCGCCAAGAAATCATCAGCTATCTGCGTCCCGATGTCCTGATCGAGGCGGTGCGTGATCTGGAATCAGATGACGTCGTCGATCTGATCGAAGACCTTGAAAGCGAAAACCAAACGGCTGTTTTGGACGCGCTGGATGACAGCGATCGTTTGGCCGTTGAACAATCGCTGAAATATCCCGAATATTCTGCGGGCCGTTTGATGCAGCGCGAAATTGTGATGGCCCCCGAACATTGGAATGTTGGGCAGGCGATTGATTTTTTGCGAAATTCAGATGAATTGCCGGAACAGTTCTATCACGTCGTCTTGGTCGATCCGCGCATGCATCCTGTGGCGAATGTGACCTTGGGCAAATTAATGTCATCGAAACGGTCCGTCCCCTTGGTCGATCTGGCCGAAGATATTTTCAAGGTGATCCCAGTAAACCAAGACTGGTCTGAAATTGCCTATGCCTTTAATCAATACCACTTGATTTCGGCACCCGTGATTGATGAACTGGATCGGTTGGTTGGTGTTATTACAATTGATGACGCCATGACCGTCATGGACGAAGAACACGAAGAAGACATCCTGCGTCTTGCCGGTGTTGGCGAAGAAAGTAGCCTGTCAGACAGTGTGATCCGCACCACACGGCAACGCCTGCCGTGGTTGGCTGTGAATCTGGTCACTGCGATTTTGGCATCTATCGTCATTTCCCTATTTGAGGTGACAATCCAACAATTCGTGGCGCTGGCCGTTTTGATGCCAATCGTTGCGTCCATGGGGGGCAACGCAGGCACCCAAAGCTTGACCGTTGCCGTACGCGCCATCGCAACCAAAGATTTGACGGGATCGAACGTCTGGCGTGTTATTCGCCGTGAAATTTTGGTGGGGGCCATCAATGGTGCCGTTTTCGCAATTCTGATGGGAATTGTCGGTTTGATTTGGTTTGACTCACTGGTTCTGGCCTATGTGATTGCTGTGGCTATGGTCGTCAATTTGGTGGTTGCGGGGCTGGCGGGTACAGGTATTCCGATTGTGTTGGAAAAACTGAATATTGACCCTGCCTTGGCCTCGGGGGCCTTTGTGACTACGGTGACTGACGTGGTTGGATTTTTCGCCTTTCTTGGGCTGGCTGGATGGTGGCTGCTATGACGCTAGAGGATCAGAAAACACAGGCGCGCCGTGCGGCATTTGCCCGCCGTAAACAGGCGCATACCGCTGATATTGGCGCATCTTGTGGGGTGTTGTCGTCGTTTTTGGCCGGACATCGGGGCGTGTCGGTGGCCGGATACATGCCCATTCGTACTGAAATTGACCCGCTGCCTGCCATGGCAGAATGTGCCGCGCATGGGGATGTGGGTGTCCCCGTTATTCTGGCCCAAGCGCAGCCATTGAAATTTTCCAAATGGACGCCCGATTGCGTGATGGTCGATGGCCCCTTTGGTGCATCAATCCCGCAGGTGAATGATTTTTTTATTCCTGAAATTGTGATTGTGCCACTGGTGGCCTTTGACGATGCGGGGGGGCGTTTGGGCTATGGTGGTGGATTTTATGATCGCACGTTGGAATTGCTGCGCGCAAATGGTCCTGTTTTGACGATTGGCTTTGCCTATGACGCCCAGCAGGCCGATCAACTGCCGCTAGAGCCGACAGACCAGCCATTGGATATGATTATCACCGAAAGCCGGATTATTGAATTTAGCCGTTGATTGCACGGTCTTGCGCTTTGGCGGAACTGGGCCTAGGGATATGGCATGAAGATATTATTCCTAGGCGATGTCATGGGCCGCGCGGGGCGCGATGCAATCGTGGCAAATTTGAAACAGATGCGCAGCGATTGGCGCGTTGATTTCGTCATTGTAAACGCTGAAAATGCGTCCAACGGTGCGGGTCTGACTGAACCTCATGCCAAACTGATCCTTGAAGCAGGCGCCGATTGCGTCACCTTGGGCGATCATGCCTTTGATAAAAAGGACATGCTGAGTTACATCGAACAAGACACCCGCATTATCCGGCCATTGAATTTTGCCAAAAACGCCCCTGGTCGCGGGGCGCGCATTTTTTCCGATACGCGTGGGCGCAAAATATTGGTGGCGCAGGTTTTGGGGCAGGTGTTTATGAAACGCGCCTATGATGATCCCTTTAGCGCGGTGGATCAAATTTTGCGCAACCATCCCTTGGGCGGTCAGGTCCAAGCGATTGTATTGGATATCCACTGCGAAGCGACCTCTGAAAAAATGGCCATGGGTCATTTCTGCGATGGGCGTGCATCGCTGGTCGTGGGGACACATACCCATGTCCCAACAGGGGACGCGATGATTTTGTCCAAGGGTACAGGGTATCAAACCGATGCAGGTATGTGTGGTGATTATAACAGCGTGATTGGAATGGATCCCGCCGAACCCCTGCGCCGATTTGTGACGGGGATGACAAAAACACGCTTTGAACCTGCAATGGGTCCTGCCACCCTGTCAGGGGTTTTGGTTGAAACCGACGACAAAACAGGCAAAGCCCTGTCGATACAGATGATCCGCCATGGCGGTAAATTGGAACAATCTGCCCCATGATCCAGCGGTTTTGGCCCTATCTTGTTTTGATCCTGTTGGGGGCAGGGTGGGGGGCGTCGATCCCATTGACCAAAATTGCTGTGTCCACCGGTCATCAAGAATTTGGATTAATTTTTTGGCAACTGGCAATTATGTCGGTGCTGTTGTCCGTGGTCGTGGTACTGCGTGGCAAACCCGTGCAGATCGGTTTGCCATCGATTAGGTTGTTTGCGATTGTGGCCTTGGTGGGCACTGTGTTGCCCAATACGGCATCCTACACTGCGGCCGTTCATCTGCCTGCGGCCTTTATGGCGATCTTGATTGCCACGGTTGCGATGTGGGCGTTTCCGATTGCCATCGCAATGGGGCAGGACCAGTTTTCGTGGAAACGTTTGTCGGGGCTGATTATCGGGCTGATTGCCGTTGTATTACTGGTGGCCCCAAGCGCCAGTTTCCCAGACAGATCGGTGTTGTGGTTTGTCCCCATCGCCTTGATCGCCCCATTTTTCTATGGGATCGAGGGGAATTATATTTCAAAATTCGGCACCTTGCACCATGGGCCAATTGAAACGCTATTGGGTGCCTCGGTGGTGGGGTGGATTATTGTTACACCCGCCGCCATCGTCACCGGGCAGGTTTTTAACCCCTTGGCCAATTTTGGGGCGGCGGAATTGGCTCTGCTTGCGACCAGCCTGATTCATGCAATTGTGTACACCAGCTATGTCTGGTTGGTGGGCCGCGTTGGATCGGTCTTTGCGGCACAAGTCAGCTATATGGTTACCATTTTTGGCGTCTGTTGGTCCATTTTGTTTCTGGGCGAAGAACAATCCCGCTATCTTTGGGCCTCACTTGTTTGCATGATGGCAGGCATGAGCTTGGTGCAGACGCGTTCAAAGGACACATGATGTTGCCTGAATTTTTTACATCTGCAGATGTGGCGCCCTATGTGGCGATTGCCGTTGTCTTGGCAATGTTTGTGATGTTTATCCGCGAAACCTATCCGACCGAGGTGGTCGCGCTGGGCGGGGTGTCGGTGTTACTGGCCACGGGGGTTTTGCCCTATGATGCTGGATTGGCGGTTTTGTCGAACCCCGCGCCATGGACCATTGCGGCGATGTTTTTGGTAATGGGGGCCTTGGTGCGGACGGGGGCATTAGATGCCTTTACCGTTTTTGCAGATGCACAGGCCAAAACGCACCCAAAACGCGCGATTGCAATGATGATGGGGTTTGTGGTTTTGGCATCGGCCATCGTTTCAAACACACCGGTCGTTGTGGTTATGATCCCTGTGTTTGTGCAGCTGGCGCGCACATTGGGGCTGGCATCGTCGAAATTGCTGATCCCTTTGTCCTATGCGGCGATTATGGGGGGGATGCTGACCCTGATCGGCACATCCACGAACCTGTTGGTCGATGGTGTTGCCCGCGCCCAAGGATTACAACCCTTTGGTATTTTTGAAATCACACCGGTTGCCATTGTAGTCGTGATTTGGGGCATGATTTATCTGCGCTTTGTCAGCCCGTTTTTGTTGCCAGATCGCGACAGTATGGCCAGCCTGTTGTCAGACAAATCGAAAAAGAAATTTTTTACCGAGGCGGTGATTCCGCCCGAATCTGCCTTGATTGATCAGCCTGTGACCGATGTTGCCCTGTTCAAACGCGACGGGGTGCGGTTGATTGATGTGATCCGTGGCGATGCATCGCTGCGGCGCAATATGCAAGATGTAGTTTTGCAATCTGGCGACCGCGTTGTGTTACGCACAAAGATGGCCGAATTGCTAAGCCTGCAACAAGACAAAAGCCTGCGCCCCGTCGATCAGGTATCGGCTGTTGAAACCACCACGGTCGAGGTGCTGATCACCCCCGGTTGTCGGATGGTGGCACGCAGTTTGGGCGCCCTGCGTTTGCGCCGTCGCTATGGGGTGTATCCACTGGCGGTACATCGGCGTAACCAAAACATTGGTCGCCAGCTGGATGATTTAGTGGTGCAGGTGGGCGATACATTGTTGCTTGAGGGCGCGCCCGAGGATATTCAACGACTGGCCGCTGATATGAATATGGTGGATGTGTCAAAACCCACATCCCGTGCATATCGCCGTGGGCATGCCCCAATTGCTGTGCTGGCGCTGTTAGGGATTGTTGTGTTGGCCGCGCTGGGTCTGGCCCCCATTTTCATGCTTAGCATTCTGGCGGTTTCTATCATTTTCCTGACCCGCTGCATCGACGCGGATGAGGCATTTGATTTTATCGAAGGACGGCTTCTGGCGATGATCTTTGCCATGCTGGGCATTGGCGCGGGGTTGGAACATTCTGGCGCGGTCCAGATCATTGTTGATGTCCTGGCGCCCTATATTTCGTTGCTGCCTGGGGTGTTGATCATTTGGGCGATCTATTTGCTGACGTCTGTATTGACAGAAATGGTATCGAATAATGCGGTGGCCGTTGTTGTGACGCCCATTGCCATTGGTTTGGCGCAGGCGATGGGCGTGGATCCGCGACCCTATGTTGTGGCGGTGATGGTGGCGGCATCGGCATCCTTTGCCACACCGATTGGATACCAAACGAATATGCTGGTTTATGGACCGGGCGGCTATCGGTTTACCGATTTTCTGCGGGTGGGTATTCCGCTGAACCTAAGTATTGGGATCATTGTTTCTGTTATGATTCCTTATGTCTTTCCGCTGTAGGGGGGCTTGCCCCGACGCGCGGGCGGGCTTAATAAGGGCAAAATTCATTTTTCGGAGGATACCATGGCAGGCCATTCAAAATGGGCGAACATTCAACACCGCAAAGGGCGGCAGGATGCGGCGCGGTCAAAGTTGTTTTCAAAGCTGTCAAAAGAAATCACAGTTGCTGCGAAAATGGGCGACCCTGATCCAGAAAAAAACCCGCGTCTGCGGTTGGCCGTAAAAGAGGCGAAATCAAATTCCGTTCCCAAGGATGTGATCGAACGTGCAATTAAAAAATCCGCCGCTGGCGATGGCGACGATTACGAAGAAATCCGTTACGAAGGCTATGGACCCAACGGGGTTGCCATTATTGTCGAGGCCATGACCGACAATCGCAATCGCACAGCGTCCAACGTACGATCCACATTTTCGAAAAATGGCGGGAACTTGGGCGAAACAGGTTCAGTTGGGTTCATGTTCGAACGCAAGGGCGAAATTACCTATGGTCCCGATGCAGGGGATGCCGACACAGTCATGATGGCCGCAATAGAAGCCGGCGCCGAGGATGTCGAATCCTCGGATGATGGGCATGTCATTTGGTGTCAGGACACGGACCTGTCAGATGTGGCCAACGCCTTGGAACAGGAATTGGGCGAAAGCCAATCGACCAAATTGGTGTGGAAACCCACCACAACAACCGAGCTAGACCTAGATGGTATGCGCGGTTTGATGAAATTGATCGATGCGCTTGAAGACGATGATGACGTCCAGCGCGTCACATCCAATTTCGAAGCATCAGATGATGTGATGGACCAATTGTAAAAATACATGCGATATTTTGAATGGGGCGCAGATTGTCTGCGCCTCATTCATTTTTGGGCGTAAACTATCATTATAACTGAAATTTAATTCACGCTTGACGCCGAATTTTTGCTAATTTCTTCTCAAATTGAATTAATATTTTTTTGCTAATACGCTGATTGTTAATGAAAATAATGAACAATCCTTGTTTTTACTTAAGTCATGATGCGGTCCGAAAGAAAAAGTTGAAAATATTACTTTAGTTTGATTTATTGTCCTTACGAGAACAAATAAATGCGGGTCTAACTATGTCATCTCAAAGATATTTAAACGTCGCGCAGCTGCGCGAATTGCTACATGGTATGGAACATGATTTAGGTTTGGGTCATCTGACGCAAAACGAAAAGGATGTGTTTTACGCCGTGCAACTGGTAATTTCGGCCAAAGACGGGATTGCCAGATCCGAAGATATCAAAAACCATGAATTATCCAAAAGCATTACACAACCCACCTTTCACCGAAGTTTGAAGAGTTTGGTTGATAAGGGACTGTTGGCGCATGCGCCGAATACCAAGGCGGGATCCTATGTGAACCCCGAACCTCTTTCCCAGCGTCAGGCCGTTCAATTGGCAGCCGTGATCTAGTGGTTTGAAAGAATAGAACTATACGCAACATCTGTTGCATGCTAAAACGCCCCAGCTACACAGGGGCGTTTTTTTAATGGGCAGTTTGGTCTCCGGTTTTTTACTTGGGTTTTCATTGATTTTGGCCATTGGGTCGCAAAATGCCTTTGTATTGCGGGCTGGGCTTGCGCGGAAATTTGTACTGCCGATTGTTTTGACCTGCGCTGTGTCGGATGCGCTCTTGATCGTTGCAGGCGTTTCGGGGTTGGGCGCATTGATCCACCAAATGCCTGACTTAATAACCGCCATTCGATATTTTGGGGCAACGTTTTTGGTCGTTTATGGGGTCCGATCATGGATCGCGGCGCTGCGGCCATCGGATGGTTTGACTGCAGACGGTGTTTTGAACACGCAACGACAGGCGATTGTCACATGTTTAATGTTCACATGGTTAAACCCCCATGTTTATCTGGATACAGTCGTGCTGTTGGGATCAATTTCTCAGACCCATGATAATCCTGCCTTATTTGCGGTTGGGGCTACATTGGCCAGTTTCTTCTTTTTCTTTTCCTTGGGGTTTGGGGCACGGTTATTGGCACCACTGTTTTCAGTACCGCGGGCGTGGCAACTATTGGATTTCGTGATTGGCATCATCATGTTCAGCCTTGCCTATATGTTGATACGGGGGGTGTGATGGCACAGCAACCCACCCGACCGACCAATACATTGATGGGTGTGTTTTGGATGGTTGTCACAGGGATCATGTTTGTTTGCGTGACGGCGGGGGTCAAATTTGTTGATGGCCGTGTGCCTGCAGGTCAGGCGGCATTTTTGCGCTATGCTTTGGGTTTGGTGTTGCTGATTCCGATGCTGAAACATCTGTCCATGTCGGATTTTACGAAATCCAATCTGACCCTGCTGGGGTTGCGGGGGATTGTGCATGGGATTGCCGTAAATTTGTGGTTCTATGCTATGTCCGTCATTCCCATGGCAGATGTGACGGCCATGAACTATATGACCCCTGTTTATGTGACGATTGGGGCGGCATTGTTTTTGGGCGAAACGCTGGCGCTGCGACGGATCATTGCGATTGGGGTGGCTTTGATTGGGGCCTTTATTATTCTGCGGCCCGGATTTCGGGATGTGTCATCGGGACATTTGGCCATGTTGGCGACATCGCTGGGATTTGCGGGATCCTATCTGATTGCCAAACGTGTGTCTGGGTACCTGCACCCCTCGGTCGTGGTCGTGGCGCTGTCGATTTTGGTGACAATCGTTTTGGCCCCTTTGGCATGGTGGGTTTGGGTGCCGCCATCTGCCGTGGACGTGATGTTATTGTTCGCGGTCGCGTGTTTCGCCACAGTTGGGCATTATACCATGACACTGGCCTTTGCCGCGGCCCCTGTGACGGTGACACAGCCGGTCACATTTTTGCAATTGATCTGGGCCGTTGCAACGGGGGCCATTATTTTCGCAGAAGCGGTGGACCTGTGGGTGATTGTGGGGGCAGGGCTGATTATGGTCGCCATTTCCTTTATGACGTGGCGCGAAGCGCAGTCGCGCAAACGGGTTGTAACCCCCCATGTCCAATCGGAACACCCAAGGGTAAAGTGATTAATTTTTAGGCGTTTTTGTCTGGGTCGGAAAAAGTTTCCCATTATGGTGATGATTTGACTAACCTCAGCCAATAAACGTACGTTGCTGAGACTATGTTAAAACTTGATCACATCGTTATCGCCGCTGAATCCTTGTCACAAGGGGTCGACTATATTCAAAATCTCTTGGGCGTTCAGATGACGTCCGGTGGGAAACATGCGGCCTTTGGCACGCATAACGCGCTGCTATCGTTAGGGGACGCGTATCTTGAGGTGATCGCCATTGATCCTGATGCCCCCAAACCAGCCCATGCGCGTTGGTTTGGATTGGATACGTTTTCTGGCCCGCCGCGGTTATCCAACTGGGTGCTGCAAACCGATAAACTGCGTCGTCTGATTGGCAAAACCTTGATCGGTACGGGCGATATGATGACAGTATCGCGTGATGATTTGACGTGGCAAATCACGGTCCCCAAATCGGGGCATTTGCCGCTGGATAATTGTGCGCCGGCAGTGATCGACTGGATGGGGGCGGATCATCCCGTGACGCGATTGTCCGATGTTGGCTGCCGATTGACCAATTTGCAGATCGAACACCCCCATGCAATTTCGTTGAAATCGTTTCTGATGGGCGCATTTTCGGACCCGCGGTTGGTTGTGCGTGGGGGTGAACGGGGTGGCATGTCTGCCACATTGGAATGCCCGAATGGAACTGTCACACTGTCATAACGCTTTTGTGAAATTTCGGCCCAAAGGGCGCAATTCGCTGTTGACCCGATGGGTTTCGTGTTAGACGGGATCCGTTATGTCAATTTGGACCAAAATATCCCAAGCGTTGTCCGCGCTGGCCAATGGTGAAAGCCTATCGGCTGTCTTTGACCGACTGCGCACACCGCCAGAGCGGACCATTGCCTTTACCATTGCGGTGATCGCCCTTGGTGCGAAAATGGCCAAGGCTGATGGACGTGTCACCCGTGACGAAGTCACGGCCTTTCGCCAAGTATTTCAAATCCCAAGCCAAGATCAAGATCATGCCGCGCGGGTATTTAATTTGGCGCGCCAAGATGTGGCAGGTTATGATATCTATGCCCGCCGAATTGGGGCGATGTTCGGGGCAGGGCACCAGACATTGCGCGATTTGTTAGAGGGGTTGTTTTACATCGCCATTGCGGATGGGACATATCATCCACAAGAAAACACATTTTTGGCAGAAGTTGCCAAAATATTTGGCATAAGTGGGCCGGAATTCGAAAGATTGCGCACGACCTTTGTGCCCGATGCTGCGCCTGATCCCTATTGTGTTTTGGGGATTGATCCAACAGATGACCCCGCGATTATTCGCGCCGCCTATCGCAGGTTGGCACGTGAATATCACCCCGATCAATTGATTGCGCGCGGACTGCCCCAAGAGGCAATTACACTGGCTGAGCGCAAAATGGCACAGATCAATGATGCCTATGATCACCTCCGCAAGGGGCGTTGATTTTATATGCGGATCGCCACCTATAACGTCGAATGGTTTAACGCGCTGTTCGATGATGACGCGATGTTGCTGGTCGATCAGCGTTGGTCTGGCCGCTATAACGTCACGCGACAGGATCAGATTGCTGCGCTGGGTGTTGTGTTCGCGGCCCTTGATGCCGATGTGATTTTACTGGTTGAGGCCCCAGATCACAGCACAGATCGCAGCACGATTTCCGCATTACAACAGTTTTGCGCCCACTTTGGGCTGCGCACCAATGCCGGCGTGATGGGGTTTGCCAATGAAACCCAGCAGGAATTGGCGATTTTGTATGATCCCAAATTATGTTCAATCACCCATACCCCCCATGCCAGCCCAACAGCGCCGCGATTTGACGGCAGCTTTGACATTGATTTGGATATTGATGCGCGGCTAGATCGGGTACAATTTTCAAAACCACCGTTGGAAACACAGGTGCAATTGGCCACTGGCAGCGTACTGGACTTGATCGGTGTGCATCTGAAATCCAAGGCCCCCCATGGTGCGCGTAATCTGCAAGAGGCGATGCAGCAATCCATCAAAAATCGCCGCAAACAATTGGCGCAGGCGATTTGGTTGCGCCGGCGTATTTCCGACCGTTTGGCGGCGGGTGCTGATATGATTGTCTTGGGCGATTTCAATGATGGACCCGGCTTGGATACCTATGAAACTCTGTTTGGGCGATCCTCGATTGAAATTATCGCAGGCGCGGGGTCCCAGGATGTACCAATGTTTGATCCGCATATCACACAGGTTGTCGTGGACGAATTTGGCGACCTGCCTTATTCCGCACGGTTTCAAGGGCGCGATCAAGCCAAACATCTGAATGCGTTGATTGATTATATCTTTGTCAGTCCAGAATTGACGGACAAAGCTGGGCAATGGCGCATTTGGAACCCCTATGAAACGCAGTTTTCGCCCGAATTGACACAGGCACTGATCACGGCCAGTGACCATTTTCCTGTTACATTGGATATTGATCTGGCCTAGGTGATCACCATCTTGGGCGCCAGTTTTAGCGACTTTGCAAGCGAGTCAAAGCGCGCTTGGGCCACTTCGCCAAACAGTGGCAACATATCCTCGGACAGTTCCAAGATCACCGTTTGACGTTTGCGGTTTATTTTCAATTGCGCATGCATATGATCGTCAGAAATCCACAGCATTGCGCCCAGTCGCATCGCCTTGCCGATGATTTCTGCGGATTGCAGCTGTTTTTCATCCAGTAACGTGAACAAATCCGCAAAAGGAGAGTTCGCCCGACTGTTTTTATAGCGGTGCAGCAGGGCCAGCCCCAACCACACCCGTTCCGAATGTTTCAGCCCACCCAGATTGGCGCGCGTGGCATTGTCAAAGCATACCTCGGCGCGATAATCGGGGTGCGCGCGCCATGATACATCATGCAGATAACACGCAGCCCGCACCAATCGCATGAATTCATTCGTTCCCAATGGAAACAAATCTTGTACAAAATCAAACAAATGCTGCCCATAGCCTGGGATGCGGGCATCCTTCATTTCGGCAAACAGGCATGCCTCAATCAGCGGATCACGCTCACGCATCTCTTGGGGCATTTCTTCGTACAGCATACCTTCGCGAATACCATAGCTGGATACTGCAATATCCTTGGGCTTAAAAATGGAAATGATGCGCTTTAACACTTCTGCTGCATAGGGCAGCAGGGTCATTCGACTGGCGGATATTCCGGCGTGTTCGCGGATTTCATCGTGATCATGTTTGCCAAGATAATCGATCGTTTCGCGGATATCAGCCGTGCTCATCCGGTATTCATGCATGACATGCAGCGGGTAATTGCGCCGCAGCATATCGACACGCGCAAAGGCACGCCATGATCCGCCCACCAAAAACAAACGGTTGTGCTGCGGACCCAAGGCGTCACTCATGCTAGCCAGTGTTTCTTTGATGTGTCGGCTGCGCCCTTTTTTGCCGCCGGTCAATTCAAGCAGTTTCAGCGGACCCAGATCGGATGAAATGCGTTTTCCCACATGCCCGCCGCTGATTTCGGCCAGTTCCATCGACGATCCGCCAATGTCGCAGACCAATCCATAGCTGCCAGGCCAGCCCAACAATACCCCTTGGGCGGATAATCTGGCCTCTTCTAAGCCATTGATGATCCATATTTTTTGACCCGTTTTTTCCAAAACCTCGTCGCAAAATTCCACACCGTCCGATGCATCGCGCACGGCGGCTGTGGCCACGGCGGTCAATTTGGGCACGCCCATCCCCTTGGCCAAATGCACAAATCGGTCAATCGCGGCCAAGGCGCGGCGACGGCCATCTGGGTTTAACCGCCCCGAATGTGCCATTCCTGCGCCCAAGGCACACATGATTTTTTCGTTGTAAAAATACGCGGGCGATCGGGCCGCCCCATCAAACACAACCAAACGTACGGAATTTGACCCCACATCAATCACGCCGACTTTTTTCAGATAGGGGTATTGGACATTGGCAAAATCGGCACTGTCATAGGGGGCCCATTGTGCTTTGGTCGTCTGGTTCATCCTGTGCCTCGTTCGTCGGGAACACCGACTGTTGTAAAGCGGGCTGTCGCCCTAATCAACAGCAAGTTTGTCCAGCACCTCGGCGGCAAAGCGTCGGGTAATGTTGCGATGTTCGGCCAAGGCCTGTCGATCCAGTTCATCCACGATGAATTGCGCCTGTTCAAAGGATCGATCACAGCGCGTCAGTAAATATTGTAATACATCGGGGGCCGGAAACAATTGGCGATCGGAAAACAATTTGGCCAGCAGTGCAATAAACAGCGAATCGTCAGGATCCGCCAATGTTGCGGCACGTGATCCTTGCAGGCGTGATGCCAAATCGGGCAGGGCCAGCGGCCATTTACTGGGATCTGTGCGGCCTGTGACCAAAATGAAATTTCCCTGCGCTGCAATCAGATTGTGCAAATGGAACATCGCCTGTTCGGCGGCCATGTCGCCAGCAATCTGGTCCAGATCATCGACAGCAATATTTGTTTGCGCCAATTCGGTTATATCGTGTCGGGACAAATCAGCGGCAGGGATCACAGCGGCACCTGCCATATTGGCCCAAACATGGGATAAATGCGTTTTGCCCGACCCTTTGGCCCCGTAAAGGATATGTTTACGGTTGGGCCAGTTTTGCCAATCTTCGATCAAAGCAACAGCCAGCGCATTGCTGTGTGAAATGAAAAAATCACCGCGCCCCAACGATGTGCGTTTGGGCAAATCTAAAATCAGCTGTTTTGACATTTCACTCTTTCGGATCAATTCCACTTAGCCCGCGGTACAGGCGGCTTTGCAAATAATTCGATATGCCAAATCTTGCAAGCACCCCAATACTGGCCGCGACTGGGACAGCAATCAGCATCCCAATAAATCCGAATAATGCACCGAACACGGACAGCGCCAACATCAACCACACCGGATGCAGGCCCACGGAATTGCCCACCAGTTTTGGGGTCAATAAATTACCCTCAAGGAATTGGCCAACAAAGAATATGCCCGCGACCAATCCGATGCTCATCCAGTCCCCCCAGAACTGGAACAATGCCAGTCCAATCGCCAAGGCCCCGCCCAGCAGGGCGCCGACATAGGGAATAAATGTCACCAAGCCCGCGATCGCACCGACAATCAATCCAAATTCTAAACCGACAATCATCAACGCAACGGCGTAATATGTGCCCAATATCAAACATACCGATCCCATCCCCCGTACAAAGGACGAAAGCGTTTTATCAATATCGCGCGCCAAATGGCGTACTGTCGGTGCGTGATCTAGGGGCAACAGCGCGTTGATACGCGCAATCATGTTGTCCCAATCCAGCAACAAATACACCGCAACCACCGGTGAAATGACAAACAGCAAAACGATATTCAACAGCGACGCCGCCGACGACAAAGCCTTGGCCAGTAATGAGGCACCTTTTTCCTGTATAGATGCACCAACCGACATCAACGCGTCGCGTACCGGTGACGTTTCATCCAAGACCGTTGGAAATTGTTCCGCAAAAAACATTTGGAGTTGGCGGAAAATTGCAGGCGCGGTGTTGAACAGATTTGTCGTTTGCTGGATCAACGTGGGGATAATTAACAACGCTGCCAAAATAAAAAACAGGATCGACACAACCGTAATTATTGCTGTCGCTGCGATCCGTGATAGGCCCAGTGCCTCCAACCGGTCTGCAACAGGGTCCAAAAAATATGCCACAGCCGCGCCAATCACAAAGGGCAGCAATACATTGCCCAGCGACCACAGCACGATGGCCAATATGACAGCTGTGATCCCCCAGTATTTTGCTTGTTCTCGTACTGGCAATGCCACGGGCTTACTCCTTCTCGCGCTCTGATATAACCTGAGGAACATGGTTGCTTTTTTCAACCCCAAATCGTATCCCCGCCTTGAGTGCCGTGTAACTATTGGATACGGTCTATCAGTCATTCAAAGCCAAGGAACCACAACATGCGCTTGTCTCGCTATTTCCTTCCCGTACTAAAAGAAACACCCGCCGAGGCGCAAATCGTCAGCCACCGTTTGATGTTACGCGCAGGCATGATCAAACAGGCCAGCGCAGGTATTTATTCGTGGCTGCCCATGGGGTTCAAGGTGCTGCGTAAACTCGAAAACATCATCCACGAAGAACAAATTCGCGCGGGCCACATACCGATCCAAATGCCGATCATTCAATCGGCGGACTTGTGGCGTGAAAGCGGCCGCTATGATGCCTATGGCGCCGAAATGCTCCGCATCAAAGACCGCCAAGATCGCGACGTACTCTTTACCCCCACGGCCGAGGAATTGGTGACCGATATCTTCCGCTCGCACGTTGGCAGCTACAAAGATCTGCCGCTGACCCTTTATCAAATCCAATGGAAATTCCGTGACGAAGTACGCCCCCGCTTTGGCGTGATGCGCGGCCGTGAATTTTACATGAAAGACGGCTATAACTTTGACCTGACCAAAGAGGACGCGCTACACGCCTACAACCGTCACTTGGTCAGCTACCTGCGTACCTACGAACGCATGGGGCTACAGGCCATTCCAATGCGCGCCGACAGCGGCCCCATCGGTGGCGACGACACACACGAATTCTTGGTCCTAGCCGACACAGGCGAATCCGAGGTATTCTACGACAGCCAAGTCACCGATCTGACCTTTGGTGATCGTGACATCGACTATGACGACCGCGCACAATGTCAGGCGGTCTTGGACGAATTTACATCGCTTTACGCGCGCACCGATGAAACCCACGACGAGGCATTGTTTAACGCAATCCCCGAAGAACGCCGCCGCGTGGCCCGCGGGATTGAGGTTGGCCAAATCTTCTACTTCGGCACCAAATACTCCGAATCTATGGGCGCAACCGTGGCAGATGCGCAGGGCAACAACGTGCCCGTCCATATGGGCAGCCACGGAATCGGTGTCAGCCGCCTCATCGGCGCAATAATCGAGGCCAGCCATGATGACAACGGTATCATCTGGCCCGAGGGTGTGACACCCTTCCACTGCGGTATCGTCAACCTAAAACAGGGCGACGCCGAGGCTGACGCCGCCTGCGACGCGATTTACAAATCACTCACCGCGCTGGGTCTGGAACCCCTCTATGACGACCGCAACGAACGTGCAGGCGGTAAATTCGCGACCATGGATCTGATCGGCTTGCCATGGCGCATTACAGTGGGTCCACGCGGTTTGAAAAATGGTGTCGTTGAACTCACCTCTCGCCGCACAGGTGAATCGCAAGAACTGCCACCAGAACAGGCGGTCGCGAAAATCCACGAAATTTACCAAAATATCTAACTACCCAAAACCGCGCAGCCTAAAAACTGCGCGGTTCACGCTTTCATTTTTGTAAAAATACTCGCGCCGCAGGCTTGCGCGTCAGCGCAATCAGTCCGTCAGCAATCGATCCCTGTCCACGCAACCCAGCGCCCGTGAAAATCCGCACGACCCAAATCACACCGGATGCCTTCAGGCCAGATCGACAATCGCAAACCTGCACTGTCAACCGCTCCATCATATTCCATCGAAAAATGTGCAACGGGTCGTTGCTGGGTTGCCCTAGACGCAGCCATGTCCAATGCACTTTGAAATTCCTTCTCGGAAGCGGGATCAAAATACTGACGTACGACGGTGAGATAAATGAAATGCACAACATTTTCGGGTTGTAGGTTTATACGCTTGGCCAACCATGGACCGGCTTCCCCACGCTCTATTTGTGTCTTTTGATGGGGCAGGGCGGCCTCCAATCGCTCTAAGCGGTCGATTTGATCTGGCCAAGTATAGGCGCGCAGTTTTAACGCGTCCCTTGGATCTTGCGCGTCCAATGGGGCGATATCAACGCCTGCGCGGTCAACCACTGGAATGTCCCCTGTGCGAACAGGCCCCCCGCGCCAATCGGGGGTCAGTGTCAAAATCGGATCCCTAGGTGTAAAATCAAATCCCTTTGCTGCCACCTGATAGCGGTCAAAGTTCAAATTCAAACCCGCACTTGCTCCGACTTCTGACACCATCAGGGGCAATTGATACCGATCAAATATCCCGCGCGCGGCGGCGGCAATTACGCTTGAGCGGCGAATTTCGTTTGTTTGGGGTGGCACCATCACCCATGTTGCAATCCAATCTGCATTCTGTGCAATCGTTTTGCCAAGACCGGCCCAAATCAGATCTTGGTCCCATTGCGCGGGGGGGATAGGCCTTGGCCAAGGCGCAATCTGGATTTTCCAACACAAACCCATGCAACGCACCTGCTAAGCGCGGCGGGAAATTCCCGGCAAATACATCCGGATCATTGACCAAACGCGCCAGCGGGTCGAACACATCCGATCCTTGGGCGATTTTGTCCCCTATCAAAGTCATCAATTTGCCCATAAAAGGCGACCCAAGATCGCGGCAATTTCGGGCCTGATCGTAAAAAATCGAACTGTAAATCATTTAAACCTATCAACCAATTTTTGCAGCGGGGATCTGTCATCCTCGGCCGCATTATTGGTTGGGGGCGCAGTTTTGTCAACTTGGGGTTGTGACGCCTTTGTTGGCTTGGGGGCTTTGGCGGGTTGGGGCCGCGCCAAAGCGACTGCGTTCATAAATCCTGCCGTATCACCATCGGCCAGTTTCGCCGCACCGCGCCCGATGCCACGGATCAAATCATCCAGCCAATCCTGTTCTGCTTTGGCAAAATCCGATAAAACATACCCCGCAACCCGGTCTTTGTGGCCTGGATGTCCAATGCCTAACCTGACACGATGATAGGCTTCACCGATATGTTGGTGGATCGACCGTAATCCGTTGTGACCTGCATGCCCGCCGCCCGTTTTAACACGGCATTTTCCGGGGGCCAGATCCAATTCGTCGTGAAAAACCACCACGTCATCCGTTGTCAGTTTGTAAAACCGCATGGCTTCGCCGACGGATTGCCCCGATAGGTTCATAAATGTTTCGGGCTTTAGCAAAATAACCTTGTCATTGCCCAATCGACCTTCGGTCATTTGGGCCTGAAATTTGGATCGCCATGGGCCAAAGCCATGGGTTGCGGCAATTTCATCCATCGCCATAAATCCGATGTTATGGCGGTTGTTCGCGTATTTTGCACCAGGATTACCAAGCCCTACCAAGATCAGCATATTCAGTCCTTTTTGCTGTCCTTATAAGTATTCGAACGAAAGTTTGCCAAGACATAAAAAAACGGGGCCAATGACCCCGTTTTTTAATTCGCTGCGTGCAGAGGTTTACGCTTCTGCTTCCGCTTCTTCTGCTTCGCCGTCTTCTGCTTCGTCGTCTGACTGTGCCTTCAATCCTGATGGCGCAGAGATGTTGGCGATGACAAAGTTACGATCGATCGTCGCTTTGGTGCCTTCTGGCAATGTGACGTCGTTGATGTGTACGATGTCGCCGATTGCCATGCCTGTCAGATCAACAGTGATCTTTTCAGGAATGTCACCTGCAGTTACAACCAATTCCACCTCTGGGCGCACAACAGTCAAAACACCGCCGCGCTTGATGCCTGGGGCCGCTTCTTCGTTGATGAACTCAACTGGGATGAACAGATTGATTTTTGATGTGCGACGCAGACGCATGAAATCAACGTGTGTTGGCAAATCTTTGACAACATCGCGCTGAACGTCACGACAGATTACGCGAACATCTTCTTCGCCTTCGACCTGCATGTTAAACAAAGTTGACAGGAAACGTCCTTGCTTTAGGCGTTTCAGCAATTCGTTGAAAGGCATTTGAATCGCCAGCGGGTCTTTGCCGCCACCGTAAATAACACCAGGTACCATGCCGTCGCGACGTGCTTGACGAGCGGCGCCCTTGCCTGTCCCCGTACGTGCGATAGCTGTTAGATTTGGAATCTCATTAGCCATAATATTTCTCCTAAGGTTAGTGCAGAACTCCTCCAAGGCTGTAGCCCTGCATGGATGGCGCGTATAGACGAGTTTTCCGAGAATGGAAAGCAGTTTTATTGAACGCAAAACGCGAATTCAATTGAAGCATCGCTCGGCGGTGGTCTAACTGATTTCATGAAAATACTCAACGATGTGATTCTTTCGCGGCCTGTGTTGCCTGCCTTTGTGATGCTGGGGGCTGCTTTCGGTGGGTTTTCCGCATATGTCCCAGATATTAAATCACAAATTTCCGCATCTGATGGTGTCTATGGTATGGCGATGCTGGTCGCGGCGATCGGATCCGTCATTACAATGTGGTTGGCGCCCAAGTTGGATGTGATTTTAGGGAATCGCGCCATCATCATTTTAATGGGCCTATTTGGCGTGGTTTTCTTGATACCGACATTTGCGCCGGTTTTGGTTGTCTTTACCTTGGGAATGATCGTGGCCCAGTCAATCGCTGGAACGACAGATGTGATCATGAACGCACGTCTGTCGCAGATCGAATCGCGCAACGGGGTCAAGCTGATGGGGCTAAACCATGCTCTGTTTTCCTTTGCCTATGCGATATCTGCTGTGATCGCCGGATTTATGCGGGGGGCTGGCGTTCCTGCAGGGGAATTCGCCTTGGGGGTTTTAGGTCTGGCAGTTTTGCTGGCTTGGGTGACCACTGTTGCGCCCAAAGCATCGGCTGCCATCGATCAAGCGTCGGATCATGTATCGGTCCCGTGGGCGATTGTTATTGTTCCTGGGTTTGCAATCATGGTGGCGTTTATGACCGAATTGGCCAGCGAAGCATGGTCTGCTTTGCATATTGAACGCGTGCTGTCGGCATCAGCTGAATTGTCGGCGCTTGGACCGGCCATATTGGGCGCAACCATGGGGATCGGGCGGTTGGTGGGGCAATACGCCTTGCACAACGTCAGCGAAATCAAGGTTGTCCGATTAGGCGCCGTTATCTCGGCTGTGGGGGCATTGGCTGCGGCAAATGGGTCTGGTCCGGTCTTGATTTACACTGGTTTTGCGTTGCTGGGGGCAGGGGTGTCGGTCATGGTTCCGATGCTGTTTGCCCATGTCGGCAAAATCACCCCTGAGCATTTGCGCACGCAGGCCATTTCACGCGTGGCCGTGATTGGATATATTGGGTTTTTCCTTGGGCCACCAATGATGGGGTTTTTGTCGGAATGGGGCACGCTTAGCGCATCCTTTACCGCGATTGCTGCGTTGTTGATTGTGGTCACCGCTGTGTTGCGCTGACCGCCCGTTTTATTACGACCATTCGTACCCGAAATCCTTGGGAACCAATAACGTGTTGCGGTCTACATCGGTAACCAAACGATGCCCACATAGCGCCATCGATGTATCCAGCTCTTTGTGGATCACCTCTAGGGCCTTGGTCACGCCTTGTTCGCCCATAGCGCCCAAACCATAGATATAGGACCGACCGATATAGGTGCCCTTGGCGCCCAAAGCGACGGCCTTTAACACGTCCTGCCCCGATCTGATGCCACTGTCTAGGTGAACCTCGATCTGATCGCCCACGGCATCCATAATGGCGGGCAGGGCCTTGATCGAACTGATGGCACCGTCCAACTGACGACCACCGTGGTTTGATACCACAATCGCATCGGCCCCTACGGACAGCGCGGCCTTGGCGTCATCTGCATCCAATATGCCCTTAAGGATCACCTTGCCGCCCCATTCTTCTTTGATCTTGGCGACCTTGTCCCAATCTAAGCTGTGATCAAAGCTGGTGGCCGTCCATTCGGACAGCGACGATGTATCCTTGACCCCGGACGCATGACCCACAATGTTGCCAAAGGTGCGCCGTTTCGTGCCCAACATACCCAAACCCCATTGCCATTTGGTGGACAGGTTGATCATGTTTTTCAACGTGGGCTTGGGCGGCGCAGACAGGCCGTTTTTGATATCTTTGTGACGCTGACCAAGGATCTGCAAATCCAGCGTTATCACCAAGGCAGAGCAGTTTGCATCCTTGGCGCGCTGGATCAGGCTTGAGACAAAACCGGTATCCTTCATCGTATAGAGCTGAAACCAAAATGGTTTGGTCGTATGTGCGGCCACATCCTCAATCGAACAGATGGACATGGTTGATAGGGTAAAGGGGACCCCAAATTTTTCCGCCGCCCGCGCCGCTTTGATTTCACCATCGGCCGATTGCATGCCTGTGAACCCAACGGGGGCCAATGCCACGGGCATGGATACATCTTGGCCGATCATCTGTGTGGCTGTGCTGCGGTTTGTCATATCCACGGCCACGCGTTGCTTTAGCCGGATTTGATCAAAATCACTGACATTTTCGCGAAATGTCTGTTCGCTCCAACTGCCCGACTCGGTATAGTCGTAAAACATTTTGGGGACGCGACGGATATAGATGTCTTTCAAATCTTGGATATTGGTGATCACGGGCATTTGGCGTTTCCTTGCAAACTGGTGATATTTATTGACCAATTTTGCGCATTTTGCAACCCCAAAGCTATATTTGGATAGGCCCAAAACAAAATGGGCGGCCCAATGGACCGCCCATGAATTCCCCTGTGGATCGCAGGATCAGGCCGAATGTGCCCCATCGGCCAGTGATTTGACAAAGGCCAGAACGTCATCCACGGATTTGCCTGATGCCAATTCGGACACGATGGCAGATCCCACGACTGTGCCGTCGGCGATGCCTGCGATGTCTTTGGCGGTTTCGGGGGTGCGCACGCCAAAGCCTACGATGATGGGCAGATCCGTTTTTGATTTGATCCGCGCGACCTCGGGTGCGACGACGTTGGCCTGTGCTGCAGCGGCGCCTGTGATCCCAGTGATCGAGACGTAGTAGACAAAGCCAGAGGTGTTTTCCAACACCTTGGGCAGGCGTTTGTCATCAGTGGTGGGGGTGGCCAGTCGGATGAAATTCAAACCGGCTTTCTGTGCTGGAATGCACAATTCGTCGTCTTCTTCTGGGGGAAGGTCCACGATGATTAACCCGTCAATTCCGGCCGCTTTGGCATCGGCCAAGAACTGGTCCACCCCGCGGCTGTAAATTGGGTTATAATATCCCATCAACACAATCGGCGTGGTGTCATCAGTTTCGCGAAAGGCGCGCGCCAATTCCAAAGTGCGCTCTAGCGTCATGCCCGCTGCCAAGGCGCGTTGACCGGCCAGCTGGATCGCGGGGCCATCCGCCATCGGGTCGGTAAAGGGCAAGCCCAATTCGATAATATCGACCCCTGCAGCAGGCAAACCACGCACCAATTCCAGCGATGTGTCGTAATCGGGATCCCCTGCCATGACATAGGATACAAACGCCTTTTTACCCTCTTTGCGCAAGGCTGCGAATTTATCGTCAATTCTGGTCATTTTGGGTCCCCTCAACAAATATCGGATTGGTTTGACCTGAAACCCTGCCAAAAATCAATAGCTGGCGAAGCGTATTTCAAACAAAATGATCGGAAATACCGATTTTCCTGCACCCAACGACATCAAAACATTGGTGAACGACTTGCGCAGGGCTGGGTCACAGCCTACAAGCGGCGCAAACATGTCTAGGAGAGATCACATGGGTTTCAAAATGGGTATCGTCGGTCTGCCAAATGTTGGCAAATCAACACTGTTTAACGCATTGACCAAAACAGCAGCCGCGCAGGCTGCCAATTTTCCATTTTGCACCATTGAACCCAATGTGGGCGACGTTGCTGTTCCAGACACGCGATTGGACACATTGGCTGCTATTGCTGGGTCCAAGCAGATTATTCCGACACGGTTGACCTTTGTCGATATTGCCGGATTGGTCAAAGGGGCATCCAAAGGCGAAGGGTTGGGCAACCAGTTTTTGGCAAATATTCGTGAAACCGATGCGATTGCCCATGTGCTACGCTGTTTTGAAGATGGCGATGTCACCCATGTCGAAGGCCGCGTTGATCCGGTTGCAGATGCTGAAACAATCGAAACCGAACTGATGATTTCCGACATGGAAAGCATCGAAAAACGCCTGCAAAACCTAAGCCGCAAAGTTCGCGGTGGTGACAAGGATGCTATGCAACAAGAGCGGTTGCTGAAGGATGCATTGGCTGCATTGGAAAATGGCAAACCCGCACGGACCGTCAATGTTGATGCCGAGGACCAAAGGGCGTGGAAAAACTTGCAGCTTATTACAACAAAGCCGATCCTGTATGTCTGTAACGTCGGCGAAGCGGATGCCGCGGCTGGCAATGAATATTCGAATAAGGTGGCTGAGATGGCCGCATCCCAAGGTGCCGGCACTGTCATTATTTCCGCCCAAATCGAAGAGGAAATTAGCCAGCTTGAGGCCGATGAAGCCGAAATGTTTCTGTCTGAAATGGGCCTAGAAGAGGCTGGATTAGACCGTTTGATCCGTGCCGGGTATGATTTGCTGAAATTGGAAACCTATTTCACCGTCGGCCCGAAAGAGGCCCGTGCTTGGACGATCCGCCTTGGCACCGCAGCGCCACAGGCCGCTGGCGTCATCCATGGTGATTTTGAACGCGGTTTCATTCGCGCCGAAACGATTGCATATGATGATTATGTTGCGTGCAATGGCGAAAACGGCGCGAAAGAGGCCGGCAAAATGCGCGTAGAAGGCAAATCATACATCGTCCAAGACGGCGATGTCATGCATTTCTTGTTCAATACATAAGGTATTGCACCAGCTGTTTTTAAGCGGTGTGGCCCGAGTGGGCCACGAAGGGTTGTCCGTCGTGTGAACGGGCTGCGCCCTTATCACACGCCGTCCAAGATGAATTGCAATGTGACGTGTAATTTTCTGCTAAAAAACGAGTTCCGCCCCTTGTCCATTTCATTATGTCACTATAAAGAGGTCAGCGGAGACGTGGCCGAGTGGTCGAAGGCGCTCCCCTGCTAAGGGAGTAGGCGGGAAACCGTCTCGAGGGTTCGAATCCCTTCGTCTCCGCCA
>Ga0233451_10000672_pt1 | contig 34431 bp, 31 predicted proteins | sample 011ome_29_FD_183052 | JGI IMG/M metagenome (GOLD analysis project Ga0233451, IMG submission 183052) | Coastal salt marsh microbial communities from the Groves Creek Marsh, Skidaway Island, Georgia - 011504CT (spades assembly) | ecosystem: Environmental > Aquatic > Marine > Intertidal zone >... | reverse complement strand
ACATCTTCCTCTCCATTCATATAATTATATAGTACATTATCGGGATTATGATTTTGTATATCCCCACATATTAACATTGTACTTTCATACATTTTTCGTAATACATCATTCGGGGTGGTCGACCCCACTTTGATTAACCCCCTTTTTATTAGATGGCGTTTTACATCTTGGATTGATGTTTGTTTTAAAAGCTGCGATTTGGTAGTTGTATTATTGCGAATAGTTTTATTAGAAATCAATACCGATACTTTTGGCAATTTAGACGACCGACCTATTTTGTACGTTCTACGAACAGTTTTTCTCTGCATACGACGTTTAGGTCGGTATTTGTTTTTTATTTTAGTCATTATTTCATTTGATTGGTTCAACTCCGACATACGTTTTAATCCATCGTTTATCTTCATGTCAACAACGTTTGTATTTATATTTGCTTGTTCGGTAGAGAGTGACGGTATATTCATATTCGACATCGGTTTATTTGCACTATTGGTGATAGCGGAAGCAATGGTGTCACCAATTGTAATTGATGGTTGATTTTTAGAAGTACGTATAAAGTTTCTATATGTTGGTAGACTACCATTTTTTAAACACCCATATGACGGTTTCGGTGATGGAACACTGCTTTGTGAAATTACATTCTGAGTATGAGTTCTATGTGATGTAACTTGGCTGGTTGAATGGTTCATATTTCCAACCGGAGCAGGAGGATACACGGGTTGGTTAGTATAAGTCCGTTTTACTGTCGTATTATGATTATTTCCTGCATTTTCATGTTTATCTTTTAAGTTATTTAGATAGTCTTTCGCTCTATCAATTTCGGTTTTCATCTCAGACATTTCTTTTACCTCGGGTGTCTTTGTAGAGAGGTTTGATGTTGAACTAGTCCCAAATAGTTTATTATACCTATCTTCTTGTTGTTGACGTATCATCCGCAACAGAGAACGTTTCTTTAATGTATCTGGTTTGGGTTTGCTTGTCGTAGATTTTATTTTAATATTAGCATTGGCTTTGGCTGTCGGTTTCTCTTTTGGTTTTCTCTTTCGTGTTGTATTAAAATCAAAGTCAGCCATATTTATTTTAATTTGTTTCTGTTCAGACATATTACGATATAATAAAGCATCGAAAAAAATTATTTGGTATAAACCGATATACTAAATAATCTGTTCATCTGGTTCAATTTCAATCGGCTATACATATAATCCATAATCTTTGAACACTTTTTTCTTCTTGTTGTTCGCAAACTGTTTATACCCAGCATTGATATCCTGCATATTAATCGATTTCTTACGAGCATTGACATTTCCATATATGCGTCGTCCATGTGCAACCTTAATATAGGTAATCAATGCTTCTATATCTCGTCCAGAACTTGTGAAATTGTCCTTCCGTTCTAAGAACCATTTTTCAGTCAACTTTAAATCTTCTGAAATGGTCCATTCTTGCTCCAATACCATTTTATTGAATATCTCCATCAACTCATTCATTGTATACGGTTGCATAGCAAACCGCCAAATAAATCGTGAATTCAGTCCTTGATTTGCACGAAAGAATGTATTATTTAATTCTTCCTCATAACCAGCTATTATTACCATAAGTTCACTTTTATGGTCACTCAGTGCTTCACATAAAATATCTAAACACTCTTTTGAATAAGTGTCATTGCTATCCGACCCATATAACGAGTATGCCTCGTCAATGAATAATACACCACCAAGACATTCAGTAATAACCTGTTTTGTTTTGATAGCCGTTTGTCCCAAATAACCGGCAATTAGATCATTTCGCGTAACCTTTCTAAATATATTGTTTTTTAACACACCGATTTTCGAATACATTTGACCGATTATTCGAGCCACTTCTGTTTTGCCAGTTCCCGGTGGTCCATATATAACAGTATGTTTGAAGTCACTTACATTGCGCCCAACGTGCAAACTTTGTATAAAATACAAGAGTTGATCAACCACTGATTGTTTTATCGTTGGCATACCAATCATATTATTAAGCGCAGTTAATTCGGGTTTGATCTCATGCAATGTAGCCAAGTCAATATTATATTGTGTATTTGGTTGAACATCATGTTTATTTACTATATCCAACAAATCCCCCACACAATTAATTGACATATCAATGTTACACGTTAGCATTGGTTCGTTTTTCTCTGGCTCAATCTCATCAAGCATAGGTGGGTTCAAATGCACCTCCTTGTCATGTTGCCATATTGAATAATTTGACATATCATTTCCATTGTAATTTATCAATGGTGAAGGTAACAACCATTCTATATTTGTTGGTCCAGTATCGATAGTTTCTGGTATATATCCAATATCATAATTGCTAATTACATTATCATAATCACTAGTAATGTATCTATTTAACTTATGCATATTGCCCCGTTCATTAGAACTATCCAATAATTCTATAAATTTTTTATATTTTGTCATGATAGATATAGAACTCGGTAAACATGTATTTATATCATTTTCTAAAATAAATCGATAGTTAAAAAATTGAACAAGCTATCTGTATTTTAATAAAGGTAAATATAGATACAATGAGTTACGAGATGAAATCTTCTGAAATGGGCAGCGCGTGCATGGCGGAAGCCGTTAATCATGTCCATTCTGGTGGGCATAGTGTAAAGACATCACTTAGTGACACTAAAATATTATCCGAAATAGAAAAAAACGTTCAACTGGAAGAAAAAATTAAAGGATGCATTGAGGAAAACATTGCCACGATTACTGATGACGAGACGAAACTCTTAGATCACCTGGGTGATTATACCGAAGAACCGTTCGATATCATCGAGTCGTATTTCAATGGAAAGCATTTGGAGCGATTAGTTCGTCATCAGATCGAGTCGTACAATCACTTTGTCAATTATCAGATCCAACGTACAATTCAGATGTTTAATCCGGTAACAATTCATTCTGAGAATGATTATGTTGCAGAGACGGACAAATATTTCCTAGAAGTGTTTATCTCGTTTGTAAACTTCAAACTGTATCCTCCTCAAATCCATGAAAACAATGGAGCGACTAAGACCATGCTTCCGCAGGAGGCAAAGCTGCGCAACTTCACCTATGCATCGACAATGACAGTGGATATCAATATCCAGTATGTTATTCGTAATACCGATAATATGGATGCACCTCGTACAATCGAAAAAACATTGCCCAAAATTAATATTGGAAAACTACCGATCATGTTGAAGTCATCTGTATGTGTATTAACACAAAACCCTCACATTAGTCATGAATACACAGGTGAGTGTTCAATGGACTGTGGTGGGTATTTTATTATTAAAGGTTCAGAGAAAACTGTTCTCGGACAAGAACGTGCAGCGGAAAACCGCATTTATTGTTTCGATGGAAAAAATACAACTAAGTGGTCGTGGTATGCAGAAATTAAATCTGTTCCCGACTTCAAGTGTATTTCACCTAAGCAAATTGAAATGATGCTTTCAAACAAAAATAATGGATTTGGTCATGGTATCTACATTACGATCCCTCGAATTAAACAACCGATTGAACTATTTGTACTGTTCCGTGCTTTGGGTGTAAATAGTGACAAGGAAATATGCAGTTATATTCTCTTAGATATCGATGGAAACAACCGAATTTCGCCAGATACGCTACAAGCATCGGCGATCGACGCAAACAAGTATATGACACAAGAAGCGGCGTTCGATCATATTACCACCTATGTTGCATATACTCCCATTAATATGGACAAAGAGACTGGTATGCGTAAGAAGCAAGAATTTGCGAACGATGTCTTGACGAATGATCTATTCCCTCATTGTAGAACATTAAAACAGAAGTTGTATTTCATCGGATATATGGCAAATCAATTAATTCAAACAAGTCTTGGTATGATTGAACCGAGTGACAGAGACTCTTATATTAACAAACGTATCGAATTGAGTGGTACATTATTAAATAACTTATTCCGCAATTACTTCAATAAGTTGGTAAAGGAAATGCAAAAGCAAATTGTACGTGAGATTAATACAGGGTCATGGAGATCAACCGAAGACTATGCAAATATAGTGAATAACATTAATATTTATAAAATTATGAAGTCTACTACAATTGAGAATGGCATTAATCGTGCCCTGTCTACTGGCGATTTCAGCATTAAACAATCAAACACGAGTAAGGTGGGCGTAGCGCAAGTATTAAATCGGTTGACTTATGTATCTAGTTTAAGTCATCTTCGTAGAATAAACACCCCTCTGGAAAAGAGTGGAGAAATGATTGCACCAAGAAAATTACACAATACTACATGGGGTTTCTTATGTCCAGCAGAAACCCCAGAGGGGCAATCCATTGGTGTTGTAAAGAACATTAGTTATATGGGTCATATTACTATTCCGTCAAATAGTTCTGCACTCTATGAATATGCTGAACCGCATATACTATCGGTCGAAGATATTTCTCCTTCTGAATTGTATGGTAAGGTGAAGGTGTTTATAAATGGTACATGGATAGGAGTTGCCAAATCACCGATTGAGTTCTACCAAACGACTTTGAAAAAGAAACACCAGGGGATTATTAATATCTATACATCCATCATATTCAACTACAATACTCTGGAAATTCGCATTTGTAACGATGGTGGTAGATTAACCCGTCCAGTCCTTCGTGTTCGCGACAACAAGGCATTAATCACAAAAGAAATTATTAAGCGCGTTGCAGACAAAGAACTTACTTGGAACGATTTGTTGACATCATGCAAATTGCCAGAGTCTGTCATTGAATATATTGATCCCGAAGAACAGAATTATGCGATGATTGCAATGAAATGTAAAAATAACTATATTCAGAACGCAAATGACTATTTCCAATACACACATTGTGAAATTCACCCTAGCACTATATTTGGTGTCCTGGCTTCATGTGTACCCTTTCCTGAACATAATCAAGCGCCTAGAAACACATATCAATGTGCTATGGGTAAGCAAGCGATGGGTGTATATGCTACAAATTATGATCAACGAATGGATAAGACGGCATATGTATTGAATTACCCGACCAGACCCTTGGTAGATACACGACTGATGAACCTAATCCATCTTAACCAAATCCCATCTGGTACACAAATCCACGTAGCCATTATGACACATACTGGGTATAACCAAGAGGATAGTGTGTTAATCAACCAGGGGTCAATTGATCGTGGGTTATTTCTAGCAACCATTTATCATACAGAAAAGGATGAGGACAAAAACATTATTCGCGATGAGATTATTCGTTGTCGACCGGACCCAGCAAAAACGCGCGGGGTAAAGTTTGGAAACTATTCGAAGTTAAACTCGTCTGGATTTATACCCGAAAACGAATTAGTTGAAAACCGCGATGTAATTATTGCCAAAATTGTTCCGATCAAAGAAAATAGAAACGATCCTACCAAGATTATTAAGTATGAAGATCAGAGCAAAACATTCCGCACCAATGAACATACTTACATCGACAAGAATTATACTGGTAGAAACGGAGACGGTTATAACTTTGCGAAAGTTCGCATTAGAGCATTGAGAAAACCCACTTTCGGAGACAAGTTTAGTTCTCGTCATGGACAGAAGGGTACCGTCGGTAATATTATTCCTGAATGTGACATGCCATTTACTAAGGATGGTCATCGACCCGATATTATCATTAATCCTCATGCAATTCCATCTCGTATGACTATTGCACAGTTAAAGGAGACCTTACTCGGCAAAGTACTACTTGAACTCGGACTGTTTGGAGATGGTACTAGTTTCGGTAATATGGATATTCAATCCATTGCAAAGGAGTTGCAAAACATCGGTTACGAGAGTTATGGTAACGAGATATTATATAATGGTCTGACTGGTGACCAACTAGAAACTAGTATATTTATTGGCCCAGTATTTTACCAAAGATTGAAACATATGGTAAGTGATAAGCAACATAGTCGTTCCATTGGCCCCATGGTAAATCTTACTAGACAACCGGCTGAGGGAAGAAGCCGCGATGGTGGGTTTAGAATAGGTGAGATGGAAAGAGATGTTATGATCGCACATGGTATGACTAAGTTCTGTCGTGAAAGAATGTATGATGTATCGGACAAGTATAGTGTCCATGTTTGTAAAACATGTGGGATGACTGCTGCATACAACGATGGTAATCAAAGTCGCATGTACGAAACCGCCGATTTTACAATTCATATGTGTAAGAATTGTGACAATAAGATTGACTTTGCTAAGGTCGAGATACCATATGCATACAAGCTTATGGCACAAGAGTTACAAACGATTAATGTCGTACCTCGTATCATTACCGAATAATTTGACTACTTGAATAACCTGACAGACATAATACGTATATCATTACAATATTTTTATTGGGTTTAGATCTGACCTCATTTGTATAGACATACTACAAATAGATTTAGTTGAATTATGGAAAGAGAACTTCCCAGTGTGGGCGATAATACAAATATAAACGATTCGCGGTTAGCAAATGATTTTAAAGGCGTTAGTTTTTCAAATTATAAAAAAACCGCAGTACGCAAAAACTTAATCGAAAATATTATTAATGGACGGATTGAACCTGCCTGTTATTGGAGTAGCGAATTAATATGCGCCGGACACTTTATGGACTTGTGGGAAATTATACTTCATTATGTCGGTAAGCATATCCATATTGGCAATCCTAAGATTGTCATCTATTTAGAAAAAAGGTTTATGTTGTTTCGTAATCTTATGGAAACCGAAGAGTTTACTAGCGAGTTCCAATTGAGAAACCATACTACTATACGACAATTATTTTCCGAAGTTATTTGCACATTAGCCACATCTAACCGCAAACATAGTTTTGAACCTATCAAAATAAATCGGGTTGACGAATTTGACATGACTTACATGACAGATCGATTAAAAGCACCCAGCGTTCATTATGCCGAACATATATTAAAACGAGACGACCCCAAGGAATTATTTATTGCCATCAACGAATTCTCTTATCACTTATCAAATGATAGTCTCAGTGTTTTTAATGCCTGTTATTGGATCGAATGGATGATCGAGTTTGATTTAATATGTAAAAAAAGAAAGCAACCTGCTACTTGTGATACACGCACCGATATACCCGTCGAGAACAAATACCAGACGAACATTATTTGGATAGTATGGGATGCGTTGTTTAAGTATAGTGATGCTATCGATAATCCATATATAACTCAATTATTAACATCCCTCCAATCCATCTTTTGTATTAAATATACACCTGCTTCTAATAAGAAACGTCGATATTTGTTATATTTTGCAGTGGCAATCATAACAGAAACCGTCCCTACCGATGTACCTCTTATGTCGAACAAACCCCTCGTTACTAATATTGTCGGTCAAATCAATCTAATTTATAAGCAAATCAAAAAGAATGAGAAGAAACCTACTACGGATTATCTCTTCAAAAACTTAGAAAATGAGGTTGCTATTGAGAAATCCATGCGGAGAATGGAGCTTATGAACTCGATTGACATAATCCATAAATAAATCTCTGCACAAAATATATATTCGCGACTTTATGTCCAAAAAGAATGACTATGATGGTTTAGGTGAGCCACATGTAATAGGCCAAGGCACATATGGTTGTGTTCATAAACCACAGATGAAATGTAAAAACGCTACTAGAAAAAATTCAAAAAAAGTATCGAAGCTCATGACCAAACACGATGCCAATGCTGAAATGCAAGAATATGGTATCATCTCTCGTGCTGACAATAAAAAAGAGTTCTATATGGGAAAACCTACAAAATGTAACATTGAGGTGAATGATATGAACTACAATGCTGCACAAAGATGTAGAAATGAGCATTTATCGCCATCCAAACTCGACCAATATGCCTTGTTAGTTATGAAATACGGTGGACTAAACCTAGAAGTTTTTGCCAATCGTGTACATAAAAAATGGGATGTCACTCCAAGAAACATTAAGAAAATCGATTTATTTTGGTTAGAAATGTCCAGATTATTTTACGGATTGAAGGCATTCAACAAGAACAAGATTGTACATCATGATCTCAAACATCAAAATATCGTCTATGATGAAAAAAACAATCGGGTCAATTTTATTGATTTTGGGTTTATGGGCAATAAAGATACAATTCTTGACAATGCAAAGAAATCGAAATATTGGCTATCACGCAAATATCACTGGTCATTTCCATGGGAAATTGTATTTTACAATGAAAAAGCATACAAACGACAAGCACTAGCTACAAGTAATAATATTGGCGAAACATTCGATGATTACGCAACTGAAATTGAGAAAGAATGTGGTTATTTCTTTTACAGCATACTCCCGACCGTAAACAGAGAAAACCATCCACCCGTAATAAATCATATGCTAACTCAGTATTACACCATGTTGACCGAGTTTGAACTAGCTGACTATGATAGCTTTTTGAATAAATCAGTTGATACAATCGATAGTTATGGGGTGGGTATGGGTCTACTATACGTTCTTAACCGCACTGGTAAATTCATGGATGACGAGCTTTTCAAACAGCTGTCTATGCTGTTTATCAATATGATCAGTCCCAATGTAAATATTCGTTTCGATGTTGATCAGTTACTGCACCAATACGAAACTATCATGGTGAATAGTGGCTTATTAGAGAAACATAACAAACGGTATGAGAACCATCTACTTGTAACGGGTAAACAAATACCCACTAAAATAACAAAAAGTATTTTCAAATTATCGAATAACAGGGATTTCATTATCGATGCAAAGAAGTTATCAGAAGATGACTTAGAAATAAAACGCTTATGTCCGGACGGCAAGGAATACAAGCGCAAAACAAGGCGTTGTGTTGCCATATGCAAAGATGGATACATTCGTGATGCCAATTTCAAATGTGTTAGAGACAAAACGCAGAAAATATTCAAATTATGTCCCAAAGATAAGGATCGCAATCCATTGACCAATCGATGTGTACAAAAATGCAAACCTGGCTTTCTTCGAAACAAAACATTCAAATGCCGTAAAAAGTTCAATCCATTTATGTAGGCATTTGGAGTAGCGTTTTCGTATTATCAATATCATTTGCTAACAAATTATATTGATCTAATTTTGGTTGATGGAGTTATTTAGAATGCTCCAAACGAACTACCTACCATGCTATTTGCAGCCATAGGTCCTGCCATGCCGAAATCGTCCCCTCCATTAGGACGCATCGTTTGGTCGTGTCCGCCAGTATCTTGTCTAGACGTAACCGTGGGGGCAGGTGGGAACGTTCCACCCTGAACCTGGGTATTATCTAAATGATCTGCCTGACTGGGAGAATGCATTGGCTCACGGGTTACACGGACACCTTGCTTCACGTTCATTTTGCGATCTCCACTCGTCGATCCGTTCCATAAATCTAACACACGATCTACCATAACATTGACCTTCAAACCCAGCTTTGTTTGAATGCTTAACACGATTATTAAAAATGATAATATCACATTGGTCAGGGTGAGACTTTCATATTTAAACCCACTGTATGTGGGGAAATAGGTGATCATGCGATGAATTATCACTACGCCACAAAACATAACTATCAATTGAATGAATATTTCGGCTAAAAGTTCCAAGCTGGACTTCTCTGGATCTGCCTCAGGAATGAACCGTTGGATTGCCTTATTCAGGGATACTACGGGAACGACGCCCATTAGCGAATACTGAATAACATTTAATAGTTCGGCCTGCCCCTCTTCTGTTGAGGAGAAGACATGAGATAAAAATGTCTTCTTAGAAGCGCTGGACGTTTCATTTAAAATTTCCATTTTGTATATATAGTTCACATAGAAAAGATATTGATGCAATGTAGGTATAGTGTTAGAGGGGTATACTTATGGAGTTATAGTTTACACCCTCGAAGATTTACACATTTGACATACTATACTTTTTTCAAAAACGACATAAATGTTAATCTAGTATTTTAGTATACATTAATTAGTATGTTGAAAAATGTTGTTGAAATCAATAAGCACAAAAATCGTGACTTGTCACAGCCTAAACACGAAGAATACCAGTATCTTAACCTTTTGAAAGACATCATAGAAGAAGGTTCTATGGAAGAAGGTAGAAATGGAAACACAAAAGCTGTTATTGGTACCGCAATGCACTTCTCATTAGAAAACGGACAAATACCAATTTTAACTACTAAAAAAACCGCTTGGAAAACTTGTCTTAAAGAATTGCTATGGTTTATATCTGGTTCTACTGATGCTAAACTTCTTAGCGACCAAAACGTGCATATTTGGGATGGTAATACAACGGCCGAGTTTTTAGAATCACGGGGATTATCTCATTATACACCTGGTAGACAGATTGGACCTTTATATTCGCACCAATGGCGTCACTGGGGAGCTAAATATGAGACTGACCCGGATGCGGATTATACAGGTAAAGGTATAGACCAATTACAAAAGGCTATAGATATGTTAAAAGACCCTAACCAAAGGAACAGTCGTAGAATTATTGTATCTGCTTGGAATGTAGAACAGTTAGACCAAGGAGTATTACCTCCTTGTCATAGTTTTTTTCAGTTCTCAGTTACAGAAGGTAATAAATTAAGTTGTTCTTTACTCGCCAGGTCACAGGATGTCCCACTCGGTGAGCCATTTAACATATGTTCGTATGCTTTTCTTACGCACTTGATAGCTAAACATTGCGATTTAATCCCTCATGAATTTATTTTATTTGGTGGAAATTGTCATATATACGAACCGCATATAGAAGCAATGAAAGAGCAAATTACTCGGGAACCGTATGAATTTCCAACAGTAGAAGTATTAAATAAACGTGATGATATTAATGATTATGTTCTTGCGGATTTTAAAGTTACTGATTACAAACATCACTCTCAGATAAAGATGGCAATGGTAGCATAACTTCGTCTGTTTTTTGCATCAGCATACTTGTAACCAGAAAATTTGATTTAGCATATTCAGCGAAATCAAATATGTATATTTCCCACCTAAATAAGATTTTTTAACGACTTAGGAATTTTCTTATGTTTCTTGTAAAGCGCAATCATTTCCTGATTATTCCTCCCGATTATATCGCTTACCAAAGAAGCATTCACGATAATTTTAGGATGTTTGAGTAGGTGATCTACCAGATCTTTGTAATATCGATTGTAAAAGGAATTCCATGATAATTCATACAATATACTGCGACCGCGTTCATCTGTCACATTTACATCAAACTTGTCGTCAAATATGATATCCTTTATCTTTTGCAATGAATGTTCGGTTCTTTCACTCGATGTGCCGCCAACCAGGCGTGTATACCTGAATACCTCCTCGCTATCAAATGGCATTATTTTCTTGCATGTGTCTTTGATTGTACTTCTACATATGGGACACTGTGGGGTTTCCTTTTGTTTTTGGCTCTTACACCAACCAACCAAACATTGTTTGTGGAAGTTGTGCTTACATTTTGTCTTTACATTTTGAGATGTTATTCGATCTAAACATATTGCGCATGTATGATCTAGTACACTCTCGCAATTACCAGTCTTTTTATTTTTACGCGTTCCGTTTTTACACCTGCTACGTTTTTGAGTAGACATTATACTTTATTACCAGAAAATATTGATACGACAACTTATAATAATTGCATAAATAATCATTTAGAGACCAATCTACGAATATGTGTATACATAATTCGAATGAGCCGTTCAAATGCAGCCGCAATTCGTCGACGCGTTGGTAATGTTGCCAGCACTCCATCAGTTGCTACAAGTAAATCACTACCTGTTCCACCAGCACCCGAACAATCCACTAAGTTGACCCTACAAGAGGTAATCTCTTTATTTGACAAGCGCATTAATGCTTTGGAGGAAAGTCGTAAACTCTCCGAAGGTTCTGTTTCACGTGGCACATTGGGCGTTATTGAAGATGGTACTGAAATATCGAATGTGTTAGATGAGTTCAATCATAGGTTTGAAATGCTTGCAAATGAAATTTCTGACCTAAAAGAAACCGTTCTTAAATTACAGACGTACACAATGGACGTAAACAAGATGCTTTTGGGTGAACGAGTACAAGTTCTCTCTGAATTGGGAACAAATATAACTATGACAGGTACCGAAGATGTCGATATGAATAGCGTATACAGCTTGAATTCTGATGCTAACCTACCCAACGATACTAAACATGTACCTGGTTCACCTACGAGCGTCGATATGCGCAAAGAGGTTACTGAAAACACTGAGTAATATATCATTCTGTGGCGAAAATTATATAAATATGTGATCCATATCTATGTAATAACATGGCGAACAATCCATCAACGGAATTTGTACAAACAATATTAAATTTACAGGAGCAATACTATTCTGCTAACCAAAAAAACCGGTTTATGAAAAAACAACAAAAGTTAGACTGTGCAAATTCGATTTCACAATCAATTGGCATACTAGATCTATTGAACCAATCTATAACGTCATTTGACGGGTATAAAATATATGTCGATTATACGGTATTAAAAACATTTGTATGTCCTGCCAATTATACAATTGTGGTTGATCATTTTATTAACATTATCACGTCAATATTAAATTGCAATGGTAGATTTCATCTGCATGTTAATTTGAATTCACTTACTATATCCGCTCTTGACAGATACAAGGAGTTGATCATGTTAATTAGCAAAAGATGCAGTGAGAACCAATTTGACCAATACCTTGATATATTTAATATACATAATTCGCCTAGTTTTTTAACATCTACTTCCAATTTATTGGCACCATTTATGCCAGATACTGTAAAGAACAAGATACAATTCATCCATAAAAATGATACAAACAAATTACCCGACCTCATCTCAAAAAAAATAAATTAGATAAAAAACATATGTAGAAATGCCTACATACATACTATAAGTTATGAGCATTAATATTGCTATTAATGATTTTCAATCAGCCGATGCCTTTACCCAGATATTTCAACATGCACGTCTGTTTACCGATCATATAAACATATTGTTTGAACAAGGGCGTATGTATATACAATCCATGGACTCGACCCGTGTCTCTATATTTGAGGTATATCTCCCATCCGAATGGTTTTGCAAGTATGATCATCAAGGTGAAACTACAATTACTTTGGGCATCAACTCGACAATGTTGTTTAAAGTATTAAATACTCGTGATAAAAATCAAACCCTTAATATAACATTTGATACCGAAAATGAAGACAAGTTATACTTATATTTCAGTAGCGACGACAAATCGATTTTCGACAAGAATTTTGAATTGCCACTTATTGATATAGATAGCGAGCTGATGGCTATTCCCGAGAGCGAGAGTGACGCCGAGTTTGCGATTTCGTCAGCAAATTTCGCCAGCATTATCAATCAACTAAAACTGTTCGGCGATACGATTGAAATAAACTGCACAGAAGAAAAGATAGAATTGTTATCGATTAGTCAAGAATCCGGTAAAATGACGGTGGATATAGACATTGATGATCTTACTTCCTATTCAATCAATGAAGGCGAAACAATGCATTTATCATTTAGTTTAAACATATTACATAACATTTGCCAATATAATAAGCTTTCAAAAGAGATGGAGCTACATTTGACCAAGAACTTCCCCTTGAAACTGATATACCATCTTAATAATAACAACTCCGATGCCAAATTGGTATTTTACTTGGCCCCCAAGATAGACGATAACTAAATATATTTGCGTTCGAAAACAACACAAAAAACAACATATTATGATATATTATAACATGTCGACGTTAAGTAATTGTATACTCTTTGTCATAGTTCTCATTCTATATCTCCATATCGTTCAACAATTAAAGACGAGCGAGGATTTAGAAATATATGAAATGGATTATACTACTAACTCTCATTTACAAGAAGTATGTGAGGTAAAACAACCGGTTTTATTTGAATACAACCTTGTTTCTCCCGAATTTTACAAAGAGATTTCCAATGACACAATCGAACCAAATGGAATGCACGATATCAAGATCAAAGATGTAAAAGATTACTATTCCGAAGAGCAGGATACAAATAGCGTGGAATACGTCGTACTTCCCATGCAGAGTGCAAACCGGTTGTTAAAAAGTGATACTCATTCCAGCTATTTCACTGAAAATAACCAAGAGTTTATAGAGGATGCCAACCTTTTCCAATTCTTCCATGCAAATGATGACAACATCAAACCGGCTAATTCTGTCATTACTAAGTACGATATTATGATGGGATCCTCCGGAGCATACACTCCACTGCGATATCATAACGATAGTCGTAGGTTCATCACTACACACTCTGGTAAAATCACTATAAAAATGACACCATGGAAAAGCCATAAATACTTATACCCGATAAATGATTATGAAAACTATGAGTTCTCATCGACGGTAAATGTATGGGCTCCACAGAAAAAATACAAGTCTGAACTCGATAAGATGCAGTTCTTGGAGTTTGATATTGTTCCGGGGTTCATGTTATACATACCTCCATATTGGTGGTATAGTATTAAATATTCTGGTGATGCAGATACCCTAGTGACTGGATTTTCATACAACACCATTATGAATTGTGTTGCTAATATTCCGAAATGGGCACTCTATTATATGCAACAAGATAATACAAATACCCGTATTGCAAAGACTATTCCCATTGAACCTACTACTATATCTGCGGATACAAGCGATGAAGAAATACCTATTGCAGATACAACTGAAATTATTTAGTCAGTATTGTAAAGTAATTATCTGTACATTATCTAAATGAGTTCTGATAATCCAATAGAAATCTCTGGCAATTCTAATCATAATAATAACGATAATAACGATAATAACGACGAGATTGAGAACGCTTTTATTGATAATGACAATGATGTAATTCCTCCTTCGACTAATGTTAATGTAGATATAACCGAAACAGTCTCTGACGGATCATCTACCAATGACCCTGTGTTACAAATATCGACACCCTCTCCTGCTAGTTCCCGTGAGCCGTCCTCGTCACTATCATCTCGGTCGCGCAACAATGACGATGATACAACAGTTTCATCAAACCACACACCAAATGAAATGACTTCATTGATCAGTAGAAAAGAACTAGACAAAGATAGTGACGATGAATTTGACTGGTTTGCACAACGTGAATATATTATGTTTAAGAACGAGCTTACTTCGCAACGCAAAATAAACAACTTTATATTGAAGGAATGTAAAGAGAACAAGCGCCTACTCGATCTGAAATACAATGATTTAACTACAACTGTAAACAATATACAAACTTCGGTTATCTTTGTATCTACCCTGTCTGGTTTTTTACAGGCCACTAAGGTGCAATTTGGCATTCCGGTTCAAATAATCGAAGTAGTTTCAATCACAATCTCTACCTATATTTCTCTAATTCTATCCATCTCAAAATACTATAAGTTGGATGAATTAAAGGAACAAATACAGAATTTAAGAGAAAAATACTCATTGTTGCACAATAAAATCGAACACCGCATGGATGTTCTCGGACCATGGAACAATAGACATCTATGGGAATACAATAGTGCCACCGAACGCCTAGCCGAATGGAGAGAAGTGCTTAGTGATATGAATGAACAATATAGAAATATCATTGAGACTAAACAATCATTAACCACTGAATTTGAAATTATCATGGATACTATCTCTCGAAACAAATACAATTACATCAATGCCAATCGAAATTACAATAACCGCATGGAATTATTCACAACGCAAAAAATGGAGGCCGACTTAGAGAGCAAGATCGTTGCTGAACAGAAAAAACACACTAAAAATTTCCGACCCAGTATTCTTCTACAACATGAAGCCCTTGATAATTGGGACGAAGACGAAAGTGTCGTATAACACGAATTGATATACAATTACACAAATTACATATCAATTTACTACCGAATTACATTACGCCGGTGGCATTTTATCTAACACCACTTCTTTGAGAACATTCTTTATTATTTTCTCTTCGAATTTTTTATCTTCTTCTTTGTCATATCCACCCAATGAAGCCTTATAATACTTAAAATAGTTCTCACAATCTTCACTACCTATCTGTTCTACATTAGGTTTGGAATTATCATACCACTTCTGTAATTGTTTGTAATTCTTATTGGCGACATTCTTTACTGCCCTTCGCAAAGATGTCTTATCTGCATCGTCCTTCTCCCATTTCTCTTCATCCTTTATATATACTGTTTCGCGTTTCAAATCAGTACAATGCATTGGACGTGTATGCATCTCCATATCTTTGATGCGTTCCACCATTACCTTTGAAATACCCTCTACAAACCCGATGTTACCGGTGCGAATAAAATCCTCCATAGTAACGTCAATTGAATTGATAAAATCACTCATTGTTATCGCATCTTTACATGTCTCATTCAAGAAAAAATTCAAATTAAACTTGTTATTCGTTGTGTTATTCGTTGTGTTATTATTATGAATAGTATTGCCAATTTTTCCATCCTTCACTGCTTCCAGTAACTGTTCTTGTAAACCAGCATTCTGTTTATACTGTTCAACCATTAACTCTTTGAATTCATTATTCTGTCGTAGTAATTCAATTACTACCGAAGTATCTATCGGCATTATAGACGATTGCATCGTCGTTGATGTCTCCGAGGGTGTATTTGACATATCTGCGTATTTGCAAGATAATTGATGTTTATTCAAACCACGACGATACTTGTATGAATTGCCACAAACACACTCGTATAATGCAGTCGAACCTTTTTCTGCTCCATTCTGCTCCATATACAGTTTCATGTGTTTTGCAGTCATTAAATGTCGGTCATATTGACTACGTCGAACCGATTTATAGTCACAAATTTTACATTCATAATTATTTATTGATTTTCGAACTAAATCCTGCTCCATTGGTTCCTATAATAGAGGCAGGAAAAAGTTCCTAAACCATTTTCGGCATAATATACTTATTTTTTTACCGTAACAATTTTTGGGGAGGAAAAATGGTTTTCAAAGCATTATGCTAACAACCCATTTTTTGAAGAGTGTTTTTACAAAACTATTTTGGGGAAATCCATTTTGGACATTTTTAAAAATGTCCATTTTCAACGAGCGATGCCATTTCTTTTCTGGGAGTTTCTAGGAAATAAAGTAATAAAATGTTTTTTATATATAAAGGTGTATATATCGAAATGGAGATCGATAATTCATATAGAATGTTTGGTTTTGAAAGTAATAGGATTAGTATTGAAAGTGGATCTATGGACGATCGTGAGAGAACATCCAGTATACTATCAATGGATAGTATAGAGAGTGATGTATCATATAGCGAGGATGCTGGTTTGTTCTCCTCACATACAACACAACCGCAACAATATATTCCAAGTAAACAAATCGCTATACATAATTATGTACAATCGGGAAGAAAGCGAGACATGTTGATAAATGAGGGACCGAAAACGCCCACACCTTCGAAATACTACACCATGATACAAGAAAATAACAAATTGCTTAACCAAATAAAAAAATAGCGTTGTATACTATATTACAATGTTATTTAAGGAAGTCGGCATATCGGCTATTACTATGATTGCACTAGACAGTTTGTATTTACAGAGTGTACAAAATGCCTATTCTAATCAACTCAAATTAATACAAGGTTCTCCCTTGAAGTTAAAAATAATACCGGCGATTGTGTGTTATCTAATTCTCTTGTTCGGGTTGAACTACTTTATTATCGATAGAAACTTATCATTATTGGACGCTTTCCTCTTTGGAGTAGTTATATATGGGGTATATGATGCAACTACTTGTGCATTAATAGATGGATGGTCACCCTATTTAGCAGTGCTGGACACTATATGGGGTGGTATTCTAATGCTAACTACCACCTATATTACCTATTCATTGATCTAAGTATTTGTAGTAGGTCGCTTTACTATACGACTGATAATCGTGTAATGGAATTGTTTACAGAAATCTTTGACAGACATCTGCTCTTCGTGACCACTTCCAATACATCGGTTAGTAACCGACTGCGATACTTCATCTGGTTCATAATCCCATATACTACGAAACTCTTCTTCTTCATCTTCATTATCAAAATGCACGATTTCATTTTTATAATCAATTATACCGTTATATTGGTCAATACGTTCTCGCCAAATTGGACTGAATGATGCATAATATAACCATTTTACACGAAACGAATGCAATGGGTTCTCGTAGGTTACTGTATCCATTACCTTGTTATAACATTTTTTGATAGGATATTTAATAACGTTTTCTAATACTTGATACGGTTGAATGCATGATGCATGATCCAATGTATAGGTATTGTATTTTTGTATATATTCGGTATTTAATGTAACTATAAAATTCGATGTATGTACAGGACTGTCGTCGCACAATGTAATATTTACACGTAAATAAGTTCTGGCAAAACTAATAAGACAAAACGGTCTCAGCGACAAGGTATAAATGATTGAACCGACGTCAATATTTGCATCGGAAGTAGACCCCATTTCTAGCCAACGCACATAGCATCCTTTGATATGGTCATTCAAACTGGGATGCAAGGTTTTATATAGGGTTTCGTAGATTAATATAATATATTCATATAACTCTTCTTCAAATCCGGAGTAATACAATTCATATGCCCAATATAATGCTTCCTCAGGATTATGGTCAATGAGTGCGATAAACAATGATTGTTTTACCTCCAACATTTGGTATAAATACCGCGTGAAGGCCAATGAAACCTTGATCTGACTATCTGTCATGTTATTAATGATATGTCTAATTATTACTAATGGTGCATACTAACATCAATTTTATGTGCCACGAACAGAAGCTCTATATTGCAACGTGTAAGTACAGAAATACAAGTTGTAAATTACAGCATCTGTACCGACTATTTTAGGGCAATATCGATAATGCCGATAATATCTCCGCAAAATGTATAGATGAACATGAAGACGAATAAAACGAAAACAGCTTATAAGAGGAAACAGCGAGGTGGAATGCGAAAAACACGCAAAAATCCATCAAAAACATCAAAATCGTTAAAATCAACTTATACGAATACATCAAAAGCTCACATAGTTCGTGTATTTTTAGAAATATTGAATATGGTAAAACTATATCATTGGAAAACACATTCCTATTCGGAACACAAGGCTACTGATGAATTATATGCAAACTTGAATGAGCATGTAGACAAATTCGTCGAAGTATTGTTAGGAAAAGACCCAAAACGCATTAAAATGTTAGAAAAAAGGATTAATCTAATAGATCCGTCCAATGTAAAGGATTTCAAAACAAGGATTTATGAATATAGAGAATTTTTAACAGATATGAATTTATATTTTAATGACAAATCAGATATGGATTTGTTAGCGATCCGGGACGATTTACTAATCGACATCAACCAGTTTTTATATCTAATGACCCTCCACAAATAAGTAATCGTCGACACAGTTCCGAGGTTCATGCATATGTAACAACATTCCCTTTAAAGAAGGCATACTACTGATATCAGGTGGATATCGTCCAGTAATTTCAAATAAACGTCTGACATTTAAATTCATACGTTTATTCAATATGTCCTTGCGTTGTTTATATACTCTTTTCCAAGTCCGTTGAATAATTCTCAACCAATACGTTTTCACGAGAACGGTGTATGTATTATCATCTAAGATTGATAGCTTCATGATATCCATGGTCGGATTGCGTATCTTGAATATGCTATAAACACGTAGATAGGACATTACGTAGGAGGGGACATGTTTAAAGAATGTTCGAGGTTCTATGGCATTTGCATATAATATTAGATTATTATCCGGCATATATGAACAAAGCCCGAGATAATAGTGACCGTCTTGTTTCTCTGTGTCCAAGAAATCACATTCTTCGCGATAAATGTCATCAATGTCGTATTCATTTTCAAGTTCATCTTCGTCAATATACAACTCTTCGTCGCTCTCACTATCAAGTATCAGATCCGAACTATCATCGTCGCTACTAGTAAACGAAAGTCTTGCACAAACGCTGTCTGACAAAGCACCATCTGTATCTGTATCTGTATCAACACCATGACCATTGTATTCATGTCCATGTCCGTCCAGTGTAAGGGAAGTATCGGAGGTGTCATTGGACAAATATCCAGAACTGTTACTGTAACTGCTGCTCATTTTATTATTGTTTCATATATATGAATGTTAATTACGATTTACTCGAATGCTAATGATAATTCAATTTTTTATCTGAGCATTAGATATACAAAGTGAATGTCCGAAATTGAAGTAAAAGATACAGTTAAACCAAATGTGCCTACTGTAACCACGGTCCCTATGGCTCCAACACCACCACCTAGTGCTCCAACCGCTGGGTTGACGGAGGAAACCGCCCAAGATAAAGTTGAAAAAGCTCAAAATCCTGTACAATATTACGTGAAAGTCAGCTTTATGATAACCTATATTTTGTTACTAACGACAGCAACGATCATATTCATCGAAGCTATGAGAACGAAAGACCCGACTATCAGACACATATTGAATTTAGAAACATGTATTTCCATTATTGCAGGTTATTTTTACTCGTTGTTTTTAAGTCAGATTGATAATTATTCATCCAAGAACATGCCAATAGATTGGAAAGAAATATCAAAGACGCGATACATTGACTGGTCAATTACTACGCCCTTCATGTTGTTAGCATTATGTGCTGCGTTGGCTAAAAATATTGGGACAACCGTCAACATTAAAGTAATTAGTTTGGTAGTCATGTTAAACTATGTTATGCTCGGTCTTGGGTACTTGGGAGAAGTTGACGTTATGAACAGATGGAGTTCGGTTGTTAGTGGGTTCATAGCATTCATTGGAATGTTCTACGTAATCTTTATAAATTTCATTAAACCAAAGTTCTCTTACGCAAATAATATGATATACTATTTATATCTCGGAATTTGGGCAATGTATGGTGTGGTGTTCATGTTCGACGAAGAATACAAAAACATTCTTACTAATATACTGGATAGCATAGCTAAGTGTGGAATTGGGATTGGCTTATGGTTATATTATTCCAAAATAATTACTGTGTAACATAAGTATTTGAAAAATATTACAATCATAACAATTGTAATATTTACAGTATGCACATTGTGACTGAGTTTACACATATAGGCTCTGAGATGTAGTTACATATTTTAAGACTAAACCTTCAATTTGGTTTAACTTGTGTTGTAATTCAATATTGCAGGCAACTTGACTAATATTCATAAATTCATTTGCAATGGTAACGATTTTCAACATTGATTTTGTGAAATCGCCAACAGAAATAGATTTTGAAGCGACTTCATTTTGAATGAACGACTTGCATTCAGTTTCAGTACTACATTCACACCAAGTCATGGAAAAATCAATAATGTCAAAACATAATGCCTGGTCATATTTAATGCCAGTGTTTACTCCTTCATCTAACTCTTGGTCTTGATAAAATAAATAGGTATTTTCAATTTGTTTGATTTTATTATTAAGGAATGTGTCGTTCGAATTAGGAATACTAGATCGCATATCGCTTGATATTTTAATATCAGTAAAGCATGAAAATAGACCAACCAATTGGGTAGGTGTAAAATCTTCAAAATAATTCCACTCTACCATGGTTTGAACAACTGGTAATGGATGGATTTCTGCAACATTGGATGAAAATGATCCGAGGTCAGTAAGCGTATAATAATTTTCTTGACCCTCATCACTATGTTGTTCAATGAAGCCATTGCCCAATAAAATGTTACAAATCTTGTTGGTTTGTTCTTGTAAATATTGTTGCGTATAGTTATAAGAACCACGAAGGTCCGTTAATTCCGCTTCCAATTCATTCAATCGCCCAATCGATGAAATGTCTGTCTTAATATATTTGTATTGATCCTCCATTGCACGTAGTTCTCTTTCAGCATTGCGCTGTTTCTTATTGATAGTAGTTTTGAAGACCGTTTGAGTACTAATATATTTATCACAAATCTCTCTCGGAGTTCGCAATACAGACAAAGCAGTAGTTTTCTGCGTGATTTGATCTTGTAATTGACTAATAGTATCAAGCATTGCTTGTGAAGAACTCGTTATTTCATTTTGCACCATACTCTTCTGTGAAAATTGATGGAAATTTGATGTCTGACCATTTTTAAGAAGATTGAAAATCAATGGATACGAGATGCGGAATTTAGACACGAGTTTCTGTGGTTTGCCGCCAAGCATAGTTTTGTATTCGCTTAACATCGGTGTACGAAATAAATTATTACAATGCACCACGTGACCTACCGTATCAATGCCTCGTCTCCCAGCTCGTCCAGCCATTTGAGTATATTCATGTGCCATCAAATATCTGTCAAAATTACCATCAAACTTGGTAATGCCAGTAAAAACGGCGGTTTTAATAGGACAATCCAGACCTATTGCAAAGCTTTCTGTCGCAAACAACAATTTAATATAACGTTTTGAAATCATAAGTTCAACAATCTCACGTAAAATGGGTATCATGCCCGAGTGATGTATGCCAATACCTTTTTCCAATAATGAAACCAGTTGATTGTATTCAGGTAGTTCAAGATATTCTTTGTAATTGGGTAATTTGCGTACAATTTGTTCACATTCATTACGAACCGTATAAGAAACCTTACTATCGTCTTCGTTCAACGGCACTGTGATATCAGCAGCACATTGTTCAACGTTTTTTCTAGAAAATACAAATCCAATAGCAGGTAACATTTCACGTTCTTTGAGAAACGACGCGAGACGATTGAGAGTATGTTTCCTGTTCATGCGAACCTTATTATCATCAAACAGTTTGTTAATCTTGACAATATTTTTATAACTAGTTTCATTGAAAACACCATGTTCGTTTTGAAGAGGGATCAAACAATTCGCATTGTCTTTAATAAATTTTTGTGTTGGTTTGTCTTTGATATGTTTGAATACGGTTTCCGTAGTTGTAATAAATCCATAATGAGAAAGGGGTACTACACGGTGATGTGTAGACGCCAAATATACACATTTCGCATCGCCGGCAGTATCATCTTTTTCACACCAGTTAGCAAAGCCTTCTGGATTATCAATGGTAGCAGAAAGCATAACCATCTGAATATGCCTGGGTAACATCAAAATCGTCTTTTCCCAAGTTTGACCACGTTCAGCATCATTAATATAGTGAACTTCATCAAAAACGACACATCCGAGTTCATTTTGAATATCAATATGGAATTGTAGATTTGTTTGGTTTTGTGATGCAGCATCATTTAACGAAGTAAATAGATAATTCATCAAAATTTCAGTGGTCATGATAAGGACATCCGCTTCGGGATTCGTTTTAATATCACCAGTGAATAAACCAAACGATATATCAGGGTATTTTTTTGTAAATTCGTAGTATTTTTGATTGGAAAGGGCTTTGATCGGACTTGTATAAATAACTTTTTTACCGAGAGAAGCAAAATGTTGGATAGCGAATTCGGCAGGAAGTGTTTTACCCGAGCCAGTGTGTGCAGTGACGAGTACATGTTGTTTTTCGACGATGGCCTCAATAGCATATTTTTGGAAATCACTGAGAGGATATGGATACAATTCAAAATGGGTCTCATACTTTGAATTGGACGGATAAGGAGTGTTACAGATTTTTACCATTGTTTTGGTTTACATTATAAAACGTGAAAATGTTTTTATATTGATTGCAAAAGATATTTTACACCATTGAAATGGTAAAAGGTGTAAATTACAAAGGGTCTAATAATTAATTTGTTGAATAAATCGTTCATTATAATTTACATTCTTTTTTTCAATATCCGAATACCCTTGTATTTGACCTGCGAATATACTTTTATAATAAATAAAATTGTGTATATGTTGTAATGGTTTCCAACATTGGTCCAATGCGTTTATATTTGGGTCTTCGTTATTCATTAAACCTAACACACCTTTTTTAAAATATGATAATAATTTTTCAATGAAATTATGTTTCACAATGTAACACGTAGTAGTTTGGTTATTTACAACTTTGTTAAAATCTAATAAATAATTTTTAATTATAGTATCACCTCTTGGTGTCAATGTTAATACGTCCCAATCATCATTATCTTTGATCAATTGAAAATTGGCTTCAAAATTTTGAAAATCAACATCATTCATTATGAAAAAATCGTCTTCCATAATTAGATAATAATCTTTATTTTGATTAAGTAGTTGAGTTAAACAATGTATATGAGATAAGGAACACCCTATATCACCACGTTTATTTAAGATAGCATCAAATCGTTCAATATTTTGAAAGAAGGTGTATTTTTGTTTTAAATTTTCTATATGTGTTTTTCTATCAGTTCGATGACTAAGATTAATATAGTATCCGTTCATAATATATATTATAAGTGAATGAGTATAAATATTTAAATAGTTTACCTATATAATGAATAATAATTACGATTACATTCTAATAATTCTGAATTGTAAAAAATATAGAGCGAAAGCAAATATACAAAAGGAAACTTGGCTTAAACATATACCATCAAATATTAAGTATTATCATATAATAGGCGATAAAGAGAAATGTAACGAAAATGATATATCAATTGATGATACTAATAGTATAATTTACACAAACACGTTAGATGATTATAATAGTTTACCATCCAAAGTTATCACTGCATTAAAGGGCATTTATTCTACATTTAATTTTAAATATATATTTAAAACAGATGACGATCAAGATCTAATCAATAACAATTTTTTTACAGAACTGATAAAATTATTAGAACCATCTAGTTACCATTACGGAGGATTATGTATAAATGTAAAAGATCATATTAGTACTTATTATAAAGTTCATGACTGTCTTCCAAGAGATTTATTATTGAAAGGAACTACATATGCTAATGGACGATTTTACTTATTATCTAAGTTAGCTGTAAGTGATTTACTATATAAAAAAAAAGATATTGAAAAACATATAATAGAAGACCACGCTATAGGATTATATCTTGATAATAAATATAAAGAACCAAATTCGTTACTTAATATTAATAATAACCTATATTTTAAAGATATAGACCCTCCAAGGGTGTAAAATTACCTTAGTTGATAATCTAGGTGTATTACACATTCAGTAAAATATATATCTTCATACTGTATATATATTTTAGCATAAATGGATTTACAAATGAATTATCAAATACAAGGCGTACATCAAGGTGTACAATATGGTCAAAATGAACGTGTTGATGAATTAAATGAACGTATACGTTCTCGTGTTGTCGCAGATAGTCCCCTTGAACCGAGTTTCGATCCTCGTCCGGTTTCTACCAAATATGCACAATTCCCCATGATCAATCGTAGAAAGGAAGTGAACGAACCGAGTATCCCATACCCCGTATATAACCAACATCTGAACTTTACACCCGCTACTAGCAATGGTCCGTCATCGGGGTACAGAAACAATGTGGATGTAGAGAATAGTCTACGTAACCAGGAATACGCAATGCAACATGGAGCCGAGCAGAATGTATATGTTCCCTCTTCCACCAGTGATTTATACAATGTGACAATTACATCCAAGCCTTCTCTACAACCCCACCCTGAGTTATTTGAACAACAACAATTTAGTTCAATGCCTCACCCCAATGTAGAAAATTCAACCATCGGAAGAGACCAGTTTTTCAACCATACCCGCACTCAATTGCGTAGTGCAGTTTAGACAGAAACAACATAAATATATCACGATTTATTATATATTGGAATATATGATAAAATTTGTTACATCTATTCTAACCTCAAATAATTCACAAAATGTATTATTAAAATATCTACTAACACTTGCGGTTGGCTATACTATTTATTCTGTGCATAAATCGCCGAACAAACTACATGCTAATGTCGAAGGGTTCTATCAGCGAGAACAATTCGTATTAAAACATAACAAAGACGTATACGACGATTTTTATGCAGAATTATATGATAATCTACATGATACAAAGAACCGTTCTCAATGGGAATTAATGAAGCTCTTGAAATATACTGAAATGGATACTCGCAATAGCACCCTATTGGATGTCGGGAGTGGCACAGGTTATACATTAAATGAACTCATCACCGCTGGGTACAAAGCGTATGGTATCGAACAGTCAAAAGATATGGTGAAATACTCCGAAGCGAAATACCCGAATATTGAAGTTGTTTGTGAAAATGTGGAAGATACACTAACCTTCGAGCGAGATACATTTACCCATATATTATGTACTGATTTCACAATCTATCAAATAAAGAATAAGGAATTGTTTTTTAGAAATTGTTATGGATGGATGAAGCCAAATGGATACCTAGTGGTTCATTTAGTTGACCGAAAACGTTTTAACTTGACAAAACGTAAATATGGCGATGAGATTGAATGGAAACCATTGTTTAATACCCCGAAGCCAAGGGTTACAAATATTGTATCTGATTACGACGACTTTGAATACACGGCAAGATATAATTTCCCCGCGAATTTAGAGGAAACAAACATAGTAACCAAAACAGAGACATTTAAGGATAAGGAAACTGCACATATACGACAGAACGAACAGGTCCTCTATATGGAGGATATCAGACCTATTTTAAACATAGCAAGTGCTTGTGGATTTATTTTTCATGCGAAGGTTGATATGGGTTCTTGCATTGGCGATGATAACCAATATATATATATATTTGAACGCCCTCATTAGATATTGGCGTTTTTCCTAGGTTTATGAAATTGTTCTATGAATTGCACTATATTATCTGTTACGCGATTAGACCATGCATATACACCAATTACTGTACCTGTTGTAGCGACGGCATATAATACGATGATACCTGATAGCAATTCCATGATGGTTCTTAATTCTAATAAAATACAATAAGATTTTATTCTATTTTATGCTCGAACTAAAATTTGCCGATATTTATCTACAAACATTTGCCCGAATATAGTAGAGTATATGCTTCCCTATATCCTAGCAACGACTTTTTTCTTCTATTTGGTTATCTTCATGTATATAAAAATTAAGTATCCATTTTGGAACCTCCAACCGGTATTTCATACCTATGATTATTGGCGATACTTCTATTGGACACCATTCCTCATTTATCACCATCGTCCGGTAAAAACCAAATTCTGTGACTTTAATAATGTTGTTACTGCCAATTTGGCCGACTGTACCGATGCAGTGCTAGACGAAGTAGCCGACTTATTGCAATGTTATTATGTATCATCCGATCGCATATTACATACCATAAATCAAACGAATATCAGGACAATATTAACAGGTATAGGAGAACCTAGCTTCATTTCATTGTATTACGAGAAAAAACTAGATAAACCCGTACAGAATAATGAAATTACCACCATAAATAGACCCATTGGTTGTATTACTTCACGTGCATTCTTTATGCACTATCGTCCAACATTGAAAGAAGACATGTATACAGAACGATCCATATATTTTATAGATTTTTTATGTGTTCATCGAGAACATGATACTCGCAAAATAGCCCGAAATTTGTATCAAACGCATGAATATAATCAACGAACACAAAATCCGAATGTTGCCGTCTCGCTTATAAAAAAGGAGATCGATCTATTCGAGGGGGTTGTTCCATTTGTTGGGTATAACTCCATGACGTACTATCTTCGACGAAACAACCCACCTGATTTACCTCCCGATTTTCAAGTTATACAATTGAACAGCGAGAACATAGACATATTGACTGATTTCCTGAACATACAAACCAATATTCGGTTTGACAACCAACCTTGTTTGTTTGATATATGTATTACACAGCATAGTGGATATTATCTATCCTTAATCAACGATAAACAGCTCCATGTGTATTGTCTAAGAAGGGAAGGGCAAATATATGGTTTGTATTTTTTCAAGGACACGAAAACACAATATGATGATATAGAAGGCAACACATTACAATGTATTGGAAGTGTCATGAATTCAGAAGACGATGGTCTGTTTTATTCAGGTTTTTTACATAGCTTAGAGAGGATTAACAAGTCGAATTCTTACAAAATGTTCATATTGGAAGATATCGCCCACAATAAGTATATACTTAGCCATTGGAGTACCAAATACACCCCCGTATTTACCAATGAAACCGCTTATTATTTGTATAATTTTGTATACCCACGTTCTCCAATTCCTCCTGAAAAATGTTTACTCTTGACTTTATAATTGTCTTGCAAATAACATAAAACAAATTCGTTACACTATATAAAATGTTAAATATAGCAGTCGTATATACAGGGATAATACATTCATATGAAGAGCACTTTCAATCTATGACCGGATCGGATATTACTTTATATGCGACGGATAGTATCCTTGTTCTCGGACAAGATTATAATGAAGATATAGAAGGATTTCGTTCCAAGAGTTGTTACCGGCATAATACTATCAAGGTCGTTCCTTTTAGCGAAGAACCCGAATATATACAGAAATACAATGATACAAACGAACGAAGCGTGATGTTAAACAAATTATATAAAGATAATGCCGCCAAGTTACTGGAAAAAACGTCTACTCCATATAGCATAGTTATTTATACGCATACCAGGGTTATCGATTTACCTAAATTAGATTGGAGTGTATTGCATGATGAATTCCTAAACAATAATTATATATACACAACACCGGATGATCGTTTCGTATGTGGGTCAAAAAACAACATGATAGATTACTTGTGTGGTGTCAACCATAATAATGCCGTTCGCCACACACTTAACTTAAAATATACCATTGAACCCAACCTGATAGAAAAATACAACAGTCTGTTCGGGTTTCGTGGTTTTGAAGAGACCTGTGACTCGGAGAAATATACACACCGCGAAACGAACGAAACAAAACAATATTCTTTTGATCAGATGAAGGATTATGATACATTGTATTTCAGTAACTTGAACCTACGCAAAATACACAAACAATTGCGAACGTGTATCAATAGACCATTTATATTAGTAACCGGAGAAGGGGATTGTGAATGCCCTAATGAAATATTTGACACGGACGAGGAGTTTACCGAGTTTCTGAATTGGGATAATTTAAAACATTGGTTTTGTCAGAACTGTTTAGTATCCCATCCTAAAATTACGTTGATGCCACTCGGATTAGATTACCATACCATGATGTATTATTCTCATATACGGTCTGATCGCGGTGAACAAATTACTCCAATTGATCAAGAAGAAGAGATTATGACACTACGTAAACGCATGAAGCCATTTTGGGAACGAATACCAGCATGTTATGGTAACTTTCAATATCTAACTATAACTAAATATGGTACCAGCGACCGTACGGAAGCAATAAATATTTTACCCGCCAATTTGATCTATTTCGATTGCAAGCATAAACGAAGACAAACGTTTATAAACCAACTATCATTTGCATTTGTCGTGTCTCCATTTGGACAAGATTATGAGTGTATACGAACATGGGAAGCATTATGTCTAGGATGCATACCAATTATGAAACATTGCCCGTTAGATCCACTATACGAGGATTTACCCGTAATACTAATAGACAATTGGGACGAAGTAACATCCGAATTCTTACAACGAAAGATGATAGAGTTCAAAGAAAAACATCTGAACCATGAATTTAAGTACGAGAAGCTACATAAACATTATTGGGTTAAATTGCTTCAAACGAAAAAGGACGAGTTGAGATTGAAATAGATAACTATATCATAAAAAAATGAGTATGATATAATTTAACGGGTATACTTACCTGCTCTGGAAAATGAGTCAACCACAAAGATAATAAATATTCCCAAGAATGAATACAATATGAATTCCTCCGTAATATTATCAGTCTTTTCATGTTGCTGCTGCTCTAATAGATGGATCATATAATTAATTTTTTCAAGCATTTTATTGTCGCCTGGCGCAGTGGAAATGCCCATATTAGAATAATGTGGTGTACTCGTGAACTTCATTGGTGCTTCGTAACTCTTTGTATAATTGCTGTATATGTTCGACTTGGTATCATTTGCACCGTATATATTTGATGCAGTACCCTTGTTTTTGAAGTGAGGAATTTCCGGCATATATTGGCCTTCATCCACGCTGTCCTCTATATCGCGCTTAACATTCAATGACGGAGGAGATATCGGATTAAAATTGCCAAGTGTATTATCGTCATCATCATTGGCACTCGTAATCTTATCTAATAACATATTTACCTTACTATTGCGATTGTTATTGGTGTTCTCAACATCATTAATCGTATTTGGTGCCATGGCTTGGAAATTCTCGTTTATATTTATATCCTCGTTATTTGGCTGCGACAATGGTTTATTTTTCATTGATGATCGTTTAATAGTAGGAATACGTTTTTTATTTGTATTATCATCACTTATCCATGTAGAGGCGGTTGTTACTAATGACATATTTTTATTAGTTTGTACTTAAAAAATATGCAGAAATTATTTTATTCATTCCCAACCAAAATAGGAAATATAAATTCGATATCAGAAAAATGTAGCTATAATATAGTAAATATGAAAAATACGATCGCCCAGTTTATACCAATAGTGGTTATATATGCATTATTATCCCAATACAAGGGATGTATTTTATTTAGTCATACCATAATGGGAAAAATCCTCGCTATTATGATCATTCTGTTCTACACCTTGATCGATAAGACTATTGGACTTTTCGCATGCGCATTAATCATTCTATTCTACCAAATGGATTGTAATGAAAGTGTGCTAAACAAAGAAGCCTTCCATGATCTCGATGGGAAAACCATTGAAACCTTGATCCACGATAAAGAACTACCTACACCAGAGTTCAAAGAAACAAAATCCGCTAAATCTACTAACAAAGAAAAGATAGAAGCATTTGAGAACTACAACGATATGTATAACAACTCAGATACTCATATAGTGGATGAACCTGCCCAAAATGCATTCCGTGAACAGAACTGTAAGAAGGGTGTATTGAAATATAAGAACATGGATGTGAATAATGAAATGGCACACCACGTGTTTCCAGAAGTTTCCTTTAAAGACGAATATTGTAATGTATGTAAACCAACCTGTAAGTTTTCGATAATTGAGGCTAAATTCCGTTCAGAAAAAAAGGTCGAAACCGAACAATCATCGTAAAAATATAGAGCTATACTATATAAAATGAAACACACTACAAAAGATACAGGCTCGTTTAAAACTACATTATCCTACTTACATAATCAAATCGAGGCCATAAACAATAGCAAAATATTTGCAGGCCTCATGATTATTACGCTAAACATTGTATCCAAGTTTGTGAACATCAATTTAAGTAAAACGATGGAGTCTTATCTAAGATACACGGTTAGTCGCCAATTGTTAGTGTTCTCAATAGCATGGATGGGAACACGTGATATCTATATTGCAACCTTTATTACTCTGTGTTTTATAATAACATCTGAGTACTTGTTCAACGAGGATAGTGCACTGTGTATATTGTCAGAGAACTTCCGTGACTACCACAATACTCTTTTAGAACATAACAAATCAAATGATGAAAAGGTAACCGATGAAGAGATATCAAAGGCGAAGGAGGTTTTAGATAAAGCAACCAAGCAAAATAAATTAACCGATACCGATGTACAAGGGTTCTCTATGAAGTAATCGAAATGAGTGTTCACATTATGTAAATAATCTATTTACATAATATAAATAAGCAATGAACATCGAAGCACGGTTGTTGCAAATTACCATAAATACGAATATACCAGGAAAATCGGTTATTACATTTAATAGTGACTTGTTACATCACCCTGATTACAAAAAGGTAGGTGTTACTAGCAGATACCCGTATATTACTAACAGTGTATATCTCCCTATGACTAAATTGAAAGCACTTGAACACGATAAATTGGTAGAATTTTTCTTCGATGAAAATAATTTTATAACGACATTATCTTCTCTGTCGGACAATTTGCCACAAACTAAATCTGATGATGCTAATAAAATATTGAAGACTAACGTAATGTCAATGCTAGAACTATTATTTTCTACCAAGTATTTTGTGGTTAATAATGTGCACCTCTCAATGGATTTGCTATTAAAAACAAATCCCAACAAAAGCATCTTTTACAACCCGTCGAAGACCAATTTTTCATATTTAAAAATAGACAATAAACCATATACTGTAACAAAGGTGGTTTGGTTAAACGATATAGTAAATCATCCTAGATATCGCGATTTGCTTACAGAAATACATAACGTAGTTGTTTCTATCAAAGACGATGCACGCAATGAATTGAAATTAATAGAAAAAGGTGTAGACAATATAGTTTCCTTGTTTAATCAATTGTTTTCGTCAATAGCTGCGGTGAAGGATATATCGTTCACAAAGAATAGTGCGATATCTATGATTGTATGTAAATTTATTATCAACTTTTTAACAAATACACATGTCACTGGCTTCGATCGTTTATATGAACTAACAGAGAACGACATTAATGCCACTTCGGATGTAGCAACAAAGATGGCAGCGCTCGGTATAGGGTACCGCAATGATTTGGAGAAGATAAAGAGAGATGTATTACAACCCTTAATTGATAATATGGAAACTGATACAGATATATATAGATACCAATCTCTCTATACATGGTTAAATAACACAAACGCCGGCATGTTGGATATGTTAATTGGCACAAAGGAATACAAGGAGCAAACAAAATTGGCTAGTAGAGAGAATATCATAAACACCGTAATTAACAAATCAAGAGAGAACATTGTGCGCATAAATAAATATATCAAACTAACTACTTTCGATTTCCAATTAAACCCATTTACTGACCGTAAAGTAAATAGTTCATTAACATTTTTTATAAACAATGTGTATCCATTATTTACATCATTTCGAAAGTCATCGAATGCGGTTTTACAACAACATATTGAAGGCAGTAGCATAGACGACACTAAGATGTTATTTAATTCATTGGATAAAATATACAATCGGTTTATATCCAAAAATAAACAGATAACAATTGATAAGGCATTGGTTGATATTGGTGTAGACCGGATTAATTTCGAAAGAGGGAAAATGTCCCCTAAGAATGAGATCTATATTATGCTCGATTTAATAGAAGGCGAGGTCAATGAAACAAACAAGAAAGAGGTGTATTGTTCGTATACTGACCAATATCTTGGTAATATGTTAGATGACCTTATGAAGAAAGACACCGACGTAGTTGTAAAAAATAAAGCGTTATATTCAATCGATAACAAGGTTAATGTATCCGACCGATCTTCCAAATATAGCAAGAGTAGTAAAGAAAATGCAGGTAACCCTTTGCCAAATAGTAACCTCGATGAGACCAATGTAGTATCCAAACCCATGAGTGAGATATCTGAATTATTTACTAGTAAAATAATTGATCAACAAAGTGAAGAATTAGCTACTCTTATACAAAGCATATCAACCTCTACAAAACAATACATACAAACCAACCAATTATTGCAACACATAAAAGATAGTTATTCGCAAGTATTTGGTTCAGACAAACGATTAAATGTGTACAATCTTATATCCACATGGGCAAGCAAGACCACTTATAACGATCCGTTGTTCTTGGAATTAAAACGTATGGAAGGGACGATTGATACTGAGATTAGCATAATCACGAAACGGCTATCATCGGCCACTATAAAACCTGATCAAAAACGGGAATTAATTAACAAACGCCACTATTTAAATATGTATCTTTACATTATTCGCAAATTGATTGAGAACGAAACTGCCAAACCGAACAATGCTATGGCGGATAACGCAGAAAACCGCGGAGGCACTATAATTAAACATAAAAACAGAACCGCTAGTAAGAAAATAAAAAGGAAAGGGCATGTAACAACACGTAGGAAAAATCGCATATCACAAAAAAATAGGTAACATAACCGAGAGGTTACTTTCATGAATTCATATATTTTTAGAATACAAATATATGAACGAACTCTCACCAAAAAAATATCAGTTTACGATAACAATTACATAATAAGAGTAAATTATTTTAGAAACACTGCCTTTCCACTGACGAAGTTGCCGACCTCGTCTCCAATATCTTCATCTGGCATAATTGCGTAAATTACACCATTTTTCTCGTTCGTCGTATAATAAGCCTTTCCGTTAATAGTTGTTTCAAATACCTCTTCCTCTTCCTCTTCCTCTTCCTCAGCCTCTTCCTCGGCCTCTTCCTCGGCCTCTTCCTCGGCCTCTTCCTCAGTCTCCTCGGCCTCTTCCTCGGCCTCTTCCTCGGCCTCTTCCTCGGCCTCTTCCTCTTCCTCAGTCTCCTCGGCCTCTTCCTCTTCCTCGGCCTCTTCCTCTTCCTCATCCTCCTCCTCCTCCTCCTCTTCCTCTTCCTCCTCGTCTTC
>Ga0233451_10000670_pt1 | contig 34500 bp, 32 predicted proteins | sample 011ome_29_FD_183052 | JGI IMG/M metagenome (GOLD analysis project Ga0233451, IMG submission 183052) | Coastal salt marsh microbial communities from the Groves Creek Marsh, Skidaway Island, Georgia - 011504CT (spades assembly) | ecosystem: Environmental > Aquatic > Marine > Intertidal zone >... | reverse complement strand
ATCGGTGCGAAGTTAATCGGATTGCCTTTAAATTGAAACTGCTCAAAGATCAACACCAAGTCATTGAGCACCCGCTGAGTGAGCTTGAGCGCCTCAATCTGCCTCTGGGCAATGCGCACCGCCTCGAGTTGATCTGCCATCTCTGATTTCAGTCCGACAATACGATTACCGAGCGGCAGGTACTTGGCCCCAGTAAATTCAGTGATGTTATTCATCGCTTCGAGGTCATCCACCGCCACATCCTGGTTGCTTAAATTCAAAATGATTTGCAGATCACGTGCACCATTCGACTCCTTTTGCAGGGCTTGATAGGACTCGAGCTGGCGCTCTGAGCGTTCGTAACTGAGCCGCTGCTGATTCACGAAGGACTCTTGATTAAATAGCGTAAGTTTGGCTTGAAACACCTGTTCGTCGAGGTAGCTTTTCAAAGATAGGTACTGGGAAACCCCTTTTAAATGTTGTCGGAGGAAGTTGACCTCACGCTGCATTTGATTGATATCTTGGCCCTTGGTCTGGATTAGTATTGTATCTATCTTTGCCTTAGCCTCTCGGTCTAGGCTCTTATCCTTGAGGTCTGTCCCGGTCAACCCAATAATTACATCATTTAAAAAATCGGTATTTTTCACGATATCTTCGTAGAGGCCATCTAAGTTATTGGCCCGCATGGTCTCCTCGATTGGGATGGTCATCGCCGGTAGCACTTGCCTGATCTGGGTCAGGCTTTCCTGAGTGAGCCCGATGTCGTTAATGGTCTGCTGTCGAAAGGAACTGGGATAGATCGTCAAAGCATAAATGATTGCCAACAATGCAAATATCAATCCGCCACCGACCCAAAAGCGTGAACCCCTGACCACAAAGTGCAAGAGCTCCATGAGGTCAATCTCATCATTATAACTGGGTACAACTGGTTGAGTTTTTCTAGGTTGTTTGGCCATAATGTAAGCGAGACTTAAAATTTAAATACATTTTAGTAGGCTTTGATTAAAGTCGCAATACTTGCGGTCTTTTTCTATGGTGTTTTCCAACTTTAGGGTGTTGCTTAATAACGATATTAGGGTACAATCTTTGTTCAATGTTGAACAGCAAGCTCAATTTGAATTTTTTTGATACTGCTTTGCACTCGGTAAGGCGGCAGCGTGGCCAAATGAGGGCATATGAACACGAAGAATAAGACCCAACACCCCGACATCCACTTTAGGGTCATGGACCTGATCCACAAACGCCCGGACATCAGTCAGCGTGAACTCGCTAAACAAGCGGGCATCAGCCTGGGCTCCATGCACTACTGCCTCAAGGCTTTAGCGCAAAAGGGCTGGGTCAAGGCGGGCAACTTCAAGAACAACCCGGACAAGTCGGTCTACCTCTACCTGTTAACGCCAGAGGGGATCAGTCAAAAATCCAAGCTCGCCATGGATTTCTTACGACGCAAGAAACAGGAGTACGATGCATTAAAACGCGAAATTGACCAGCTCTCGGAGGAACTGCATGGATAAGTTTAAAGGATTGAGAATGGGAGGAGGCGACCCTTTATGAGTATCAACATCCAATGGCTAACCTTTAAGTTGACCGAGACTGATCGGATCAAGATCAAACATCAACAACTCCTGTGCCTGTGGATGAGGGGGCTCTCGGGCGCAGGCAAATCAACAGCCCATGACTTAAATAAAAAATCCATCATATGAAAAATGAATCCTTTATTGCTATGAATAAGCTTTTTAAAAAAAGGGTGGTGGCATGAAGATTACCCCAGTGATTTTGTGTGGCGGATCAGGGACCCGGCTCTGGCCACTCTCGCGTCACCACCACCCTAAACAGTTCCTGAAGCTTATGGGTAACAGCACTTTATTCCAGCAGAGTGTCAGTCGCGCCATTGAATTACAAAAAGACGATATTCAGATCGAAGAAATTCTCATCGTCACCAATGAGAATCATCGTTTTTTGGTTTTGGAACAGTTGGACGAATTAAAATTAAAAACACCGGTGCGAATTCTACTCGAGCCCGAACCTAAAAATACAGGGCCTGCTCTAACTTTAGCAGCTTTGGCAACACAGGACAAGAATCCTGATTCAGTAATAGTTGTTACGCCAGCTGATCATTATGTAAAAAAATTGCATCAATTTATTCAGGTAATACACGAAGCCATCAAAGCAGCACAAGATAAGACCATTGTAACCCTGGGTATTAATCCAACTAGAGCTGATACCGGTTTTGGTTACATTCATTATGAGGGTGATGATGTAGTGAAGAATGTCCTCACCTTTATAGAGAAGCCAGAATTACAAGCTGCACAACAGATGATAGAGCAGAGCCAGCATGCCTGGAATGGAGGGATGTTTATCCTGAAATCCAAGACTTGGTTAGATGCCATTCAAAAAAGCAATACCGAAATAGCCAAATTAATAAGTAAAGCATGGGTAAATAAAAACACGGACCGATGGTTTGAAAGACCTGATGAACAAATTTTCAAACAATCGCCTTCTGACTCGATTGACTATGCCGTCATGGAAAAAGCCAAAGAATTGAGTATAAATTTGAAACTGGTTGTTCTCGATGCCGGCTGGTCTGATTTAGGCTCCTTCGACGCACTGGATGAGATTGAAGATAAAGACAAGGATGGCAATATCTTCAGAGGCGACGTAGTGTCTTTGTATACTAAAAATACCATTGCTATCACCTCAAAGAAAAATGTCAGTCTTTTGGGTGTTTCAGATTTGATTGTGGTTGAGACAGCAGATAGCGTTTTAGTAGCCAATAAGAATGATGCACAGTCGATTAAAGAGTTAGTTAAAGTTTTAGAAAAAAATAAGCAACAATTATTGAGCGAGCATAAAAAAGTAAATCGTCCATGGGGATGGTTTGAAACGGTTGACGAGGGTAGTAACTTTAAAGTGAAAAGGATACAAGTTAACCCAGAAGCAAAACTATCCTATCAGTCACACCAGTTTCGAAATGAACATTGGGTGGTTGTTAAAGGGAAAGCTACAATTATTATAGATGGTAAGGAGATAAAGCTTGAGCATAATCAGTCGACTTACATAAAAAAAGGGGTAAAACATCAACTGATAAATCACGAGAAGATAAAATTAGAGATTATTGAAGTACAAACTGGAAGCAAGGTAATAGAAGAAGATATTAAACGTTTTGAAGATAATTATGGAAGGGTATAAATTATGAAAAAGGCATTAGTATTAGGTGGCGGCGGCTTTATTGGCTCTCATATGGTAAACAGATTGAAATCTGAAGATTTTTGGGTGAGAGCAGTGGATTTAAAATATCCAGAGTTTTCAGAAACACAAGCAGACGATTTTATCCAGGGCGACTTACGTGATCCAAATGTCTGTCGTGATGCAATTGACCAGAAGTTTGATGAAATTTATCAGTTTGCGGCAGACATGGGTGGAGCAGGATTTGTTTTTACAGGGGAGAATGATGCGGACATTATGCATAACTCAGCACTGATCAACCTTAATGTACTTGAGGCTTGTTTGAGACGAAATTCCAAGCGTATTTTTTATTCTTCATCAGCCTGTATGTATCCTGAGCATAATCAGATGGATCCTGACAACCCTAATTGCGAGGAGGCGTCAGCCTACCCAGCCAACCCTGATAGTGAATACGGTTGGGAGAAACTCTTTAGCGAAAGGTTATTTCTCGCTTTTGCGAAGAACTATGGCTTTGAATCTAGAGTAGCTCGATATCATAATATATTTGGTCCTGAGGGTACTTGGCAAGGGGGGCGTGAGAAAGCTCCCGCGGCCATATGCCGAAAGATTGCCATGGCTAAAGATGAAGATGCAATTGAAGTATGGGGCGATGGCTTACAAACTCGTTCTTTCTTAATTGTCGATGAATGCATCGAGGGCACTATAAGACTTATGCGATCAGACTGTAAGATACCTTTAAATATTGGTTCTGACGAGATGGTTACCATTAACCAGCTCGTGGATATGGTGGCAACTATTGCCAACAAAAAAATAACTAAAAGGCATATTGAGGGTCCGGAAGGGGTGAGAGGGCGTAACTCTGAGAATACACTTATAAAGAAAAAACTTAATTGGGCGCCGACAAATTCACTTAAATGGGGCTTAGAAAAAACATACCCTTGGATTAAAAAACAAATTTCTGGTGAGAAATAAAAATTTTTAATTTGATAAAAAAAATTGTTTCTCCCTATGGAAAAACGGCATTCCTTAATGACCTAAAAAAAGATTGTGTTCTATTGGATGTCGGTTGCGGAAATGATTCACCAAAAAAGATAAAGAAAATAATACCTAAATGTCTTTACTATGGGATTGATGTTGATGACTATAACCAATCATCATCAGAATTTGCAGATGAATATATCATAACAAATTCTAAGAGTTTTGTTGACTCGATCAAGAAATACAATAATTTTTTTGATGCAATTATTTCATCTCATAATTTAGAACATTGTGAAGATTGGAAAGGAACTTTGCATGCAATGTACTCAGCATTAAAAAAAGATGGAAAAATGTACATTTCTTTTCCATCCCATAAAACTAAAGCTTTCCCTTCAAGAACGGGAACATTAAATTTTTTTGATGACATTACACATAAAAATTTAATTTACTTTAATGAATTTTATCAAGAATTAAAATTTTTGAAATCTGAAATTTTATTTTCAACTGAAACTTATCAACCTTCAATTTTATTTTTTTTGGGATTTCTTTTAGAGCCTATTTCTAAATTTAAAAAAAAGGTCTTACCTGGAACATGGGCATATTATGGATTTGAACAAATTTTTATAATAAAAAAAAATTAGATTATCATTAGCCAAACCTAGTGGATACAGTAAAAAAAACAATTAGTGAATCAATAGCATTGCTCTTCGGAAGCGGCTTGAGTATTTTGTTCTATTTTATGTATCAATCTACTTTAGCAAAAGAACTAGGACCCGATAAGTACGGCGAATTTTTTTCTGCTTTTTCATTAGTTAATTTCTTTTTTATATTATCTTTAATGGGCGTTAATAATTCACTATTAAAATTAAATGCAACAAGCTTTAATATTTTAAATTTAAAAGTTATTTCAATAATAAAATTTTTATTTTTAAATTTTATTATTGTGTTTTCAGTCCTCTACTTGTGGGCTTTTTTTGGGCCTAATGATGAGCATGCTTCAAATGGGATAATTTTATTGAGCCTAACATTGCCATCAGTCATATTTATGGAAATTTTGTATTCATTAAATCAAATTAAAGGTAATTTCTATCAGTTATCATTCCATCTTTTTTTGATAAATGGATTCCGTTTTCTTATTGTATTTATGTTTATTAAAATTTTTCATTCTATAGATTTTTACGATGCTTTAAATATTTTTGTTGCAATATCTTTACTTATAACTGTTTATATCTCTTTTAGATTCTATTTTTTACTTAATAAACCAAAAAATAACTTAAAAAAAATTGCAAGCAATAATAATTTTTTTAATGAGTATTTAGATATTTTAAATTTATCTAAATATTTTGGGATTGCAAACTTATGTGCCTTTATATGGAGTACATCTAATGTGATTTTAATTAATTATTTCTTAGGAAGTAGTGAGGCTGGAATTTTTGCAATTGTTATCCTTGCGATCAATGGTATTTCAATGTTACCTAACGTAATATATACAAAATATCTCTATGGTAAGTATCATTATTGGTCATTCCACAATAAGTTAAAACTTAGAGAAATATATAATAAGAGTAATGTAACCATGATCTTACTTGGGTTTTTAATAACTTCCTTCCTTTTTATTTTTACTGACAAGATAATTTTGAATGTTTTTGGTAATGATTATAAATCATCAATTTTGTTAATATTAATTTATGCATTATTTATTCCAATTAAATACTATGGTCATGGACCAGGAGCAATTTTAATGTTGCATGATAATATAAAAATAAAAGTGAAAATTATGATTTTGGTCGCAATTATAAATACCTTAATAAATATTATTTTTATACCTATTTATGGCTTATTAGGTGCATTATTCTCAATAATAATTTCAGAATCACTATTAATTTTATTATATTTTGTTAAGTCTAAGGTATTTTTCAACCAATTAATAAGTTAGGTAAAATCATGTATTCAGATGAAAAAAACACACAAATCCTTTTATCCCTTCTTAAGCAGTATGGGATTAAAAAATTTATTATTGCTCCTGGTGGAGCCAATATTCCTATTTCTGGCAGTATAGAAAATGATAAATTTTTTGAGGTTTTTTCCTGTGTCGATGAAAGATCGGCAGGTTACATGGCTCTTGGAATGTATGAGGAAACTAAAGAAATAATTGTTGTGTCATGTACCGGAGCCACTGCATCAAGAAATTTAATCCCCTCAATGACTGAAGCTTATTATCGAAAAATACCAATTATTTTCGTAACGTCAATGTTGGGAGGTAATGATTTTATTGGACATTTATACGCTCAAAATATCGACAGAACATCTATTCAAAAAGATATTGCAAGGATTTCGGTACATTTACCAATAATTAAAGACAAAAATGATGAATGGTATTGCAATATTCAGGTAAATAAGGCAATCCACGAGCTTACAAATCAAGGGGGAGGGCCGGTACATATAAATCTACCAACATCTTATTCTGGAATGTTTACTACAAAGTTACTTCCTAAATCAAAATTAATTACAAAAATTGAAAAATCTAAAAAATTACCTAATTTAAACGCAAATAAAATTATTATTTTTATTGGAAGTAAAAATAATTTATGTGATAAAACAACTAATGCAATAGATAAATTTTGTGAGCACTACAATGCATTTGTAGCTTATGACCATTCAAGTAATTATAAGGGTAATTACGGTATTTTAATGTCATTAATAGTAAGTAATTTTTCTAATTACAACCAAATATGGAAAAATTTATCTCCAAATTTAATTATTCATCTGGGTGAAGTTTCAGGAGATTATGCTAGTACATCATTATTGGAAAAGGCAAAAGATGTTTGGAGAGTTTCTGAGGATGGTCAGATTAGAGATCGAGCAAAAAAATTATCTTTGGTATTTCATGGGTCTGAAATTGATTTTTTTAAAAGTTTTAAATATTTAAATAGCACTAAAAAAAATGTTTCATACTATCTTTCATTTAAAAATATTGACGATAAATTAAGAAAAAGTATTAAGCACCTTCCATTTTCAAATATTTTTATTGCTTCAAGAATGACTAAAATTATCCCAAAAGACTCTAATTTATTCTTTGGAATTTTACACTCACTTAGATCTTGGAATTTCTTTAATATTGATCGTTCAATTAGATGTAGTTCGAACGTAGGTGGTTTTGGAATTGATGGTTGCCTATCAACAATGATTGGATCATCATTAGCAAATAAAAATAAACTTAATTTTTCTATAATAGGTGACCTTGCATTTTTTTATGATATGAATATCCTTGGGAATAGACATATATCATCAAATGTGAAAATTCTAATTATTAATAATGGTTGTGGGACAGAATTTAGAACAACTGGACATATTGCAAATCAGTTTAAACAAGATACTATGAAATACATTGCAGCTGGCGGACATTATTTATCAGGTAATGATGGCGATTCTAAAATTATTGATAATGATATTAGAGAAAAAAAATCATTAGTAAGATCACTATGTGGACCATTGGGCTTTGAATATATATCATCATCTAACTCTACTGATTTTGAAGAAAAAAAACATCAGTTTATAAATGAGACAAGTAAACCAATAATTTTTGAATGTTTTGTAGATTCAGATAAAGATACAGAAGCACTTGAGAATATTAGCTCTATTTCAAAAGGCTTAAAAGATTACATTTTTAGAATTACAAAAAAATATTTACCTGTAAATTTAAAAAATAAAATTAAGAAAATCGTTGGATGAATAGGTCCAAAAATATTCTTTTGCTTGCAGGTACAGGTGCTATAGGCAAGTATTTATCAGAATTAAATAAAAATCAAGGCTACAATGTTTTTGTTACTAGTAGGCGAAAAAGAATTAGTCATGATAATTCAATTGTATACATGTGTGGAAATGCAAAAAGTAAAAATTTTTTAAAAAAAATTTTACACAATCAAAAATTTGATGTAATAGTTGATTTCATAAACTATAAAAATAACGAATTTAATAGGAATATAGATACTCTTCTTAAATCATGTAACCATTATTTTTTTTTATCATCATGCAGAGTTTATAGAAATTCTAATCAAGAAATAGATGAAAGTTTTGCATTAAAACAACCAAACTATAAAAATTTTATTGATAGCTATGCATCAAATAAGATTTCGCAAGAAAAAGTTTTACATAAAAAAAACAATAGTAAATGGACAATCGTAAGGCCTTACATTACCTATTCAACAAATAGGTTACAGCTTGGTCCATTTGAATATAACGAAATTTTCTCTAGATCAAAGATCAATCAACCGATGCCATTTACAAAAAAAATTATGAACAATAAAACTATTCTTACATGGGGCGGTGACGTTGCTAAATTGATTTCCCAGTTATATCAAAATAAAAATGCATATCATGAAACCTTTAATCTAGTGTCTGATGAGGCAGTTACATGGAAATATGTATATAATATTTACAAAAATAATTTAAACACTTGCATTAGAATAATTTCAAATTCAGAACTAACTAAAATTTTTAACAATTCCTCAATTATTTCATATGATAGAAATTATTCTAGAATGATTTCAAATAAAAAAATTAGAAAATGTCTAAATTTAAAAAAAAATTTTTTTAAACCTCTTAAAATTGGATTAGTTGAAGAAATAAACCAAAGCACAAAAAAAACTAATTATTATTCGTATATAAATGGTTGCATAGATTATGTTTTGGGCTCAAAAAAAATAAGATGGAATAATATTAAATTAAATCTAAATTGTATGAAGTACATAATATCCAAAACAATCATAGATAAATTACTTCATAAAATAATCAAATGAAAAAAATAAAAAAAATAAAAAAAATTGCAATATTAAGCGTTTCTGATCATGGAAATATAGGTAATAGACTTCAAGCTTATGCAATGCAAAAGAAAATTTTAGAATTTGGTTTTGCTTCTGAGCATATAGAGTTTAGAAAGGTTGGTTTTGTATTTTTCTTTAATAAATTACTTAATGTAATTTTGAAAATTTTTTTTACAGATAATAAAAAAAATAAAGTTACATTTCAAAAAAAGCATTTTTTTAAATCTCAAAAAAAAATATCAAACTTTACAAAAAGTTTTTTAAAAATAAAAAAATATGAAAGCTTGAGTGATTTTAAATCTGAATTTAGTTTTAACTATAGTAAATTAATAGTAGGTAGTGATGTTATATGGCAATCACTTAATCCTCTGCCTCTGAATTTTCGTTTTATGAGTTTTTTACCTAAAAAATTAAAATTTTCATATGCCGCTAGTTTTGGAGAACAAAAAATTCCTGCTTTTATGAATTATCAATATTTTAAGAGAATTAAGGATTTTAATTATATTAGTTTCAGAGAGCCTGTAGATTCTTTCTATAAAAAATTAGATTCTACTGTTGACTTAGATCCAACATTACTAATAAAGAAAACTGAATGGTTATCAATGCAAAGAAAACCAAATTTCTTAACGGATGGTAGAAAATTTATTTTATTTTTCATTTTAAATAATGGTAAAAATAAAGTTAGCAACGACTTTCTCTCTAGATTTAACAAAAACATTAGAGTAATACATGCAGTTGATAATGATATTGGACCTCAGGAATTCCTTTACTTAATAAATAATTCTGAATTTGTAATAACTGATTCGTATCATGCGATAATTTTTTCACTTATTTTTAAAAAATCTTTTTATTCAATATCAAGACCAGATCTAGGTACAAATTTATCTAAAAGAATTTCTTATGTCCTTAGTATTTTTAACCTATTAAGTCGGAATAAAGAATCATTGGAAAATATAAAATTTTTAGATACTTTAAAATACAAAAAAGAATTTGATGATAATTTAATTAATCGTATAAAAATATCAAATCATAATTTAAAGAAGATTGTTGAAAATGAATTTGAATGAGTCAATAGAAACAAATTATATTAAATATTTTTTTTATAAATATATAAACAGGTTTTTAATAATCTTTTATCCAATAAAATTTTTTATAAATTTTAACAAAATTGATTACAATCAAGTAAAGACAATATGCATTCTAAGTCAATGGGGTATAGGTGACTCAATTCAAACTTCAATTATTTTAAATTCACTTTTAAATTCACTGCCAAATTGTAACTTTATAATTGCTGGAAAAGAAAATCACAAATCACTTTATACAACTGATCCGCGAGTAAGTCATTTAAGATTAGAACCACCTTGGGTAAAAAAAAATTGTAAATATAATGTTATAAATTTTTATAATTTTTTTCGAACCTTAACACAAAATAAAAAGAAGTTTGACTTAATTATTTCAAACCGCTTTGATATTAGAGATAGCCTTCAAGTAATAGCATTAAGGCCTAAATATGCCTACGTATATAAGCAATCTGGCTTTAATTTTCTATTTGCTAATGGTAGTTTAAAGACCTATGAACAATATTTACAGAATTCTATTTATAGAGAATCAATAATTCTAGTATCAGATGTATTAAAAGCATTTAAAATTTATCCAAAAAAAAATTTTTTTATTCAAAAAAATAAGATTTATTCAGAGAAAAAAGATATTGCTATTATTCATCCCGGTGGAACAGATAAAGATCGGCATTTATGTCTTGATTGCAATAAAAAATTTATATTTGATTTAGTTAGAGATTGCATTGTATATGTAGTGGTGGATAAAGATTACAATAATGAGGAATTATATCTTTTACTAAAGAAAGAAAAAATTCTTTATAAAGAATGGAAGGGAAGTCTTATAGAATTAAAGAGACTAATTGATAAATGTTCAATTTTTATAGGGACAGATTCAGGTCCTTTACACATGGCTTTAACATCGTCTAAATCATCAGTTGGTTTTTATATTTCACATGCAAAGAAGATTAGATGGTTCACAAACATCTTTAATAAAAATTCCTTTGCAACATTTATGCATTATAAATCATGTAAGTATGCATCAAAGGATTATAAAAAAAGCTTTATCATTAAAAATGATAGAGAAAAATTTCTTGTACGCATTAAAAAATGACAAATTTAAAATCTAAACTTTTAAGTACTAACGTAGTTTTTTTATTAATATCTATTATTAGTTGGAATACATCTACATTTATAACTCGAAATGTATTAACAAACTTTATTATTAATTTTTTTCTATTATCTTTTCTCCTATTTTTTTTTAAAATAGAGCGTAAATTAATAATTCAACTAAGTTTTTTTCTATTTTTTGTATTTTTTAATGTACTACTTCATTTTTCAAATGGATTTAATTTTTTTCTAAGTCAAATAAATCATTTTATTCAAATACCCATCTATGTTCTTTTTTTCCTCACTTTTTTTAAGATTTATAAGCTTAGTTATTTTAATTTTATAAATAAAAATGCTTTTGTATTTACATTGCTTTTTCTGTTAACTATTTTAATGTTTAAGTTAAAGTTTGATATTTATTTTTATGAATTTAATCTTTTTATGGTAGTTTTATTACTTGCATTCTCTCCATTGTTTAAAGATAGTAAATTACAAAATAAATATTTTTTATTTTTAATTATTTTATTGATATTCCTTAGTTCCAGAATTTCATTTATAGGTTCGATATTATTTTTTGCCTCTTTATATTTTTATCAAAAAAATATATATATTCAGTTATTAAGATGTTTAGCGCTAATTTTATTAATTTACCCATTTTTAACAATATTTTTTGTTAATGAGGATGTTTTAAAAATTATACTTAATTTAGACCACAACACTTACTTTAGACTTCAATCTCTTACGTTATCGGGTGATTTAATAAGAAGTGATTATTTTTCAATAATTTTTGGAAAAGGTTTTGGATACCCATTTAGGGACTCTATAAGTTCAGATTTATCTTTTCTTCATCATTTCAATAGTATTGAATCTTTAAACATAATACCTAACCACAATAGCATATATGATTTTTTTTACAGATTTGGTCTTGTCGGATTATTACCCCTTATTTATATAATATTTAAATTCTTATTTTTAAAACAAAAATATAATGCATATTCGAATAGCATTAATATCTTGACCTTTTTTATTATTTTTCAGATATCATTTAACCCTTGGGTTGAAGATCAAAATCAATTAATCATGTTCTCTTTTTTAATTTCCTTGATTATTTCTCTTTATAAGGATGGTAAAAAAAATGTCACTAATTCATAATATTACATTTGAAATTTATCATGATGGCCCTTCACAAGTAATAAGTGAATATATTTTAAATAATAAAAAGGGATATATATGTGTTTTATCAGGTCATGGATTTTCACTTTCATTAGTAGATAAAATTTTTAACAACACTTTATGTAATTCACTTACCAATGTTCCTGATGGTAAACCAATTGCCCTTTATGCTCGCTATAAATATAAAAAAAGGGTCATGAGAATTTATGGACCAGATTTAATGGTTTCAATTTTGAAAACATTGAATAATTTTAAAAGAAAAAAAATTTTTTTTATTGGCGGCAGTAAAAAAATTGAAAATATAATTGTTCCCAAGATTAATGCACTTTATCCTAACCTACTAATTGTTGGATTTGATTCGAGATTCATCGATTTAAATAAACCTGACAACTCTTTAATTAAAGCAATTAACAAACAAAATCCAGACATTATTTTTGTTGGAATTGGTTGTCCCAAACAAGAATTATGGATGTATCAAAATTCTAATAAAATTAATTCATTGTTAATAGGTGTAGGTGCAGCATTCGATTTTTTTGCTGAAACAAAAAAACAAGCTCCTAGATGGATGCAAGATAACTATTTAGAATGGTTATATAGATTATCGCAGGAACCTAGAAGATTGTTTTCTAGATACTTTAAATATAATTTAATTTTTTTGATTCATTGCTTCATCATGCTGTTAAGATATCCTTTCAATTCTTTAAAAAGAAATTTCTTCAAATGAAAAAAAATTTTTTTGCTATAAACTTTAATGAGGTTAATTTAGAATGGTTAAAAAAAACTTCATCTAGATTTAATTTTAAGAATATCAATAAACTACTGAAATTAAATTTTGTAATTACAACCTCCGAAAAAAAATACCAAAATTTAGAACCTTGGATTCAATGGCCAACTTATTATTTAGGCAAGTCATTTAATGAACATAAGCTCTTTCATCTTGGTGATTCTGATTCATTTCAAAACTATTCAATTTACAATTTTTTTCAAAAAAATAATAATGCAATTTTAGCTATGGCTCCAATGAATACTTCTTTTGAAGTAAAAAAAAATTCACTTTTGATTCATGATCCATGGTCAAAGAATCCTGTTATTAACGGTAACTCAAATATAAATTCCTTATGGAATACTATTTGTTATTTTGTTAATGAAAACTCAAATAGTTCTATTAACATTAAATTTATCTTTTTGTTACTAATTAACTTATTTAAATTTGCAAGATTAAGAAACTATCAAACTTATGTAAAACTCTTATTTTTATCAGTATTTTTTAAATGGGCTCGTGCCATATTCTTAGATTTATTTCTTTTTGATATTTATTACTCACTTACTAAATCAAAAAAATATAAATATGCATCAATTTTTCTAAATGCAGGTGCTCATATTCAACATCATTATCTTTATGATTCTTATGCTTACAAAAAAATGGGCGGAAAACAACAAAACCCATTATCCTATAGTTCACGATTTACTAAATTTTTTGATCCCCTATACCAAGTATATAAAGTATATGATCACATAGCTTATGATTTGATAAAACTAAGTAAGGATAACTGTATTGAAGTTACTACAGGTCTTCAACAAAAAGAAAACTTATACCCATATTTTCAATATCGAATCAAAAATTATCAGAAATTTTTTAGCTTGTTTAACATTACTTATAGTCATTTTGAAAAAAAAATGAGTAGGGATGTTTATATATATTTTAATAATAATGAAGAGCTAAACACAGCCAAAGAAAAAATATTATCTTTTTCCCATAATAAAAAACCTTTATTTAAAATTAGATCCTCACAAAAAAATATGTCTTTGTTTATGCAAGTAGCTTATCGCGATAATTTAAATGCTCTTCAAAATGTAAAATTTCTTAAAAAAAATGTAGATTTTAGGGATTTATTAACAATAGTTTCTATTGAAAATGCCATTCATCAGCCTAATGGTTGGCATGTGAATAATTTCCATAAATTTAATAAGAAAAAAATTCCATTAAAAAATTTAACAAAAGAACTCTATGGGTTTAAAAAAAAAAAATAACTTAAATGATTTGGCATTTCCTTATAAACCGCCAACTGATTTTATTAAGCAGAAATATTCTTATATTTTTCATAAGCAGTTTTCAATTAAACAGAAATATTTAAAATTAATTTTTGATAAAATTACTGCGCTTATATTTCTGATTATCACATCACCTGTTGTTATTTTTTTAAAGATTGCGTTTATTATCGAAGGACTAATTATCCCTGAAAACAAAGGCTCGATGTTTTTTTCATACAATGCTATGTCACAAGGTAAAGTTTTTCCAAAATATAAAATTCGTCTCATTAAAAAAAAATATATCGAGCCTGATGGTGCTAAAAGAGGAGATTGGATTGCTTACAGTGCTGAATGGAATGAAGATTCAAGAACGATTGTCGGGACCTTTGTTAAAAAATTCTACCTCGATGAGATCCCTCAGTTTTGGAATGTGTTGCGTGGTGATATGTCGATTGTTGGCCCCAGGCCGCTTGCAGTGATTCACTATGAACGTGATCTCGCTCAGGGTAATGTCACACGCAAACACCTTAAAGGTGGTTTATTGGGTTTAGGCCATATCATGAAAGGTAAGCCTGAGTTTGGTAACCCCATTTATGAGTATGAATACATTGATCAATACATCAAGCGATCTGAATTGGGGCTTTTGTGGCTCGATCTCACCATCATCTGGCGAGGGATAATATTAATCCTTAAAGGTGGTGGACACTAGGCCTTCTGCCTGAAAGGCTTTTCTAATTCGATCAATTCACCCATCTGTTTGAAAGCTGATTATTGAGGCTGGTTTTATAGCGCATCAGGGTATAGGTTTTCACCCACCGAACCTTGGCCATAATCTATGGCAAGCTTTTGCCCGCCAGACATAAATCCTGTGCCGCATCCACCCAGATCGAGTGAACACTGATCTTTTTTATGGTCTCTGCATCTAGCCCGGCTTGTTGTGCGCGTTTCTTTAAGATCTTATTCACCTGTCCTCCATGCTGTTTTGGGGTGATATGTAAGCCTTTACGTAAACCCCGAAACAAATGCTTCAAAACGAACTTATTGGTTTAAAGGCTTGAGATAGGTGTGAGGTGAGGGTTAAATAAGCTTTAAAATTTCTGAAAACTGATGAATTTCTTGATATGTAGTGACTTTGGACCAGTCTTGATCTCGGCCATAGCCATAGCAAGCTTTAATGAATGGAAGTTGATTGAGATTCGCAGATAAGCCATCATTCACAGTGTCGCCAATAAAGTAACTTCCATAAAACGATTCATTTTGATTGATGATATCTTGAATCATGCCTTCTTTATTTCTCCTTTGAGGCTCACTATCGCTGCACTCAATAAATTTAAAGTAATCTTTCCAGCCGAAATGATCAATCAATTTTATTGTTGGTGCTTGTCTTTTATTTGTAGCAACAGCCATGGGTACATTGTTTTTATGAAGTTCATGTAAAACGTTTGCGACATCCGGATAGGGTTGTGTGTGCTGTATCACCTGCTCATCATGCATCTCAATAAATGATTGCACAAATTTATCCAATGAGTCTTGGTGTTCTGGACCTAATATTTCTGATGCTGTATCTCGAAGAGGGGGGCCAATAAGTATATTTTTAGCATACCTCTCTCTTTCAGGCGCTAAACGTCTTGTTAAGCTCTGAAAGCATTCGTAAATTGCTTTTTCTGAATCGACTAAAGTGCCATCAAAATCAAAAATAATAGCTTTACTCAAAGATTGACCCAACTATGTGTTTTAATACTTTGTTCAATACTTTCAAGTGTTTTTGCATTCCATAATGCATCTTCTTTAGATAATTTGGGAGATATGTCTGAGCTTATAACTTTATTAAAATGATTTACTTCAAGAATGAAATGATTGGCAGCAGGGACAACTTCTTCGGTTAACCCAGAACTTTCGGTATTCATTATGATTTTAGCTTGCTCATTTTCGGGTTGCCATACTGTTGGGCATTTAACTCTCCCTAATGGCCCAAATGCTTCAAATTCTGACCTTCGTGTGCACTCAAAGCTAATATCAAAGGTTGCACGTTTATTATTACCAAAATCAATTAAACCAGTCGTTGAAATATCTGCACCATGCTCGTTTAGATTAGCAGTTGCCTTGACTCGAATAGGATTTTCTTTAAAGCATTGTCTTAGTGTATGAATTGCATAAGGACCAATATCCCAGAGCGCTCCACCTCCATTTTCCATTGAGCGATTGATACGATAAAACCGAGCAGGTTGAATTGGAAAAGAAAACATAGAATGCGCGTAATTGATATCTCCTAAAATATTTGATTTGATTGTATTCATAACTCTGTCAAATTGAGGGTGAAATGCATACATAAAGCCTTCCATAATCTTGACATTATTTTTAGATGCTTCTTCAATTAATGTTTTTACTTCTTCAGACTTTATAGCCATTGGCTTTTCAATCAAAACATGTTTTTTGGATCTCATTGCCTTTAATGCAACCTCAGTATGCTCTTCATTTGCGAGAGGAATATAAATAGCATCTACCTTCTCATGATTAATAACTTGATCAAAACCATCAAAATAAGACACCTTATCTTCAGATTCTGGGAGATTTTTTAACAAACATTCTTTTGCAGCGCCAGTGCGTCTGCTTCCAATTGCAATGAGATCTCCTGAATCTGATTGAGCAATAGCAGGCATCAGGCGCTCATTAACTCTTGCTGCACCTAAAATACCCCATCCAATATTTTTCATACCTTTTCCTTATTCAAATTTTGATCACCAATGTGATTTTCTCCTCTAGATTTTGATAACATGATTTGCTTTTGTCTTTCAGTAACGCCTGCTCTTTTCTTGTCACTAAGTTTCTTAAAACAATAAGGACAAGAAATACCTTTGGTGTATTGATCTGATACTAATTCTTCTGGAGATAGGGGGTGTCTGCAGGCATAGCATTGATCATATTGACCTTCATCTAGACCATGAGTGACTGCAACGCGCTGATCGAAGACAAAGCACTCTCCTTGCCATAAACTTTTATCCTTTGGGATAGTTTCTAGGTATTTTAAGATACCTCCTTTTAGGTGATAAACATTCTCAAAACCTTTATCAAGCATCAGCGATGTAGCTTTTTCACAACGAATGCCTCCAGTACAAAACATAGCAACTTTTTTTTGCTTTTTATCTTTAAGTTTTTTTTCTACATATGTTGGAAATTCTCTAAACGTGTCTGTTTGTGGGTTAATTGCATTTTTAAAAGAACCTATATCAACTTCATAATTATTTCTTGTATCAATAACAATAGTATCTGGATCTTCAATTAATTTATTCCAATCCTCCGGATTGACATATTTGCCAACCTTATCTGTTGGACTAACTCCGTCAACTCCAAGCGCTACTATTTCTTTTTTTAACCTGACTTTCATTCTATAAAATGGATTCTTTGTCGCCCATGATTCTTTATGTTCTAAATTCTTAAAATTATTATTGAAGGTCGAATCTGTTTTTATAAATTTAATGAATTGATGAATATCATTTTTCTGTCCTGATATAGTGCCATTGATACCCTCATTGGCCAATAGAATTGTGCCTTTGATATTATTTCTTTGACAGAAATCATGGATAAATGGCTGAAGTTCTTTGATATTCTTAAGACTTACAAAATGATAGAAAGCAATAGTCAGAAACATAAATGAATTTCTTTATTTTTAATTTATTTTATTTATTAAAAATGTTATTTTAACGCTCTTTTACACAAAATTTATTTAAATAAACGTTTTGGAGAATTTTAAATGACAATTGAACAAACTTTATCCATCATTAAGCCTGATGCAGTAGCAAAGAATGTAATTGGTGAAATTTATACACGCTTTGAAAAAGCGGATTTAAAAATAGTTAAAGCGATGATGGTGCATTTAACAAAAGAAGAAGCCGAAGGTTTTTATGCTGTTCACAAAGATAGACCTTTTTTTAATGACTTGGTTACGTTTATGACCTCTGGCCCTGTGATGATTCAAGCTTTAGAAGGTGACAATGCAGTTTTAAAAAATAGAGAACTGATGGGAGCAACCAATCCTCAGGAAGCAGAAGCTGGAACGATAAGAGCTGATTTCGCTGACAGTATTGATGCCAACGCTGTGCATGGCTCTGATTCATTAGAAAATGCTAAAATAGAGATTGATTATTTCTTTGGTTAAAGTTTTTTGGACAATCTGCTCGATTTTAATTGTAATGAATTAACCGAATATATCCGCAAGTTTGGTCACAAACCTTATCGCGCGAAACAATTATTAAAGTGGATTTATCATTTTGGAGAAAAAGATTTTTCCAAAATGACAGATCTAGCCAAATCATTCAGAAGCTCGCTGGATCAAGTAGCAAAAATTGAGATTCCTGAAATAGAATATGATCACTTGTCTCAAGATGGAACAAGGAAGTGGTTATTGGATATGGGAACAAAAAATGGTATTGAGACTGTTTTTATCCCGGAAGAAAGTCGTGGTACGTTATGTATTTCATCTCAGGTTGGTTGTGCATTAGAGTGCACATTTTGTTCAACAGGACGCCAAGGGTTTAATAGAAACTTAACATCTGCTGAGATTATAGGCCAGCTATGGCTAGCAAATCATAAGCTTCGTGAGCAAAGCAATTATAAGTCTTTAAAAAAAGATGAAAAGGTTATTACTAATGTAGTTATGATGGGGATGGGAGAGCCTCTAGCTAATTATAAGCACGTAGTTCATGCCCTAGAGATGATGCTCGATGATTATGTTTATGGCTTAAGTAGAAGAAAGGTGACGTTGTCAACTAGCGGCTTAGTCCCCGCAATAGATAAACTAAGATCGGATTGTCCCGTCTCTTTGGCAATCTCTTTGCATGCACCAAATAATGAAATAAGGGATGAAATTGTACCCATTAATAAAAAATATCCACTTGATGATCTCATGAAATCATGCATAAGATATATTGAAAAAGCACCAAGAAATTTTATTACTTTTGAATATGTCATGCTTGAAAACGTAAATGATTCAGTCAAACAAGCCAAAGAATTAGTTGGCTTGATTAAAGACGTTCCATCAAAGGTAAATCTAATACCCTTTAACCCATTCCCCAATAGTGGTTATAAATGTTCTAAAAAGATTGCTATTAAGATTTTTCAAGATACTTTAATGGACGCTGGTGTTGTCACCACTATTCGTAAAACAAGAGGTGATGATATCGACGCAGCATGTGGACAACTTGCAGGGCAAGTGCAAGATAAAACAAAAAGAACACAACGATTACAGCTTATATGATTAAAAAAAATACAATTCAAGTCATGGTAGGCAGTGTTCCTGTGGGTGGGGGTGCGCCTATTGTCGTTCAATCAATGACAAATACACATACATATAATAAAAGAGAAACTGTTGTGCAAATTTTAGAACTTTGGAAAGCAGGTTCAGAAATTATCAGAATTACTGTAAATGACGAGGAATCAGCAAAAGTTGTTTCTGATATAAAAAAAGAACTACTTGATAATGGTTGTAATGCACCGATTGTTGGAGATTTTCATTTTAATGGCCATAAGTTGTTACAAAAATATCCTGATTGTGCGAAAGCCCTGGATAAGTATCGAATCAACCCAGGCAATGTTGGTAAAGGCAGTAAGCGAGATGAGCAGTTTGCTGAAATGATTAAATTTGCTATTGATTATGACAAGCCAGTTCGTATAGGAGTTAATTGGGGAAGTTTAGATCAAGATCTTCTAAAGCAATTAATGGATGAGAATGGAAAGCTAGAAAATCCATTAACTTCACAGGCAGTAATGAAAGAGACGTTAATCAGATCTGCAATTGATAGTGCTAAAGCGGCAGAGGACATTGGCCTTGAAAGTAATAAAATTATTGTGTCTTGTAAGGTAAGTGATGTGCAAGATTTAATAGAAGTTTATACAAGTTTATCAAAAAGATGCAATTATCCCCTCCATTTGGGCTTAACAGAAGCAGGTATAGGTTCTAAAGGAATAGTTGCCTCAGCAGCATCGATGGGTTATTTATTACAACATGGGATAGGTGATACGATTAGAGTTTCATTAACACCTGAACCACATGAATCGAGAACAAAAGAGGTAGTCGTTGCTCAAGAGTTATTGCAAACAATGGGCATACGATCATTTTCACCACTAGTTATCTCATGCCCAGGTTGTGGAAGAACTACATCGACTTATTTTCAAGAACTCGCTGGTGAGATACAGGGTTATCTAAGAAAAACAATGCCAAAGTGGGAAAAGAAATATAATGATGTTGAGAATATGACGGTGGCAGTCATGGGTTGTGTTGTTAATGGCCCTGGAGAGTCAAAAATGGCAAACATTGGCATTAGTTTGCCAGGAACAGGAGAAATTCCGGTCGCACCTGTTTATGAAAATGGAAAAAAAACGGTGACTTTAAAAGGTGGGTCAATTAGTGAAGACTTTAAAGGTATCATTGAAAGATACATACAGAATAATTATGAAAAAAAGTAAGTTTTAAATGGCTAATAAAATAAATTCAATAAAAGGTTTCTATGATGTTGATCCAACTAGACAGAAAATTTGGCGTCATTTTGAGTCTATTTGTTTATCAGTATTCGATCAATATGGTTTTGAGGAAATTGGACTGCCAGTTATTGAATCTACAGATTTGTTTGAAGCGGGGGTGGGCACACATACAGATATTGTAGAAAAAGAAATGTACAGTTGGCGAGATAAATTAAATAATGATAAATTGACCTTGAGACCAGAAGGAACTGCGGGATGTGTAAGAGCTGTAGTTGAGGGAAGTTTGACATACAACGGGCCTATAAAGCTTTTTTATAGAGGCCCAATGTTTAGGCATGAAAATGTGCAAAAAGGCAGACAAAGACAATTTCATCAATTAGGGATTGAGTCATTTGGTTTTAGTGATGCCTCAAGCGACGCTGAGCAGATTATTATGCTCAATAGACTTTGGAAAAAGCTTGGTTTAGAAAAAAAAATTCACCTAGAGATTAATTCAATTGGCGATGCAAATGATAGAGAAAATTATCGAAAAAAATTAATTCAATTTTTAGAAAAAAATATGGATATTCTTGATGATGATGCCAAGCGAAGACTTCATAGCAACCCTCTAAGAATTTTGGATAGCAAAAATCCTAAGATGCAGGATATGATTGAAAATGCCCCAAAATTAATTGACCATATGAATGAAGAGGCCAGGGATCACTTTAAATCAGTTTGTAAGATCTTAGAAGATAATAAAGTAAATTTTACAGTGAACAAAAGGCTCGTAAGAGGCTTGGATTATTACAATAGAACTGTTTTTGAATGGACAACAACAGAGCTTGGAAGCCAAGGGACTGTTGCTGGTGGTGGAAGGTATGATTATTTGGTTGAAAAGCTTGGGGGTAAACCCACAACCGCATGTGGATTTGCAATCGGAATAGAAAGAATCATTTTATTACTTGAAAAAAACAATCCCGAGAGCAACATTCATTCAGACATATACATAGTAAATTTAGGGAATGATGCAAGGGGCAAAGCTTTTACGATAGCTGAGATGCTCAGAGATAATCAATATAAAGTTTCTGTGAATCTAGATTCTGGAAGCTTTAAATCACAAATGAAAAAAGCAGATAAAAGTAATGCAAAAATTGCAGTGATTATTGGTGAGGACGAGTTAAAAAGTAGACTTATTAAAGTGAAACTTATTAGACAAGATGGCTCTCAGATAGAGGTTGCTGAAAATGATTTAGTAAAATTTTTAAAAGATAAAATTTAATATAAATGAATAAAGATATACTAAAAATCAATAATTTATCAATAACTACTAAAGTAAATAATAGTTTAATGTTAGTTGATAATGTGAATTTTTCAGTCAAGGAAGGAAAGACCACATGTATTGTTGGTGAATCAGGAAGTGGTAAAAGCCTCACAGCACTTTCGATCATCAAATTACTTTCACCCCAGTTAAATATGACGGGTGAAATTTTTTTTAATAATAATGATATTTGTAAGATGAGTGACTCAGAAATTAGACAAAAAAGGGGTCTTGATATAGCCATGATTTTTCAAGAACCTATGACCTCTTTAAATCCAGTTTTGACTATCGGTTATCAAATTAGGGAGGCTATTTCAGTCCATTCAACTTTAGCAAACAAAGATATCGAAAAAAGGGTAAAAGAATTACTCGTTCTTGTCGGAATTCCGGTGGAGAGGGTAAATAGTTACCCTGATGAACTATCAGGCGGACAAAGACAAAGGGTAATGATAGCGATGGCTATGTCATGCAACCCGAAATTACTCATTGCAGATGAGCCTACAACTGCATTAGATGTTACTGTGCAGGCGCAAATTCTAAAACTACTTGATGACCTTAAAAATAAGTTGAAAATGTCTATGCTCTTTATTACGCATGATTTTGGAGTAGTTGAAGATATCGCTGACGATGTAATAGTAATGTTCAAAGGTAAAATTGTAGAGAGTGGTGATGTAAATCAAGTGTTACAAAAGCCCAAACATCCTTATACTAAAGCACTACTTGGCTGCGTCCCTGATGCACAGGGCATAAAAGAACTTACTCCAATTGATTACGAAAAGCTAGAAAAGGCTATTCAAAGATTATGAAAATATTGTTAGAAACAAATAACCTTTCAAAAACATACATACAAACTCAAGGTTTCTTTTCGAGAAAAAAAACCAGTATTCAAGCGCTTAATAATGTGAGCTTTTCAATTACCAAAGGGACCACAATGGCTGTCGTAGGTGAGTCAGGGAGTGGAAAATCTACGCTAGCTAAAAGCTTAGTTCGTCTTGTAAAGCTTGACAAAGGAAGTGTTATGTTTGATGGCAATGATTTACTTACATTAGAAGGAGATAATTTAAAGACTGTAAGAAAAGATATTCAAATGATTTTTCAAGATCCATATGCATCCCTCAACCCAAGATTAAGTATCTTACAAATTATGGAGGAGCCTTTAAAAATTCATAATTTATATAACAACGAAACTCGATTAAAAAAAATTGAAGACTTTATTGTGAGAGTAGGCCTTGGGACTTCAGATTTAAAAAAATATCCTCATCAATTCTCAGGTGGCCAACGTCAAAGAATTGGCATTGCGAGAGCACTCATACTTGAGCCAAAACTTGTTATATGTGATGAACCTGTATCAGCCCTTGATGTTTCCGTTCAAGCTCAAATTCTAAAATTATTGAAAGATTTACAAAAAGAGTTTGGACTGACATACCTTTTTATCACTCACGATTTGAGAATTGTCAGGCATGTAGCTGATGAAGTCATAGTGATGCGACATGGAAAGCTAGTTGAAGAGGGAAAAACTGATATAATTTTTAAAAAACCAAAGAACCAATACACAAAAGATTTAATCCGGTCAATTCCTGGGTTAATCTCAACAAGGAATTAAATTAAATGGCATTTGATAACGACGAACAACAATCAGAATACTTCAAAGACTTCTATAACCAACATAAGATTAAAATATTTACAGCAGTAGCCATATTTCTACTTGCTTTTTTTGCTTATCAATATTTTTTAAGTGCAAATCAAGCAAAAACGGAGGAAGCATCGCAACTTTTCCAAGAAATATTAGTTTCCAAAGTAGATAAAATTGATGAAATAAAATTGAAAGTTAATAGATTGCAAAATGAATTTGGTGGTTCACCATATGCTGCAAGAGCATCTATATACTATTCAAAACTTCTCGTTGAAATGGGTGACTATTCTTCTGCTATTGAAGAACTTAAATGGGCATCAAGTGATGAGATTGAACCTTCAATACAATCTATGGCAAGTTACCTTTTAGGCAATCTATATCTTGTTCAGGGAGACTTTGATAATGCTCTTGGTACGGCAGAAAAAATTTCAACCCAAGGCTATATTGGTCTTGCTAACGATTTGAAAGGTGATATTTATATGGCTAAGGGCGATAAAGAAAATGCTATCAAATCATATCAGTTGGCTCTCAATCACTTTGGTGGCCAAGGAGAATTCCATAAAGTAGTTGAGAATAAATTAAACTCTATTGGTCAATGAGGTTAATTCCCCTAGGAATACTTCTTTTTTTTCTGTCAGGCTGTTTTATTGGGCCCGTTGAAGATTTTGTTGATCAAATGGATGATCAATACTTTGCCGATGAATTTACTAATGCTCCAACAGAAATCAAGCCATTTAATGAAAAAGCATCTTTAAACCTTATCTGGGAAAATAAAATTGGCGATAATGAATTCGATAATTTTGATTTAATTTTCACTGATGAATTTGTTATTGCTGCAGCAAGTGATGGAAATCTTAGAAAAATGCATATCGAAACTGGTGAAACAGTTTGGAAAAAAGAAATCTCAGAACAAATTGCCATTGGTGTAGGGGGTGATTTAGAAAATATCTTATTTGTTTCTGAAAAAGGCTATCTTTGGAAATTGGATGCTGAAGGGCAAGCTATTTGGAAGATATTCCTTGGTGGAGAGGTTTTTACTACCCCAGTGATTAATAACAATAAAGCGTATGTAAGGCTTGCAAATTATGAGATTTTGCAGATTGATTTGAAGCAAGGCGACATTGATTGGAGGTATAGTCACTCATCACCGTCATTAGCATTCAACGGAACATCACCCTTATCCTTTTCTGATGGAATTATTTATGGTGGATTTGGTGCAGGTAAAATGGTTGCCATTCACCAAAAAAGTGGAGCTTTTATATGGGAGGCAAGTATTTCACAGATTAAAGGCGTGACGGATATTGATAGATTGAATGATGTTTTAAGTCAACCCATTATTAATAATTTTGAGGCCTATGCTGTATCAACCGCAGGTGACCTGACGTCTATTGATAGAAGGAATTCGAGTATTATATGGACTAGAAAGATATCAAGTTTTAATAATTTAGCATTTGATGGCTTTGATATTTTTCTCACACATAAGACTGATTCCATTTATTCATTAGATTCTAAAAATGGAGAGACAAATTGGCGAAATGCTGACTTACAATATCGTAGAATTTCTAACCCAATTATGGTTGGTGATTTTATTTCAGTAGGTGATTTCGATGGCTATATTCATTTATTAAATATTGAAACGGGTGAAGTTGAGGGTAGATCACAAATATCATCAAGTGTCCCTATTATTAAAAATATGCATAGAGTTGGAGATGATAAGATTTTAGGATCGGACTTAGAGGGGAATATTTTTTTCATACAGGTAAAAAATATTCTAAATGAGGTTGCTATAGATGAGGTAAATAATATTGAAAGCCTAGAAAGTGATAGCATAGAAACTAATGAAAATATTGAGGCTAATGAAGCTTTAGAACCTAAAGAATCTATAACAAATGAAATGTGCGATGTCGACAAAGGCGATATAAGAAATAAGGGTAATAAAAAACGCCAGAATTGTTATTAAAATTCTTAAAATTAATCAATTTGTTGGTAATGTGAGATGAAAAACATCGTAATAGTAGGTAGGCCCAATGTAGGAAAATCAAGCTTATTTAATAGATTGACTAAAACGCGTGACGCAATTGTAGCCGATTTCCCAGGCCTTACAAGAGATAGACATTATGGGAAGCTTGATATACAAGACAGCAAATTCTTGCTTGTAGATACCGGTGGTTTCGAACCAAAAAATAAAGATGGCATTGTTCAAGAAATGGCCGCTCAAACAAAGCAAGCTATTGATGAAAGCGATATCATCATCTTTATGACTGACTATAGAAAAGGACTACATCCAACAGATGAACATATAGCTGACATTTTACGAAAGAACGATAAACAAAAAATTTTAGCTGTAAATAAAGCTGAAGGAATTTTAGATGATAAGGCTCTTGTAGACTTTTATGGACTTGGATTTAAGAATTTAATTAGACTTTCATCTGCACACGGTGAAGGTATTTCAGCTCTAAAAGATTTTTTGATTACCTTCGATGATATTAATGATCAGGAAATTGAAGAGAAAAGTTTTCCAAAAATATCGATAGTGGGCAAGCCAAATGTTGGAAAATCAACACTTATAAATGGATTGCTTGGGGAGGAGAGATTTATAGCCTTTGATCAACCCGGCACAACAAGAGATGCCATATCAACAGAATTTAATTGGGGTAAAGATACCTATATTTTGACTGATACTGCGGGCATACGAAAAAAAGGAAAAGTGTTTGAAACTATAGAGAAGTTTTCAATAATAAAAACACTTAACGCTTTAGAACAGTCAAATGCTATCATTTTATTGATTGATGGGAAAGATGGGCTTTCAGCTCAAGACCTTCATATCCTTGCATTTATTATTGAAACTGGAAGACCTTTAGTTGTTGCGATTAATAAATGGGATTCACTTGATTCATACGAAAAAGATAAGATTAAAAATCAAATGGACAGAAAACTGTCATTTATTAGTTTTGCAGAAGTTGTATTTATTTCAGCATTAAATAAAACTGGTTTTACTGAGATGATGAAAGCCATAAAAAAAGCATATCAATCTTCTCAAAAAAAATTATCAACTCCACAAATCAATTCTGTTTTAGAAAATGCCTTGATTAATCACCCACCTAAAATTATTAAAGGCATAAGACCTAAACTTAAATATGCTCATCAGGGAGGTTCAAATCCACCACAGATAATCATCCACGGAAATCATTTAGATGAAATAAAAAAAGATTACCTTGTTTTCCTTGAATCCTTTTTTAGGAAATCTTTTCAGTTAGTTGGTACGCCAATAAAAATTTTACTAAAAAATTCGGATAATCCCTTCGATAAACAAGAGTTAAGACCAAAAAAAACAGGACTTGTAACTAGAAGAAAAATAAAAAATGAATACCGTGCTAAATTGAAGAAGAAAAATTCACCAGATTAATTGTATAGACTTTCCCACATATGCCACCACTTCTTCTTTTGAGCTTGAAGATCTTTTGAATGATATTGACTTTCAGGGTAGTTGAGCTTTAATATTTTTTCTGTGTCTTTTTGAAGGTCCTTTATACCAAGGAACTCATAAGCACTTATCATGATAATCAAAGCTTCTTCTTGGTGAACTGTTTGAGGAAATTCTTCTAAAACATATTGGGATCTATTTAAAGCTGCAACATATGCTTTTCGTTTCATGTAATACCTTGCAACATGAATTTCATGTTCTGCCATTTTATTCATTAAATAAGTCATCCTCATAGCAGAGTCATCATAGTATTTACTATCAGGGTATCTCTCAATTAGTGCTTTAAATGCATTAAAGCTATCTTTTAATGGTGCTACATCACGATCACTTATGTCTTGAAGGGTAAATTTATCAAATAGACCACGGTCTTGGAAAAGTACAACCCCTTTAAGATAATAGGCATAATCAACAGTTGGATGATTAGGATAAAGACGAATAAATTTATCGAGCATGGCAATTGCCTCCGCATCCTGTGAAAATTTATAGTAGGCAAATGCAAGATCTAATTTAAATTGAGGCGCAAGTTTTGAGTTTGGGTAACGTTGTTCACCTTTCTCTAAAACTTTAATTGCTTGTGGCCAATCACTATTGCTTGCATACATCTCACCTCTTGTGAGAATCCACTGTGGTGTCTGTCCGGTTGTTTCATCAAACTCAACAGGGTCACCAAATATAAAACAACCAGAAAGAAACAGGGATATTAGAAATGTTGAAAGTAATTTCATAGGTTGATTAAAGATTGTGATGATGTAAATTATACCTTATGACAGGAGAAAAATTAGAGTTAATCATTCCTAAATCGCTTATTGGAAGAAGGATAGATATTGCCATTCAGGAATTGTTATCGACATACTCAAGAGCAAAGATACAGGAATGGATTAAATCCGGATTCATTTTTTCTGAAAGAAAAAAAATATCCCCAAAAGATATTGTAATGGGCGGTGAAAAAGTATTTGTTAATATTCAGCCAGATGAAAAAGAACTTCAATTTCAGCCAGAAAATATTCCTATAAATGTTGTTTATGAGGATGAAGAATTAATAATCATTAATAAAGAAAAAAATAGGGTGGTTCACCCTGCTGCAGGGAATTGGAGCGGAACCATATTAAACGCCATCTTATATCATTTTCCTAAGAATAAATTTTTACCTAGGTGTGGAATTGTTCATCGTTTAGATAAAGACACAACTGGGTTGATGGTTATCGCAAAAAATGAAATAACTCAATCAAACCTTATTTCTCAATTGCAAAAGAAAAAAGTATTCAGAGAATATAGGGCGATAGTTTGGGGGCAGGTACTAGTTAATAAGTCAATTGATCTTCCAATTGGTCGTCACCCCACAGTTAGGACAAAAATGGCTGTAAACAGAAATAACGGTAAAGATGCGATTACACATTATGAAGTTTTGGAAAGATTTTTAATGCATAGTTATTTAAGGTGCAGACTTGAAACCGGAAGAACACATCAAATAAGAGTTCATATGAACCATAATACATGTCCGATAGTTGGTGATAAAACTTATGGCTTAAAAAAAATTATTCCAACAAAAGAAATGACAGATAAATTAAGGGAAGCAACAATTAATTTTCCAAGACAGGCACTTCATTCTATTTCTCTTGGTTTGGAGCACCCAAAGACAAAAAAAGAAATGTTATGGGATATTGATCTTCCAGAAGATATGAAAAATTTACTTGATCTGATTAGATCTGAAAGTCGTATCAGTTTTTGAATGTCAAAAGATAAAAATGATTTCAAATTTGTAACACCAAACTGGATAGTTCCAGATCACGTCTGTGCGTTACAAACAATAAGAAATTATTCAGATAAGAGTAGTTTTTCAAAAACTAACAAAATTAAAGATAATGCTGGATTAAAATTTTTAAGATCAAATAAAAAAGGATTGAATCAATTACATAGCAATATTGCAGTTCAGATACCATCTGAAAATATAGATGCAGACGCATCTTACACTTACCAAAAAAATACGGTTTGTGTAGTTAAAACAGCAGATTGCATGCCAATCCTTGTAACAAATGAGGAAGGTAGTTTTGTTTCAGCCATTCATGCCGGATGGCGAGGTCTCTCAAGTGGGATTATTGAAAATACAGTTAGAAATATTAAATCTTTGAGTAATTTAATTGTATGGATTGGCCCTCATATTAGTCAAAAATATTTTGAAGTAGGCGCTGAGGTTAAAAAAATTTTTCTTGATAATGACTCCGCAAATACGGTTGCTTTTGATCGAAGGGAAAATAAAAAATATTTACTATCATTAAAAACGGTCGTGGAAATAAAATTTAATAAAATGGGTATTAAAAATATTTACTGTATGGATAATTTTTGTACATATGCGAATTCTGATATTTTTTTTTCTTACAGAAGGGGAGATATAAATGAAAGAATGAGTTCTTTAGTTTGGATAAATAAATAAATTTATTTCAACTTTAGCAACTTCAAACTATAATGTTTAATCTTTTTTTTGGATAAATGATGGCCTTATACTGGATTATTGCTGTTTCTTTTGCTGGGGGATTAGTCAGTCTTTTACTAGCGAGTATAATTTTTAAAAATACAAATGCAACATTAACAAATAATTTGGTTAGTTTGGCTGTCGGTACACTTTTAGCCGCTTCCTTTTTAGAAATAATTCCTCATGCGATGGAAGCCTCGAATAATAATTACTACGATATAAGTTTTGTTGTATTAATTGGAATTCTCATCTTATTTATTTTGGAAAAACTTTTAATTTGGCGTCATTGTCATGGACCACATTGTCACAAACATAGCGGGTGTGATTCAATCACAAAAGAAAAAGAATCTAACGGTAATAGCGGTATTATTGTTATAGGGGATTTATTTCACAACTTTGTTGATGGAATTTTGATTGCTAGTGCATTTTTGGTCGATGTTAAACTTGGATTGATTACAGCTTTATCAATGTTGCTTCATTGTCTACCCCAAGAGATGAGTATTTTTTCTGTGCTCTTACATTCTGGTTTATCAAAATTTAAAGCCTATATGTGGAATATAGCATCAAGTTTTGCGACGTTGTTTGGTGGTCTTTTGTCTTTCTTTGTTTTAACTATTATGGAAAACCTTGTCCCTTATGTTTTAGCAATTGCTGCTTCAAGTATGATTTACGTTGCTATTTCAGATTTAATTCCAAATCTCCATGAAAAAACTGATACGAAAGATTCAGTTAAACAAATCTTACTTATTTTAATTGGTGTATCACTCATTTATTTCATTCATGCTTCAGTCCATGTTCATTAGAGTAGGAAATTTGTTATGAAAGTGATTACCCGTTTTGCACCAAGTCCAACAGGATTCCTTCATGTGGGCGGTGTAAGAACCGCGCTTTTTTCATATGCTTTTGCAAAAAAAAATAATGGGGATTTCTTGCTTAGAATTGAGGATACAGATATCGACCGATCTTCCAAAGATGCTGTAAGTGCAATCCTTGATGGTATGCAGTGGTTAGGTCTAGAGCATGATGGAGAAATTAAATACCAGACAGAACGTTTAGATTTATATAAAAAATATTTAAAGCAACTCCTTGAAAATGGTAATGCATATTATTGTTACGCCTCTAAAGAAGAACTTGAAAAAATGAGAGAAATGCAAATTAAGGATGGTTCTAAACCTAGATATGATGGGCGTTGGAGACCAGAAGAAGGTAAAACTTTACCAAAAATTCCTAAGGATATAATGCCAGTAATTAGATTTAAAAATCCATTATCTGGTGATGTGAGATGGATTGATTTAGTCAAAGGTGAAATTAACGTTAGTAATGAAGAATTAGATGATTTTATAATTGCCAGAGCAGATGGAACACCCACGTATAATTTTTGTGTAGTAATTGACGATTGGGATATGGCTATCTCCCATGTCATTAGAGGAGATGATCATATTAACAATACACCTAAACAGATTAATCTGTTAAATGCTTTAAAAGCACCTTTACCCAATTATGCACACTTATCAATGATCCACGGTCCTGATGGACAAAAACTATCAAAAAGACATGGCTCTGTAAACGTAATGCAATACCAAGAGGAGGGATATCTTCCAGAGGCTTTGAATAACTACCTCTCGAGATTGGGCTGGTCTCATGGAGATGATGAAAAGTTTTCTATGGATGACTTTTGTAAGTGGTTCGATTTCGAACATGTGACTTCGTCGTCAGCACAGTTTGATAAAGCAAAACTTGATTGGTTAAACGGTGAATATATTAAATCAATGGATTTAAAAAAACTTTCTGAAATTATTATTGATAAATTTAATGAAAAGAATGTCATTTTAGATAATAAAGATCTAATTTATAAGGCCGTAAATTTATATCAGGATAGAGAAGTCAATATTAATCAGTTTTGTGACAATATTTCTTATTTTATAAGTAAGCCTGACCCGGATAAAGATTTAGTATCTAAATTCATTAATACTGAATCAAAAAAAAATATAAAGGCTTTAATACAGGAATTAGAAAAATTAAATTGGGAAGAAGCTGAAATCAACGAATGTATCAAATCATACGTGAAAAATAATAACCTTAAGTTTCCAGAAATTGCAATGCCACTGAGGGTAAAATTAGCAGGCAATACAAACACACCTAACATTGGGAGTATAATATTTATATTGGGTATGGATGAAGTTAAAAGAAGAGTAAACGACTGCCTATAATAAAAATACATTAAGAATAAAAATGCAATTACAAGATAACTTTTTAAATAAATTGATTGAAGAAAATATTTCTGTTTCAATTTATTTGCTTAATGGCATCAAACTTCAAGGTAATATTCATTCTTTTGACCAATCTGTCATTGTTTTAAATGGCCAAGCTCCACAACTTATTTATAAACATTCAGTCTCAACAATTGTTCCTACTAAGAAAGTGAGTCTCACCCAATCATAAATATGTTTGAAAGGCCTACCAATGGGGAGAATGCAATATTAGTGAGTCTTAATATTGATGATATTGATCATGATGAAAATACCAATGAATTTAAGCTACTCGCATCAAGCGCAGGTTTTAAAACGGTTGAATTAGTTGATAGTCAGAGAAAGTTTCCAGATGCTAAATTTTTTATCGGATCTGGGAAGCTCAAAGAATTAGTCCAAATAAAAGCTCAAAAAAACATAACAACAATTATCTTTAACCATGAATTAACACCATCACAAGAGAGGAATATTGAAAAAGTAACCTCTATGCGTGTTTATGATCGAACAGCCCTAATTTTATTTATATTTGCAATGAGAGCTAAAAGTCATGAAGGTAAAATGCAAGTTGAGCTAGCACATCTTAATCATCTAACATCAAGATTAACAAAGGGTTGGAGCCATTTAGAGAGGCAAAAAGGAGGTATTGGTGTAAGGGGTGGCCCAGGTGAGAAACAGATTGAATTAGATAGAAGAATGCTTAGACAAAGGATTAAGCAGCTTAAAATCAAGCTATCGAAGTTAGAAAAGCAGAGAGCTAACCAAAGAAGCGCTAGAAGACGATCAAAAGTTTTCACTATAGCAATTGTTGGTTATACAAATGCTGGAAAATCTACTCTTTTTAATTATTTAACCAACGAAAAAATATTAGCTGAAAACAAACTATTTGCAACGTTAGATACAACCTCGCGCAAATTATTCATTGAACCTGGTCATGATCTTGTGATTTCAGACACAGTAGGATTTATAAAAAAACTCCCAACAACATTAATTGAAGCATTTAAATCAACTTTAGAAGAGGCGTCAGATGCAGATTTATTGCTTCATATAGTAGATATAAGTAATAACAATAAAAGCGAACAAATTTCTCAAGTAAATAGAATTTTGCAAGAAATTGGTGCAGATAATATAGAACAACTGTTGGTTTTAAATCAAATTGATAAAATTAATCTTAATCCTGGATATGACAGAGACGAATATGGTAAAATCAGTCGAATTCAAATGTCTGCAATTAAAGGGGATGGGATTGAATTTTTAAAGAAGGCAATTGTCGAAAGAAGTCTAGAATTCATCAATCAAAGAAATGGAAAATATGCATAAATTATTCGGATTTGTTGGTAACAAAATTTCAAAAGTAATCAAAAGTGCTAATAACGATGGCCCACCAGATTTAGATGAACTTGTAAAAGATCTCAAATCAAAGATGAACAATGTATTTAAATTGAAACCCAAAAATTCAAATAACGGCAATGGAACCCAGCCTCCCTCAGGCGGATCTGGTGATTCTGGTCTGATAAAACCTCTACCTATTATTATTGTAATTTTCCTTGTTTGGATGGCTACCGGGTTTTATATTGTTGATCAAGGCTCGCGGGGAATAGTATTAACCTTTGGAGAAAATACTGGTGTTACACAACCAGGACCGAGATGGCATATTCCTTACCCCATTGAAACAGTAGAAATTGTTAATCAAGAACAAGTAAGAACGATTGAAGTAGGTTATCGCTCTTTAGGAGAGGGCGCCACACAACAGCTTAAAGAGTCATTAATGCTTACTGGCGATGAAAATATTATTGATCTTCAGTTTGCTGTCCAATACAACTTAAAGTCAGTGGAAGATTTCCTTTTTAACAATCGATCTGTTGAAGGCTCTGTTAGGGGCGCCGCAGAAACTGCCATTAGAGAAGTTGTTGGAAAGAGCGAGATGGACTTTGTTTTATATGAAGGAAGAGAAGAGATCGCTTTTAAAACCAAATCGCTAATGCAATCGATCCTAGATCTTTATCAAACTGGTATTAACATTACCAGCGTTACAATGCAAAACGCCCAACCCCCTCAACAAGTTCAAGCGGCTTTTGATGATGCGGTGAAGGCTAAACAGGACCTTGAGAGACAAAAAAATGAAGGCCAAGCATATGCTAATGATATTGTTCCAAAAGCCAGAGGTACGGCGTCAAGATTAACGGCTGAAGCAAATGGATATAAGATCTCAATAGAAAATGAAGCGTTGGGTAACGCGAGTCGGTTTAAACAAATTCTAGCTGAGTACATCAGAGCTCCAGAGGTAACCAAAAAAAGATTGTTCCTCGAAACACAGGAGCAAATAATGTCTAATGTAAGTAAGGTTATTGTTGATCAAAAGGGTTCAAACAGTCTTCTCTATCTTCCACTTGATAAAATTATTCAAAATTCAAGCAAGAATGATGAGGAAGATAATGATCCAAATAAAGCATCTAATCAAACTAACCCTGGTGCATCATCAGCATCAGATGTTATTAATTCATTAACAGACCGCTCTAGAGGTGCTTTTAGAGCCCGCGAAAGAGACGTAAGGTAAA
>Ga0233451_10000667_pt1 | contig 34568 bp, 36 predicted proteins | sample 011ome_29_FD_183052 | JGI IMG/M metagenome (GOLD analysis project Ga0233451, IMG submission 183052) | Coastal salt marsh microbial communities from the Groves Creek Marsh, Skidaway Island, Georgia - 011504CT (spades assembly) | ecosystem: Environmental > Aquatic > Marine > Intertidal zone >... | reverse complement strand
TGGAAAGTTGAGAGTTAGATAATTAGTTAATTAAATAAGCTACAATGCCTAGTACAAAAACCAATCCTCCTATGCCTAAAACAAATAGACCTAAGCTTTTTATCGTTTGTCCATCTTCGTTCATTTGTTCAGTATAACCATCTAATATTTCAATAATCAATCATGAATTCAGAAACAAGATTAACTTTTCCGCTTGATGTAGTTCCACCATCTGGAACTTTGCATGCTATTAATGAGCATGTTCGTTGGATTAGAATGCCTTTGCCTATGTCTTTGAATCACATCAATCTTTGGGGTCTAGGCGCTCAAGACAACCTAACTTTAGTTGATACTGGCATGCATCTTGATGACACTAAAAATGCTTGGATTAATTTAATAGATCAAGAAAAATTATCGATCAAAGATGTTGTGGTCACACACATGCATCCAGATCATATTGGGATGGCTGGCTGGTTTGTGAAGAAATATAACACCACCTTCAGTATGAGTAGAACTGACTATCTCCAGTGTCGAATGTTATCAGCTGATACGGGTGACAACGTTCCTCATGAAGCGATAGATTTTTATACTCAAGCAGGAATGACACAAAAGCAAATCAAAGCCTTTACAGAGAGATTTGGTTTCTTTGGGTCCATTATTCATCCTTTACCTCAATCATATAATCGACTCAAAGAGGATGATGTTATTAAAGTCAATGGGATTGATTGGGTGGCTATAGAAGGACGTGGGCACACAATGGAGCATTTATGTTTCTTTTCCAAGGAATTAAATATGTTCATAAGCGGCGATCAATTGTTGCCAACCATCAGCTCACATGTTGGCACTTTTCCTACAGAACCTGCGGCCAACCCAGTTGAGGATTGGATTTCCTCTTGTCATAAACTCATTGAAAAATTGCCTGAAGATGTATTGGTTTTGCCTGCTCATGGAAGACCTTTTATTGGTGCGCATAAAAGGCTACATGCTTTGATCAATCATCACGAGCAATCATTGGAAAAGCTTCATGCTGCCCTTAAAACTCCTAAGCGGGCGGTTGATGTTTTTGATATCTTATTCAAAAGACAAATTGATGATTCCAACTTAATTATGGCAACTGGCGAATCTTTGGGTCATTTAAACTGCTTGCTTTATAGGGGCTTAATAAAAAAATCTCTTGATAACAATCAATGCTGGTATGAGCAAGGCTAAACTCTCAGCAGAGGCGAAAGCATGGATTCTTTATGATGGAGGAAATTCAGCTTTTGCAACCACTGTAATTGCTGCCTTTTTCCCAATATTTTTTAATGATTTCTGGGCATCTGGATTGGAGGCTGAAGTAAAAACCGCCTATCTTGGTTGGGGTCTTACGATTTCTAATCTAGTTCTCTTGTTTACATCACCATTCATTGGAGCGCTAACTGATGTCTCAAGGACAACAAAAATTCTATTTACTGGTTTTGGAGCTATATCCATTGTTTCTGTTGCTGTCTTGTATTTTATTCCGGCAGGCTCATGGCTGCAGGCTTTAATATTTTTTGGTATCGCTAATTATTGTTTTGCAGCCGGAAACACCTTATATGACAAGATGCTGGTACAAGTTTCCAATGAAAGCAACATTGCTCGGATATCTAGTTATGGTTTTGCATTTGGTTATCTTGGTGGAGGTTTGTTATTTCTCATCAATGCAGCGATGACAATCAAACCAGAGTTTTTTGGATTATCCAGTGTAGCTGAAGCCGTTAGATGGTCTTTTTTAAGTGTCTCTGTTTGGTGGACTTTATTTTTGATTCCCATTCTATTAAAAATTCAAGATAGGGGAGTGAGCTTACCAGGGCCTCATATTAAACTGGCGTATTCAAAAGTTTTTAATACTCTTAGAACAGTCTCATCAAAGAAAAATGTATTTATTTTTTTACTAGCTTTCTTTTTATATATAGATGGCGTTCATACAATTATGGCAATGGCAGCAGATTTTGCTCTTAACTTAGGCTTGCCAAGCAGCGATGTAATTGTTGCTCTTATCTTGGTTCAATTTGTTGCTTTTCCAACAACTTTATTGTGGTCTAGGTTTGCATACAAATTTGGAGATAAAAAGACTTTGCTCTTTACAATCTCGCTCTATCTTGTTGTTATTGCTTACTCAGCATTTCTGTCTAATGCTGTGGAATTTTATGTTCTTGCTTCAATGGTTGGTGCGATTCAAGGTGGTATTCAATCTATCTCAAGAAGCTATTACGCCACCTTAATACCTCAAGATGAATCTGGTGAGTACTTTGGCTTTTATAATATGTTTGGACGCGCAGGAGCATTTATGGGACCTGCATTAGTAGCAATTTTCGTTACTTTTTTTCAAGATACAAGATATGGCTTGATACCCATAGCTGCACTGTTTATCATGGGCGCCATAATTCTCTTAAAAGTTAAAAGCCCTCATGAATCTTTTCAGTCGTAACTCAATTATTCTTTATAGCTTACTGGGTTTGGTTAGCTTGTTTCTAGCTGGCTTCATTCGAAATCTTTTACAATTTGATACATGGCTAGAAGTCTTTATCACCTCGTCTATCATCATCCCCATGTATATTTTCGCAAGAAAAATTTTCTCGCAGTTTCTTTAATACTTATGGAAGAACTGACCGAAGTATTTCAAAAACACTTCCCGAAAATAAGAGATCGAAAAGAGGGTGAAACCACCCCTGAATATCTTAATCATATCAATGAAAAAGTTAATACTGCTCACAGAGAGCTGCTTAAGCTTAGTCCTTTTTACAAAATATCTGAAACCTTTAATGCTTCAAAACCTCTCTCGCTGAAAGATATAAAAGAGATTTTAAATGAAGTTCAAAAACATAACTCTAGCTAAGCAACAATCTTGCGCTTGAACAGCTAGTTAATTTTGAGTTAAGACATCTTTTAGAATTTTTGGTCTATCAGTGATAATTCCATCCACACCAAGGTCAATTAATTTCCTCATTGTATATTCATCGTTGATTGTCCAAACATGGATTTTTAAATCTTTGCTTTGTACATATTTTACAAATCTTTTGGTCACCAGCTTGATGCCGTACTGATAGATGGGAACTTGTAAACAATCTCCCAGTACTTCGTTTTTGTATAGACCAAAACTAGCCAATAAGAGTTTTAAAACCTCTTTTGGTCCCATTGAGTAACATGTTTTAGGATATGTTTCCCTCACTTTTTCGAGCCTGTCGCTGCTAAAACTTGCTATACAAACTCTCTCAAAAGCATTCAACTTTTCAATAATCTTCATTGCTGGAAATGCCACTTCATCAGTTTTAAGATCAATTTGAAAAAGTGCATTTGGAAATTGAGACAGTGCTGTTTCTAGTTTAGGTATTGGATGATTTTCAAATAATCTTAATTTCTCAATTTGATCGCTATGCAAGGAATTGAACACCACGTCCTTACCCAATAGTCTTTTTAGATCATCATCATGAAAAATATATGGAATTCCATCGGAAGATAATTGAACATCCGTTTCTATGTAAGAGCATCCAAGTTCTATGGCGTACTTAAATGATTCCAGGGTATTTTCTGGTGCTTCCTCACTGCCACCTCTATGTGCAGAAATAGCAATCCCGGGCTGATTTAGATAAGGATGATTCACGATTTTAATATTGTACTTAGATTGGTGTAAAATCAATAAAATTCTATTCACATAATTGAATTAAATATTTTTATTAATATGATCGAGCAAGACATCCTAATACAAGAGGGCATTGATCTGCTTTTAACTGGCATGATCATTGTATTCACCTTTTTAATATTACTAATTTTTTCAGTCAATGTATTGAGGGTATTGCTATCACCTGGGATTCAAAATAATGGATTAAGTCACAATACAAGTGAATCATCAGCACTGGCAAAGAATGAAACTCATCATAAAATTATTAAAGAAGTTCTTGGGGGCATGAGACCATGACAGAATCAAAAAAAATTGGTGTCACAGAGGTAGTTTTAAGAGATGCGCATCAATCCTTGCTTGCAACTCGATTTAGATATCATGATATGGAAGCTGCTTTAAAGAATTTAGATGCCGTTGGTTTTTGGTCTGTTGAATCATGGGGCGGCGCAATTTTTGATTCATGTATCAGATACCTCGGTGAAGATCCATGGGAAAGAATTCGAAAAATTAAATCCATGATGCCTAACACTCCTCAGCAAATGCTTCTCAGGGGCCAGAATTTATTGGGCTACAAACACTATTCAGATGATGTTGTAAATAAATTTGTTGAGTGCTCGAAAAAGAATGGTGTTGATGTTTTCAGAGTATTCGATGCTTTAAATGATGTAAGAAATATGCATCAAGCATTACAGGCTGTTATTGCTGTTGAAGGTCATGCTCAAGGGACTATTTCTTATACTACGAGTCCCGTTCATACGATTGATTTGTGGGTGGATCTTGCAAAAAATATTCAAGACATGGGCGCTCATTCTCTAGCTATAAAAGATATGGCTGGGTTATTAAAACCATATGTTGCATTTGAGCTGGTCTCAAGACTTAAAGAGGAACTTGAAATTCCAATTCATTTGCATTGTCATGCAACCACAGGTTTTTCAGTTGCAACAGGCGTGAAAGCTATTGAGGCTGGTTTAGATAATATTGATACATCCATCTCTTCGATGAGCATGACATATGGACATACTCCCACAGAAACAATGATCAGTATTCTTGACGGAACTAATCGAGAAACAGAATTAGATCTTGATAAGTTAATACCAATCGCTGAACATTTTCAGGGTGTTAGAAAAAAATATAAAAATTTTGAAGGCTCACTTAGAGGCGTAGATGCTAGAATCATAGCATCTCAAGTTCCAGGTGGAATGCTAACAAATCTTGAAAATCAGCTTAAGGCTCAAGATTCAATTCATAGATTTGACGAAGTTATTCAAGAAATTCCTAAAGTAAGAGAGGAGCTAGGTTTCATCCCTCTGGTAACTCCAACCTCGCAAATAGTTGGAACTCAATCGGTAATAAATATTTTATCCGGCGCTAGGTATTCAACGATTACCAATGAAGTTAAGTCTTTGCTCAAAGGTGAATATGGCGCGACTCCTGCTCCAGTAAACAAAGACCTGCAGCAACAAGCTATTGGTGAAAGTGCAGTGATTACATGCAGACCAGCTGATCTGCTTAATGAAGATTTTCAATCCTCTGTAGAAGATTTTAAAAAAGCAACTGCTGATAAAGCTATTTTAACTGAAGCCTCGGATGAAAATATCCTCATATATGTGATGTTCCCTGAAATTGGGCTTAAGTATCTCGAAAATGTTGATAATTTAGACCACTTTGAGTCTGAGCCTTTGGAAATTAACCAGTTAAATGATACTGCATACATAGTTACAGTAGATGATCAGGAATATTCAGTAACTTTAAAGGCAGATAATTCAGTAATAATTAATGATGGTTCAGCGCAAAAAGAAGTTTCAATTCCTGTTGCTGCTAAAGCTGGAGTTGGAACCGTAATTGAGGCTCCATTGGGAGGAAATATTTTTAGACTAATTGCGGCAGAAGGAGAGTCTGTATCAATGGATGCCACTGTGCTGATTTTAGAAGCCATGAAAATGGAAACTGAAATCAAAGCTCCAAATGCTGGAGTCATCGGTAAAATATTTGTTCAGCCAGGCGATTCAGTAAAACCCGGAACTCCTTTATTTGAAATCCTAAACTAATGAATTTTGAAGCTATTTTTTCAAGTTTAGGCATTTTTAGCTTAAGTCTTGGGCAATCAATAATGTTGGTAGTGGGACTTTTGATTTTATATTTAGCTATTAGCAAAAAATTTGAACCCTTGTTACTTTTACCGATTGGCTTTGGAGCAATACTCACAAATATTCCTGAAATTGGTTTAGCTCTCAGCCCAATTGAAAAACTGATTTATTTTTCAAATGCACAGGAATTATCAGGTGCATTGAGTTTGGTTGCACTTGGTGATGCTGATTCTCTATCATCTTTTCTTAAAACCGCGTCTCATTCTCAGCTATGGCTTTTGAACGAGTATGCTGCTGAGCTTGGATACAGCGCGGGAATTTTAAATACTTTCTATTCTGTGGCAATTGGTTCTGGAGTTGCTCCATTGGTAATTTTTATGGGCGTGGGAGCTATGACAGATTTTGGGCCCATGTTAGCAAATCCTAAAACTTTAATATTAGGTGCTGCAGCGCAATTTGGTATTTTTGCAACCGTAATTGGTGCCTTGCTTTTAAACAAGCTGGGAATAGTTACATTCACTTTAAAGCAAGCTGCTGCAACTGGAATTATAGGTGGTGCTGATGGCCCAACCGCAATTTATGTTTCTTCCATTCTAGCTCCAGAGCTTTTAGGAGCTATTGCTGTTGCAGCCTATTCATACATGGCATTGGTGCCTTTGATACAGCCTCCGATCATGAGATTCCTCACCACAAAAACTGAAAGAAGAATTAAAATGGTCCAACTCAGGGAAGTTTCCCAGAAAGAAAAAATAATTTTTCCCATCATACTAGTTTTTTTAGTTGGCATGATGCTGCCAAGCGCAGCTCCGCTTATAGGCATGTTTTGTTTTGGGAACTTAATGAGAGAATCTTTGGTAGTTGAGAGGCTAAGCGAGGTGGTGCAAAACTCATTAATTAACATAGTTACTATTTTTTTAGGTTTGGCAGTTGGCTCAAAACTAGCTGCTGACCAATTTCTCACTCCTGAAACTTTGGGAATACTGTCATTAGGCATAATTGCTTTCTCATTGGGCACTGCCTCTGGTGTCTTGATGGCAAAACTAATGAATGTTTTAAGTTCAAACAAAATTAATCCCCTTATCGGTGCTGCTGGGGTTTCAGCGGTTCCAATGGCAGCCAGGGTGGTGAACAAAGTTGGGCTAGAAAATGATTCTCAAAACTTTTTACTGATGCATGCCATGGGGCCTAACGTAGCAGGGGTAATAGGTTCTGCGGTTGCGGCTGGAGTTATGATTCAGCTTTTAGCATAAAGCAATGGATCCTTTTAAAGATATTAGACCTTATTCTGACTCTGAAGTAGCCTCAGTTCTTCAGTCTCTTGCATCAAACCCATCAGTGTTGAAGGCTTTTGTAGGATTACAGTTTCCAAGCATGCTATCAAAAATGCCTTTTATAGAGTTTTTTGCAAAACAAAAACTCAACTCTTATTTAACAACCATCAACACGATCGATGACTATCAAATGATTTTCAAAAATTTAATGGAGAAAGTCATTGAGAAGTCAATTTCATCTTTTCAAGTTAATGGTCTTGATTGCATAAACAAAGATGATAATTACTTATACATTTCCAATCATAGAGATATTTCTTTGGACGCAGCCTTGCTTGCCTTTCATCTGCACCAATCTGGTTTTAGAACATTCAATATTGCTGTGGGTAACAATCTTATGGAAGAGAGCTGGGCCTCAGATCTATTTAGGTTAAATAAAAGTTTTATTATTCAAAGAGCTGGTGGCACAAAAAAAGAAATCTACTCAAACCTGTCACTGGCCTCACAGTTTATTCAATATAGTATATTTGAGAATAATACATCTGTATGGATAGCACAAAAGCAGGGAAGAGCAAAAGATGGCATGGATAACACAGACCCTGCATTGTTAAAAATGATCCATCTTTCTACAAGAAAATCTCAATCAGCTGCTAGCTATTTTAACTCTCTTAAAGTAGTGCCAGTATCCATCTCATATGAATATGATCCCAACGACCAATTGAAAGCCAAGGAGCTAGACGTATTGCAAACTAAGAAACAGTATGCAAAAAAGAAAGATGAAGATCTAAAAAGTATCGCTGACGGCATAACAGGCAAAAAAGGCAATGTGATCATAAACCTCACTAAGCCTATGAACTTTGCAGAAGATGATAACTACCAGTCTATCTCTGAAAAAATTACCAGCTCGATAATTTCTAGTTATAAGCTTCAAGCAACTAACTTTGCTGCTTGTAAGTTATTGAAGATTGATCTTAAACAAGATGCTTATTCTGCTGAAGAAATAGCTCATGCTGAAAAAAAACTAGAAGGCAGATGTCAATTTTTAGGCACTGGCGCTCGCTCCAAATTATTGGAGCAATACGCCAATCCGGCAATTAGACAAATGCAAATAACTTAATTTGAGTGATATGCACTTTCGTTGTGTTCACCAAAATCTAGACCTTCGTCTTCATCCTCATTGCTTACTCTCAAATTAGTTATTAGGGAAGTAACCCTAAGAGCAATCCAAGAAAATACTAAAGTCCAGAGACAAATAATCACTACGCCTTGAAGCTGAATCATGAACTGACTGAAAACAGATCCATCAAAACCTGATGCTCCAGCTCCAAGAAAACCTTCAGGCTTTCCTACAAATGCCAGCATCAATATACCTAAAATACCTCCAACTCCATGGACTGGGAACACGTCTAAAGAATCATCTATTTTGAAGTAACTTTTAATCATCTGCGTAGCATAGAAACAGACTAGCCCGGCTAAGAAACCAATTAATAATGCACCTTGAGGACCAACTGTTCCAGATGCTGGTGTAATAGTTGCTAAACCTGCAACCATACCTGTAGCAATACCTATGACCGTTGGTTTACCGGATTTCAGCCACTCAACTGTCATCCAAGTCAACGCTCCAACTGCTGCGCTAATATGAGTAACAAGAATAGCCATAGCTGCATTAGAATCTGCTGCAACAGCGCTTCCACCATTAAAGCCAAACCATCCAACCCAAAGCATGGCCGCACCCATGACAACCATTGGTCTATTGTGCGGTATTAGAGCTCCGCCTGGAAAACCTTTTCTAGGTCCCAACATCATGGCTGCAACTAGCGCTCCTATTCCACAGGTTGCATGAACAACCAGGCCACCGGCAAAGTCAATCACACCTATGCCACCAAGATAACCGCCTCCCCAAACCATATGGCATGCTGGTAAATAAACCAACGTAACCCATAGAACTGTGAAAATACACATTGCGCTGAACTTCATTCTTTCAGCAAATGCTCCTACCACCAAAGCCGGGGTAATGACTGCGAAGGTCATTTGGAATACAACAAATAAACTCTCTGGCAAAGTACCTGATGCGGAATCTCTTGTTAGATTTGATAAGAACAGAGCATCAGTTCCGCCTACAACTGGACCTGTGCCAGTAAAAGCTATGCTATATCCATAGATCACCCAGATCACAGATACAATGCAGCAAATGGCAAAACATTGCATTAATACAGATAAGACATTTTGTGAGCGAACCAGTCCTCCGTAGAATAGGGCTAAACCTGGAAGAGTCATGAATAAAACCAAAGCAGTGGCAGTAAGGATCCATGCAGTATCTCCAGAGTTAATTTCAGATGATAATACTGCTGGAGATAGAAGTATGGTTAATGTAACAAGACAATAATTTAATAATTTCATTTTTTAATCCTCTTTAAATGGCTTCATTGCCTGTTTCACCTGTTCGAATTCTTATAACTTCTTCAATATTAGTAATGAATATTTTTCCATCACCAATTTTTTCAGTATTTGCAGATTTTGATATGACATCCACAATCTCAGCTGCTTTTTCAGAACTAGTAATAATTTCTAGCTTAATTTTAGGAAGAGTGTCTATTGTGTATTCTGCCCCACGGTAAAGTTCTGTGTGACCTTTTTGCCTTCCAAAACCTTTTACTTCGGTAATTGTTAATCCTTCAACTCCATAATCTAATAAAGCTTGACGGACTTCTTCAAGTTTAAATGGCTTTATGATTGCTGATATTAGTTTCATGTTTCCCCCTATAAAAATAATATATGTTTATAGATGCAACTATTATGCCAATTTATAAAGGTTAAAAAGGTGAATTAAATGGAAGTTTCTAAAGGAAAGTTAATTGACTGCACTTTTTTAATGCAAAAAAAATGGCCGCCAATTAATACTGACGGCCATTGTTACGAGTTATTATTTAAACTCTGGGTAGGCTTCAACTCCTATTTCTGATGCATCAAGACCTAATGCTTGCTCTTCATCAGTTGCTCTTATAGGTGTAATCATGTTGATAAGGTAAACAGCTCCATAGCTAGCTAGAAAACCAAAACCTGCGATAGATATAACGCCAATAAACTGAATTAAGAAGGATGCGTCTGCATTGGTAAATGGAACAACCATTACACCAAAGATTCCCACAATTCCATGAGCGGATATAGCTCCTACCGGATCATCAACTTTGAGTTTTGAATCAAAGAAAAGGATGGATGCATACACCAAAAGACCGCCTAAAAAGCCAATAATAACTGACTCACCGCCGCTTGGAGCACTTGGCCCAGCAGTGATTGCAACTAGTCCTGCAATAGCACCGTTAATAACCATGGTAACGTCACTCTTGCCAGTCATAACCAGGCTAAGAATTAAGGCCCCTATGACACCACCTGCAGCAGCCATGTTTGTATTTAAGAAAACTTGACTGACAGCAATCGCGCTTGCCTCATCACTTATTACGAGTTCTGAGCCACCATTGAATCCAAACCAGCCTAACCACAAGATAAGCACACCTAAAGCGGCCAAAGGAATATTAGATCCTGGCATAGGGTTAATTGAACCATCAGCTCCGTATTTTCCGTTTCTTGCACCAAGCAAAGTTACGACACCAAGAGCCGCTGCTGCACCAAGAAGGTGAACAGTTCCAGATCCAGCATAATCAGAGTAACCAAGAGTGCTTAAAAAACCACCACCCCAATTCCAGTATCCCTGAACAGGGTATATGAAGGCAGTTAGGATTACTGTGAAGATGAAGAAAGGTATTAACTTCATTCTTCCAGCAACTGCGCCTGAAACAATTGACATGGCAGTAGCAACAAAAACCACTTGGAAAAAGAAGTCAGCTTGTTGAGAATAGTCCATGCCATATGCCATACCGATTTCTTCAAGAGGCATGTCAGCACTTAGACCCCATGAGGTTCCAATGGCAGGTAATATTCCGTACACAATAGCCTCACCAGCTTCGTCTAAGCCACCTGATATTGAAAATATCGCATCAGAGGGGTACATGAGTACAAAGCCACATACGAGATACATGACGCAAGCGATCGAGAACAAACCGAGGTTTTTGGTAACAATTTCAGAAACATCTTTCTTTTGGACCAACCCTGCTTCCAGCATGGTGAACCCAGCAGCCATCCACATGACCAGTGCTCCTGACATAATTGCGTAGAAGGTATCTAATGCAAATTTTATTTCTTCCATATTAATCTCCTTAATTAAATGGCTTCGTTGCCTGTCTCACCAGTTCTAATTCTGATGACATCTTCAACGTTGGTTACAAATATTTTTCCATCACCAATCTTTCCTGTCCCAGCGGTGGATGTAATGGTATCGGTTACTGTGCTGAGCTTTTCGTCTTCAACAAGAATTTCAAGCTTAATTTTTGGCAGAGTATCTACCGTGTATTCAGCACCACGATATAGTTCGGTATGACCTTTTTGCCTTCCATACCCCTTAACCTCAGAGAGAGTTAAGCCTTCTATACCAGCTTCAACAAGAGCTTCACGAACCTCTTGAAGTTTGAATGGTTTGATAATAGCTGTGACTAATTTCATATCTTATAAACTGGCTGAAATTGAAAAGAAGATACCATCTTCATCAGCTCCATATCCACTGTCGCTGAAGTCGTATGCTGTAATTCCACAATCAAAAGATCCGCATGTAAAACCATAGCTTATAGTGGTGTTATCGCCATAATCATCATATTCGCCATAGGCAACCGAGACAGGGCCAAATGCATATGAAAATTCTGTGTAATCTGGCGCTCCATCTTGTCCTGAAGCTAAAGTTAAACCAAAGTCACCAAAGCTAAGCCCTAAATAGATTTCTTCAAAATCGAGGCCTGATTCATTTTCAGGATAATCAAAAGCAATGTACCCAATATCAACACCAACATCACCTAGTGAAAAACCATAACCTGCGTAGTAATCTAATTCGCTTCCTGCACCGTCATTAAAATTTACATTTGATCCCCAGATTCCAGCATAGAAACCTGATTCAGCTTCATAGTCAAAGCCACCTTGGATAGCAGGGCCGTCACTTTGTGTCATTCCGCGCCAGACATAATCCGAAGCAAAAGATACATTGGCACTTACCGCTGCGAATGAGGGCATAGCGAGCATACCAACTAGTAAAAATAATCGTTTCATAATTTCTCCTTTAAATAAATGTTATGAACTTACAAAACATAAAAGCAATTATTGTGCCAATTCAATTTTTCAAGTTTTAAATCAATCATTTTTTTGATTAGCTAGGTATAATTCTTAACCAAAGAGGAGATATGCCATGGAATTAAAAGATAAAGTTATAGCAATTACCGGAGGTGCATCTGGTTTGGGTGAAGCATCAACCAGACACTTTGTTTCTCTCGGTGCCAAAGTGATGATTTTGGACATCAACGATGATAATGCAAAAGCTATTTGTGATGAGCTTGGTGACGACAGCGTTAAATATGTAAACACCAATATTATGGAAGAACAGCCTGTTCAGGATGCCATGTCAAAAATTGAAGAGGCCTTTGGGGCCTTGCATGTTGCAATTAATTGCGCTGGTACAGGGTATGGAGCAAGAATTCTTGGGAAAGACGCGCCGCATCCATTGGATCATTTTAAATTCATCATTGATTTGAATTTAGTGGGTACTTTTAATGTTATGCGTTTAGCTGCAGACCTTATGGATAAAAATGAGCCTGAAGAAGACGGTGAAAAGGGTGTTATTATTAATACTGCCTCCATCGCCGGTTATGAAGGTCAAATTGGACAATCTGCCTACAGCGCTTCAAAAGCAGGTGTCATTGGTTTAACCCTTACAGCCGCAAGAGACCTTGCAAGGCATGGAATTCGGGTGAACACAATTGCACCAGGTATTTTTGATACTCCTCTAATGAAACTGGCGCCGGATAAAGTCAGGGATCCTCTGCTTGAATCGACTCAATTTCCTCACAGATTTGGAATTCCATCTGAGTTTGGCAATTTAGCAGCACACATTGTTACAAATACATATTTAAATGGTGAAACCATTAGACTTGATTCAGCCATGCGAATGAAACCAAGATAATGCAATATTCGGCATATTACGTTGAGGAAAAAGACGGCTCTTTCTCTTCATCGATCGCTCAACTTGAGCTTCAAAAACCAGCAGAGGGGTTTGTTCAAATAAAAGTATCTTATTCTTCATTGAACTATAAAGATGCCTTATCTGCATCAGGCAATAAAGGAGTAACTAGGAATTATCCATTTGTTCCAGGAATAGATGCCGCTGGAATTATTACCGATGGAAACTCTTCACAATTTGAGGATGGCGATGAGGTCATAGTTACAGGGTATGACATGGGCATGAACACGCCTGGAGGTTTTGGAGAATACATCAATGTGCCTGCTAACTGGGTAGTTAAAAAACCAATCAACCTAACAGCGATAGAAGCCATGTCCATAGGCACTGCTGGTTTGACAGCAGCTGCCAGCGTATTAAAAATACAAAAGTCCTCAGGAGAATCAGACTTGCCTGTATTAGTTTCAGGAGCTACTGGAGGTGTTGGATCTATAGGGGTGATGCTGATGTCTAAATTGGGCTTTGAAGTTTCAGCACTTACAGGTAAATCTTCCTCCACCAATTTCCTTCAATCAATAGGAGCTAACAATATCATTCTGCGTGATGAATATTTAGAGGCTCCATCCAAACCTATGGAGAAACCCTTATTCTCATCTGCGATTGATACCGTTGGGGGAAATATTTTAAGTAGAATGCTTCCTCAAATTTCACCTCATGGTGTAGTTGCATGCTGTGGAAATGTTGCAGGGATAGAAGTTAATACAACTGTTTTTCCATTTATTCTTCGCGGCATAATGCTTGCAGGAATCGATTCGGCAGAATCACCGATAGAATTTAAAACCAAAATTTGGAATAAATTTGCCAATGAATGGAGGCTAGATCTATCCTCAGTGATAAAAGTAGTTACCAAGGAAAATTTACAGCAAGAGATTGATCTTATTTTGAAAGGTGGCCAGCAGGGAAGGGTAGTTTTAAAACATGGAGAATAAAAATGTCAGATAAATATGATGAATATTTTGAATCAAAAGAAGCAAATGAAGATAGCAAATCTGATTCAAGGGTTGCTTTAATACTGATCGCAGTTTTTGTAGCAGGAATGGTGTTCTGGGTTTCTGGTCAGTAATTACTCTGATATAAACTTTTCAGCATCCAGCGCAGCCATGCAACCGAACCCCGCAGAGGTAATGGCTTGTCTGTAGATTTGATCTGACACATCCCCTGCAGCAAAGACCCCGGGTACGCTAGTGGCAGTGGCCATTCCATCAGTTCCTGATTTAATAGTGATGTAATCGTTTTTCATATCAAGCTGACCTTTAAAAATCTCAGTGTTAGGGTGATGACCGATAGCAATAAATACCCCCGTAAGCTCAAGCTTCTTGCTTTCATTATCAGTCATTATTTCAATTGCACTCACGCCTTTCTCATCTCCAAGAACTTCCCGCAATTGAGAATTCCAATGCATCTCAATCTTGCCTTCATTAACAGCTTCAGCCACTCTATCCCGGAGAATTTTTTCAGCCCTGAGCTCATCTCTTCTATGAATTAAATGTACCTTTGAGCAAATCCTAGATAGATATAAGGCTTCCTCAGCAGCAGTATTGCCGCCTCCAACTACTGCAACTTCTTGATTACGATAGAAAAAACCATCACATGTTGCACATGCAGAAACACCTTTACCTAAAAATTCTTTCTCTGAAGCCAAGCCTAAATATTTTGCACTAGCTCCAGTTGCAATAATCAGTGAATCGCAAGACCAATTCTGACTACCGATAAGTTTAAGAGGTTGTTCAGATAAGTATGTTTTATCGATATGGTCATTGACTATCTGAACATCAAACTGTTCAGCATGTCTTTTCATTCTTTCCATTAATTCAGGTCCTTGCAAACCATCAGAATCTCCAGGCCAATTTTCAACATCGGTTGTAGTGGTGAGTTGCCCACCTTGCTCTGCCCCTGTTATGAGCAGTGGTTTAAGTCCCGCTCTCGCTGCATATATGCCCGCAGCATAACCCGCTGGACCTGAACCTAAGATAATGAGCTTATGATGTTGATATTCCATGAGCGAATTATAAGATAGAGAGTAAAGAAATTGTTATCTTTTCTAACTAATTAACTTATATCTCAATATAATATTGCTAACAGGAGTCAATCATCGCTAAAACACCAGGCCAATCAAATTTATCAGCAGGCACATTGAAAAATGTTTTTGCATTTTTTTGCCTTGGGTCTGTTTTATATATTTTTATCTCTCTAGTATCTTATTCCTCCCTTGATCCAAGCCTGTCATCAGTAAGCTCAAAATCTAATTCAATTGAGAACCTTGGTGGGCCCTTTGGTGCATACCTATCTGATGCTTTATTTTCGATTGCTGGAACTGGGGCATATTTATTTTTATTAATCATTTCGTTTGTTGCAGTCAAGTTATTATTTTTTTACCGAATTTCTGATAGAACTCATAAGATCATCAAGGTTGTTTCTGCAATCTTGTTGGTATCATCATTCTCTGCATTGAGTGAGTTTTATTATTCAGGTGATTATTTTCCTCAGTCTTCCTCAGGCGGCCTTATCGGATCAATCATCTTTTCAAATCTTTCAAGTATTTTTGGGGTAGTTGGCTCTTTAATTTTTATAGTTATATTCTTTCTTGCATCGGTCTCTTTAACTTTTTCATTTTCTTGGCTGTCTGTCATAGACGCACTTGGGCATGGAGCTAAATATCTTATTTCAGAGCTTGGCGTTTCAGTTACTCGTTTGTTTAAATTTTTATGGAGCAGCATTCGCTCTATTGATTTCTCAAAATTTCAATCTAAAGCAGAGCCTATACTTGAGCATTCTGTTGAAGAGGCTAAACCAAGAGAGTTAAATTTGCCCCCATCTTCGCCGACATCATCGCAACCAGTCACAAACTCAAAAGATGACTCTAAATTAGCAGCAAAAACCGAAATTCCAAAAAATGAATCAGGGGCAACGTCTACTGTTTATAAGCCTAAAGATAAAAATGTAAATTCAGAAATGCCTTCAACAGATTTGCTCGATAGGGTGCTGGATGATGGCTCGTCTCTTACAAAAGAACAACTCGATGAGGTAGCAGATAGACTGGAGATTAAACTGCAAGAATTTGGAGTTGAAGCAAAAGTTGTCTCGGTTATTCCTGGACCGGTTGTTACTAGATTTGAGATTCAACCTGCGCCGGGTACCAAAGCAAGTAAAATTACCAATATTGCTCAAGATATTGCCAGGTCTCTAGCAGTAATGAGCGTTAGAGTTGTTGAGGTAATTCCAGGAAAATCAGTCGTAGGCATTGAAATCCCTAACACTAACAGAAAGATGGTGCGCTTAACTGAGATATTATCCTCTGACACATTTCATAACTCTGCTTCACCTTTATCAATGGCACTAGGCCATGATATAGCTGGCAAACCCATTGTGGTTGATCTTGCAAAGATGCCACATTTATTAGTTGCGGGCACAACAGGGTCTGGAAAATCTGTTGGTCTGAATGCCATGTTATTAAGTTTGCTATTTAAATCAGATCCAGAGGCTGTTCGCTTGATCATGATTGACCCTAAAATACTTGAACTTTCAGTTTACGAGGGCATACCGCACCTTCTCACTCCTGTTATTACTGACATGACTGATGCATCCAATGGTTTGCGATGGTGTGTTGCTGAGATGGATAGAAGGTATAAATTAATGTCAGAAATGGGAGTTAGGGGTTTGGCGGCGTTTAACCAAAAAGTGGCTGAAGCCAATGCAGCTGGAACTCCATTAATGGACCCATTTCAAGAAGATGCAGAGATACCTCTAGAAGAATTGCCTTCAATTGTAGTGGTTGTTGATGAATTCGCTGACATGATTATGATCGTTGGAAAAAAGGTTGAGCATTTGATTGCACGAATTGCGCAAAAAGCAAGGGCTGCTGGAATCCATTTAATTTTAGCCACTCAACGACCTTCAGTGGATGTTATTACAGGTCTTATTAAAGCAAATGTTCCCTCAAGAATTGCCTTTCAAGTATCCTCAAAAATTGATTCAAGAACAATTCTTGATCAAGGGGGCGCCGAACAGCTTCTTGGTGCAGGTGACATGTTGTACTTGCCTGCAGGTCAAGGTGTTCCAGAACGAGTGCATGGAGCTTTTGTTGGTGATGATGAGGTTCATAGGGTGGTTGACAGTTGGAAGCAAAAATCTGAACCTAATTATTTGGATGAGATTACATCGGAACTCCAAGAAACAGGCCCTATTCCAGGTTGGTCTGATGGCGATGGCTCAGACTCATCCGATGAAGATGATGAACTCTATGATGAAGCTGTTGCATTTGTTATAGAATCAAGAAGAGCATCAATTTCTGCCGTGCAAAGAAAACTTAGGATTGGTTATAATCGCGCTGCTAGAATTATTGAGGCAATGGAGATGGCAGGGTTAGTTTCAGAAATGAGTAGCAATGGAAGCAGGGAAGTATTAGTTCCAAAACAGCAATGATTGCTAGGTTTTTTATCCCTCTTGTATTTTTATTTTCAGTATCTCTTGATGCCAAGTCAATCTCAACCAATCTTTTAAATGACCAGTTAAAAAGAAATTACTCATTTATTGAGAGGTCTTTAAACGAGTCAGAGATGCAAATTGGTAACTCTGCAGGAAAGATATTGTTTAAGAACGACGAAGTAATAATTCAAGTCTTAACACCCTTTGAAGAGAATTATAGAATTAACAAGGAAACCATTGAAATTCATGATGTGTTTTTAGATCAAAAACAAACAATTGAAATTGACCAAATCAATAATTTTTTTCTTGACCTTTTAATTGAAGGTGTTGATGAGGACTCAGAAGACTACTCGGTGAGGATTATTCAAGATTCAACAATTAAAATTTATGAAAATGATAGCTCCAGTGTTATAAATTTTATATTTACCGATAATCAGCTAAAGCTAATTCGCTACACAGACTCTCTTGGGGTAGAGCATGGAGTAGAGCTTACATTATTATGATTAAGTTTCTTTTAATAGCTCTTGGCGGTGCTCTGGGCGCCCCTTTGAGATATTTTATCAATGACTTGATGAAAAATTTCTACTTTTTTATGATGCCTAGCGGGACAATGCTTGTTAATTTTATTGGATGCTTTTGCATAGGCATTGCCATGGCTAAAATTCCTGACTTTAAATCAAATATTTATTTTTTTTTAATCATTGGGATGCTTGGTTCTTTCACAACTATGTCAGCTTTCTCCCAGCAAACAATTGAAATGCTTTACAATGGCAAGGCTATCCATGCATTTGTCTATGTTCTTCTTTCAATTAGCTCATGCATGATTGGAACTTTATTGGCTTATTCATTTTTTAAAGCTGCTTAACATATGATTGATATAAATTTAATAAAAGATAACCCTCAAGCTATAACTGAAAAATTAAAATTAAGGAACTACGATTTTGATTTAGATTTATTTGAAAGCTTAGAAGCCAAGCGAAAAAAATACCAAATCCAAACAGAAGAATTGCAGGCAAAACGTAACTCGCTATCCAAAGAATATGGTTTGCTTAAACAAGATGGTAAAGAGGACTTAGCTTTAAGTAAAAACATTGAGTCTATTAAGGCTGATCTAGAGGCATGCTCAACTAAATTAAATGATGTGCAGTCAAGCTTAAAAACATTTTTGCTTGATGTTCCTAATCTTTTTGATGATTCAGTGCCAAGCGGGATGAGTGAGGAAGATAATCTACAAATTAGAATCCATGGCGAGCCGCAAATATCAAAGGGAAAAGATCATCTAGAGATTACATCAATGATTGATACTGAATCTGCCAACCTGCTAGCTGGTTCTAGGTTTGCAGTTTTAAAGGGTGAAATTGCAAAACTCCAACGAGCCTTAATTGCATTCATGCTTGATAAAGCGGCTGAGCATGGTTACACAGAGCACTATTTACCTATGGTTGCTAATACAGAATCCCTGCTATCAACCGGTCAGCTGCCAAAATTTTCTGATGACTTATTTCAACTAACTGATGATTTCTATTTAATCCCCACTGCCGAAGTGCCTTTAACCAATCTTTTTAGAGACAAGATTCTTGATATTAATGAATTTCCAATCAAATTAACCGCTCATACAAGTTGCTTTAGATCGGAAGCTGGCAGTTATGGTAAAGATACTAAGGGGCTTATTCGGCAGCATCAGTTCGAGAAAGTTGAGTTAGTTCAGATCTGCCATCCAGACAAATCATTAGAGGCCCTAGAAAACCTTACTTTTCATGCTGAAACTGTTCTCCAGGAACTCAATCTTCCATATCGAGTGGTAGAATTATGCACTGGAGATTTAGGTTTTGCGGCTGCTAAGACCTATGATTTAGAAGTCTGGATTCCAAGCCAGGAAACCTATAGAGAAATCTCATCTTGTTCTAATTGTACAGACTTTCAATCCAGAAGAGCCAGGATAAGATTCAAAGAAGATGGGGCCTCAAAATTAGTTCATACTCTCAATGGATCAGCTCTTGCAGCAGGCAGAGCATTGATTGCTGTTATTGAGAATAATTTCAATCAAAAGGATTCAATTGCCATACCAGAAGTTTTGCAAGATTACATAAAATTAACTTCCATAGAAGTTTGAAATTTTTTTAAATGTTACCAAATTGTTTCTTTTAAATACTTCAAAACAGGTATAGAATTATTGTTATCCATTTTCTATTAATTTTTAGAGGAAAATTATGAAATCACTAAGAAGCTTTTTCATTCTGGCTGCAGTAATTGCTATCCCAGCTTTTGGGCAGGAACTTACTTCAGATATAACCGGTACAGTAACCAATAGCGCAGGAACGCCGGTCAGCGGTGCAACTGTTAGCATTACTTACACGCCAACCGATACAACAATCACGAGAACAACGAGTTCGAACGGTCGATATAATGCAGGCGGTCTTAAGCCAGGTGGCCCATATGAGGTGAATGTTCAATCTAGTGCTTATAGCTCAGAAACCACAACTGGAATAACTTTAATTGTAGGTGATACTAAAAGATTAAATTTTGCGTTAGAGACCATTGATGAAGTGGTTGTGGTTGCTAGTGCAGGATCTTCCTTGGATACAGGCTATGGCTTTGGTACAGCTTTAACAGCCAAAGACATTGAGCAAAATGCTTCTGTGAACAGAGATCTTAAAGATTTCATAAGATTAAATCCTATGGTTTCATTAGATGATGCAGAAGACAACTATGAAGCAATATCCATTGCCGGTGCTCATCCCCGAACGAATGATTTAAGGGTGGATGGAACATCATTCAATGACGACTTCGGCCTTAATGACAATGGTTATCCTGCTCAAAGAAGTCCTATTTCCCTCAACGCCATAGAGCAAATGTCTGTAAAGGTTGCTCCAGCATCTGTTGAGTACTCTGGCTTCAGAGGTGGTGTAATCGAGGTGATTACCAAATCAGGAACAAATGAGTTTACTGGTGAGTTATTTTCATATGATAGAGGTGACTCTTTTATGGGTGATGAATCCGATGGAGATGAATACTCGTTTGATTTAGATGATACATCTGAAGGTTTTGCCTTTGGAGGTCCAATTATCAAAGATAAAGCATTCTTCTATGTTACATATGAAGAGGCATCTATAAATAAACCTATTACTCACGGCCCCGTTGGTTCTAATCTTCCAAATGAGCAAGGCATAACAGTAGCTGAAGTAGATCAAATTAGACAGATCACTAAAGATAAGTATGGATTTGATCCTCTAGGATATACCTCCAGCAATCAATCTGAACAGGAGTTTATTACAGCAAGATTTGATATAAACATTACTGATAATCATCGCCTAACCCTCAATCACAAAGAGGTAGAAAGCTCAAAGCTAAACCAAGCTAATAGCAGCTTTGGAACATTTAATTTTTCATCGGCTGAATATCAAAAAGGTGAGAATACTGAGACTGACGGATTTTTGCTTGTGTCTAACTGGTCAGATGATCTGATCTCAGAAATCAGCTATTCAACAAAAACCCAAAAAACATCTCAAATGTCCCCAGTAGGCCAAGACTTACCTTCATTTACAATTGAGAATTGCGGTGCGCGAGGCATTGATTGTAATCTAGGCCCGGATATTTTTAGAAGCGCTAATCAGCTTGACACTGAAAATAGCTTCTTTAAAGCAAAACTTACTTACTATAATGATAACCATAAATGGACTCTTGGCTATGAGTCAAAAGAGTGGGATATCTATAATGTATTTATTGTAGCTCAAAATGGTGCATATACTTTTGATGGAATTTCAGGGTATGAAAGCCAACAAGCAAGCAGTTTCTTTCATAACAACTCTAGAGATTTAACTGAAGCTGGTGGTGCTGCAATCTTTAAATATGATCTCTCATCTCTTTATATCCAAGATGAAATCGATATTTCTGATAAATTAAATGTCTTAGTTGGCTTAAGATATGATGAATTTGATTCTGATGATTCACCTGCTTTAAATCAAGGCTTTGTTGATACTTATGGATTCGCTAATGGTGGTATTGCTGGCACAAGCTTGCTGAACTACAGATTAAGTTTTGAGTATGAAATTGATGATGTAAGTTCTTTAAAGGGTTTGTATGGAACATTCTCATCTAAATTACCAACAGTATGGATATCAAATGCTTATACCAATGATGGCGTGAGAATTGCTGCCTACAATGGTGCAAATGCTCCAGGCTGTGATCCAACAAGCAATGTAACTTCAACCCTTCCTGCTTGTGTTGGAACAGCAATCCAGAATGCTCCATTAACTGACTCTGTCATAAATTTCATAGCTCCTAGCTTTGAATGGCCTGAGACAAAAACTCTCAACCTGACTTATGACAGACAAATGGGCGACTGGATGATGACTGCTACCTACTTGCATTCCACTCAAGAGGAAGCTCTTTACAAGATAATTGATGGTTCTCCATTAGTAGGTGATAGACCATTAACTCCAGCATTAAAAGCTCCAGATGGAAGACCAATCTATGATCAAACAGGTCCAAGAGGAACCTATAAGGCTGGTCTGTACAATCAGGGTGGAGGAGAAAGAGAAGTACTTTCTCTTGCTTTCTCAAGATATTTTAATGATGGCGATGGATCATTCTCCATTGGCTATACACACCAAAATATTGATGAGTTAAGTGGTATGGCCTCTACAACTGCTAATTCAAGTTATGGTAAGTATGCTGCTTCAGACTTTAATAATAGAACTGCTGGAAGGTCCATTTATGAAACTGAGCATAGGTTATTTGCTACCATGTCATCTACACACTATTTCTTTGGAGCCGATAAGCCAACTACTTTCAATCTATTTTTTGAAAGAAAATCTGGATTACCAGGGACTTATTCTTGGGATACTTTCACAAGAGGCAATCCACAAACTCGTAAAACAGAAGCTTTCGGGTATGAAAATAATCTAAATGATGACAGCGCGCATTTGTTATATATTCCGTCTGGACTTGCTGATCCTAATGTCTGCTGGGGTTCATGTTCAGGTGCTCCAGACTTAGCTGTGGCTAACGAAGTTCTTGATCTTCTATATAACACATTAGATCTAAAGCGATATGCTGGTCAGATTCTTCCAACAGGTGTTTTTGAATACCCTTGGCAAACTACTTTAGATCTAAAAATTACTCAAATACTTCCTGGCTTTAGAGCCAACGATGAGTTTGTTATTAGTCTAGGTATTGAAAATCTTTTAAATCTTCTTGATTCAAATGAAGGTGTCATAGAATATGGTAGTTATACAGGAGTCGTTGACGTTCTAGACATGAAAATGTCTGACGATTTTTCTAAATACATTTATCCAAATTCTAGAGGAGGAGCTGATCTTGCATTTAGATTTAATCCGAACAACCCTCAGGAAATTAGAAAATCAGCTGTGAATAGTATATGGAGAGCTCAACTCGGGTTCACATATAAGTTTTCTTTCTAGGAAGCTTTAAAAATTCTTAAAAGGGCGGTCTTAACCGCCCTTTTTTTTGCTAAAATAAACTATGTCATTTAATACCATTCCTGCATTTTCAATGCCCGATATTGAGCAAAGAGATGTTGATACCATTGCTCAGCTAAAATTAGCATTAACTGCTCATGGTTTTTTTACCATCACTGATCACGGAATAGCTGATGATGTGCTTCAATCAAGCTACAGATTAAGCAAAGAATTTTTTTTACTTTCTGATGCTATAAAAAATACTTATGCTCATCCTGAGAAAGCTGGTGCTCGAGGTTATACTCCATTTGGCAAAGAAACGGCTGTTGGTGAAACCACTCCTGATTTAAAAGAGTTTTGGCATCATGGTCCAATGGTTGATGACTCATATGACCCTAGAATATCTAAAAATATTTTAGTTTCAGAAATTAAAGATTTTAATCAGCAGTTTGATATATTGTTTAATCAACTTAACATGCTAGGCTTAAAAGTGCTTAGTGCGATTGCTGTAATATTGGGGAAAGAGCCTTCTTTTTTTGATGCTTGGGCCAAAAAAGGTAACTCCATATTACGATTAATTCATTATCCACCCGTGGTTGATTCTTCAAATATTTTGCGTGCTCGTGCTCATGAGGATATAAATTTAATCACTCTCTTGGTTGGTGCTGAGGAGTCTGGACTGGAGGTTCAAAACCCTGAGGGTGATTGGATTCCAATCGCAGCTAAAAGTAAATCTATTGTATGTAATATTGGAGATATGATGCAGCTAGTTACTCGTTCTCAACTCAAAAGTACCAGTCATAGAGTTGTTGATCATAATGCCGGCTCATCCGCATCTCGATATAGCATGCCTTTCTTCCTTCATCCTTCACCAGAAATTGAATTATGTTCCATAGTTGATGATTCACCAGAATCTATTAGTGCGCATGATTTTTTAGAGGAAAGATTGAGAGCAATTAAGCTATACTAAGACATGACAGTAACATCGCTTTTGCAAATTATTATCGGCTTTGTTGGCTTGGTGTGTATTGCTATCCCATTTTCACAAAATAGATCATCAATAAATTATCGGTATATTTTTGCAGCCATTATTCTCCAAATTATTTTAGCTTTTGCATTATTAAAAATACCTTTCATAGTTCAGATTTTTGCTTATCTTTCCGAAGGCGTCACCGCTCTTCAGGCTGCTACTCAAGAGGGGGCTGAATTCGTTTTTGGTTATTTAAGCAATAGCTCAACATCACCTTTTGCAAGCTCAGGTACTGGTAATTCTATGATTTTTGCCTTTCAAATTTTGCCGTTAATCATAGTCATTTCAAGTCTTTCTGCGCTTCTTTGGTTTTGGAATATTTTGCCCTTAATTATTAGAGCGATTTCAAAAATTTTTGAAAAGCTATTTAATATTGGTGGCCCAATAGGCCTTGGAGCAACTGCCAATATTATTATGGGTCAAGTTGAAGCACCTCTCTTGGTTCGCCCATATCTTTCTAGAATGAGTGAAAAAGAGCTATTAATTCTTATGACAGCAGGTATGTCTACTGTTTCTGGCTCAATCATGATTGCATTGGTATCTATGCTTGCCCCACAATTTCCTGATATTAATTTAATTCAACATCTAGTCTCAGCATCAATTTTATCTATTCCTGCTGCCATCATGTATGCAAATATTATGATTCCATCCTCTAAAGTTACTAATTTTGATGGTAATTCTGTTCCTAAGGTATATGACAGCTCTATGGATGCAATTACTCGTGGTACAAGAGATGGGCTAGATATATGTCTTAATGTTGGAGCAATCTTGATAGCATTTATCGCCCTAGTATCTTTGCTGAATTCATTGCTTGCAATCCTTGGTGGTTTGTTTGGTTTTTCAGATTTATCACTGCAATTAATTTTAGGATATCTATTTTTTCCAATTGTTTGGTTGATGGGTGTGCCATTGTCAGAAACACTCGCTTCGGCAGAATTGCTAGGTTTAAAAACTGCTTTAAATGAATTTGTAGCATACGGAGCACTCGCAGGTTTAGAGCCAGACACATTGTCAGATAGATCTAAACTAATAACACTTTATGCGTTATGTGGATTCGCAAACTTTTCATCCGTTGGTATTCTTGTATCAGGGATAAGTGCCATGGCGCCTGAGCGCAAGAATGATCTGATCAAAGTTTCTCTCAAGGCTCTAGTCGGAGCAACGTTGGCCTCCTGCATGACTGGCCTAGTGATAGGTATTTTTTAGTTTAAATAAATAATAGAAATATTTAGAAACGCAGCAAAGCAAAGCCAGAGCATGTAAGGCAAATAAAGCAAGAACAGTGCTCTTGAAAAAGACTTAAGATTATTTAAAATCATAGCATTAACCAACATCAATAGAGCAATATCCAAGAGTGCTATTATTGGTAGCTGGTAATAAAAAAATATCCAAGACCAAGCAGCATTTAGGGCTAATTGGATTATAAATAACTTCCAAATTTTTTCTGCAGCTAAAAAAGAAACAATTCCCATCAGCAGATATAAAATAGGCCAGACTATACCGAACACATACCCAGGTGGATTTAAAGGGCTTTTAACAAGCTCCTCATACCATCCATCTGCATTAATATTGATATTTGCTATTGAACCAATTACCGCAGTTAAAATTACCAAGAGAGGTAAAATGAACTTCATTTCACTACTCCCTTTCAACTAGAATCGAGCAAATAGAATATCCTGCACCAAAAGAACAAATAATTCCTTTTTGTCCTGGCTTTAGATGGTTGTACTTATGAAATGCTATTAGTGATCCTGCTGATCCAGTATTGGCATACTCATCCAATACATTTGGAGCTCTTTCAGGAGGAAAGTCATCTCCTAAAAGTTTTTTTACAACATAGGTATTCATATTAATATTAGCTTGATGAAGCCAGTATTGCTCAACATCTTGAGGAGAGAGGTTATTTTCTTGCAAATGATCGGTTATGAGGGATGCCACCATAGGCATAACTTCCTTAAATACACTTCTACCATTTTGCACAAATAAGAGTTCCTGCTCGGTGTATTCTTTATTTTCAATAGCATTCATAAAACCAAAGTTATTTCTTATGTTGTTTGAAAATTGAGTTTTTAATTTTGCATTTAGAATTTTAAATTTATTTGGAGATTGAGAGTTTTTTTCAATGATGGTGGCTGTGCAAACATCACCAAATATGAAATGGCTATCTCTATTTTTATAATTGTTATGTGCGGATGTTATTTCTGGATTGATAACCAATATCTTAGAAGCCTTACCGGATGCAATATCTGCATAGGCATTACTTATCCCAAAGGTTGTAGACGAACATCCAACCATCATGTCATATGCATATCCATCAATTCCTAATTCATTTTGAACTTCTATAGCGATTGCTGGATAAGCCCTTTGAAGATTAGCTGTTGAAACTATGACTGCATCTATATCAGAGGCATTTAACTTAGCATTGTCTAACGCTTCGTTTGCGGCAATTACACTGATCTCAGCACAGAAAGATAGAGAATCATTCGGTCTGGCTTCTATCATAGGTTTCATGCGGTTAGGATCTAGCAATGAATCTTTATCGATTACATATCTATTTTTTATGCCAGAGGCTTTCTCAATGAAGTCAACAGAAGAGGGCTCAAGAGGTTTTACAATGCCGTCAGTAATTTTTTGAGTATTTTCCCTATTAAAAATTTCTACATAATTATTAAATGATTCGACAAGCTCTTTATTAGAGATCTTATGTGGTGGAGTCCAAACCCCAGTTCCTGAAATATATATATCTTGCATGCTATTACCTTTATCATGTTATTTTATATTTATATGGAAAAAATAGCATTAAAAGCAAAAGATGCCACTGCGCTAGATTTCTATTTATCTCGGTCAAAAAAAGCTAATTGCTCCGGTGTGATACAAATCTCTCATGGCATGGCTGAACATAAAGATAGATATTCTGAATTTATAAATTTTTTTAATGCTCAGGGTTTTCATGTCGTGGCGCATGATCATAGAGGTCATGGGTCAAGAATTTTTGATAATCAAGTTGGCCATTTCTCAGATCAAGATGGCTGGAATAAAGTTGTTGATGATTTATTGCTTATTCATGCTGAGCTCAAAACAATATTTCCTAGCACACCGAAGATTTTGCTTGGTCATAGCATGGGCTCATGGATAGCTTTGTCAGCTCTGCAGCAAAATGCTACATATGATGCTGTTTTACTTTCAGGCTCAGGGTACCCTAATGCCATTGAATCATTTGTTCAAAAAGTATTTCTTGGAATAGAAATTATTAGATTAGGAAAGAGTGGTTACAGTAAAGCGCTGCATCAGTTAATTTTTGGTGGTTTTAATGCAAGATTTAAAGAGACCTTAACTTCCAGTGACTGGCTTTCGAGAGATAAAAAGAGTGTTGAAAATTATATAGATGATCCTTTGTGCGGATTCATTGTTTCAAATAAGCTTTGGTCAGATGTGATACATGGCATTGAGAGAGTTTTTAGCAATGTAAATTTGTCTCATATGCCAATAAAAACTCCAATTCTCATATTTTCAGGATCTTGCGATCCAGTTGGAGGTATGGGCAAGAATGTAAGAAAACTTAAACAATGCTTTGATGAAAATAACCTTAAATCAGAGCTTTATATGGTAGATGGTGCAAGGCACGAAACTCTTAATGAAATAGACAAGATCACGACTTATAATTACATTCTAGGCTTTTTAGAAAAACATCTTTGAGGGATTTATTTTGGAATTAAATGATAAAGTTTCTTTGGTGACTGGCTCGGGGCAAGGCATTGGCGAAGGTATTGCTAAAACTCTTGCAAGGCATGGATCAAGAGTGCTGCTAGTTGATTTAAATGGCGATTCTGCAGCTAGAGTTGCAAGCGAAATTAATTCTATCAATCCTAATGCCGCATCAAGTTTTGAAGCTGATTTAACTGATTCCAATGCAATTGATTCAATGCTTGAATACTGTAAAGGCCATTTTAATCGCCTTGACTGCATTTGTAATAATGCTGCCGCATCAAAAGGATTGGGCCCAGTAGAAAATTATTCATTGGAGGAGGTTGAGGCAACACTTGATTTAACTTTTACCTCACTATGGAAATGTTTGCAGTCAGAAATTAATTTTCTTAAGGCTCAATCAACCCCAGCAACCATTGTAAATATTTCATCGAATTCAGCCATTAGGGGCTATGCTTTTAATTCAATTTATGCTGCTAGCAAAGCAGCAGTGAATAACCTAACTCAATCTGTTGCTAAAGAAGTTGCAAGAAATCATATTAGAGTAAATGCCGTATCACCAGGAACCATCAAAACTCCAGGAGTGATTAAATATTTTGAATCTGAGCCTAAAGCTAAAGAGATGCTCGAAAAATCTTCTTTGCTGAGAAGGATAGGAGAGCCAGAAGAAATAGGCGAGCTGGTATCATTTCTCTTATCTGATAGGGCATCATTTATAACTGGTCAGGTCATCTCTGTTGATGGTGGGTCTTCAATTAATTAAGACCATGATAAATAAACTATACGAATACCCAGAACTTAATCGTGTAGAAAAAAATGATGTCAGATATTATCGTGACTCAAAAGAAAATCTAGTACCTTCTGTGACCACTATTCTCTCCGCGACAGGCGATCATTCTGGCATTGAAGCATGGAAACGAAGAGTTGGTCCCAAAACAGCTCTTGATGTAGTGGAGGAGGCAACAACGTTAGGAACAGCGGTTCATCTAGCTATTGAAAATTATTTAAATGGTGAGGATTGGGAGCAGTTTACAGATGATAGATTAGGCTTGATGGCCCATCAAATAGCCAAAAGGTTTGTTGATGATTGCTTGAATGATATTGATGAGGTGTGGGGTCTTGAGTCTGGGCTAGTTTTGGATGGTTTGTATGCTGGAACAGCAGACTGTATTGGTATTTTCAGAGGCCAACCAACCATTATTGATTTTAAAACAGCTAAAAAAATTAAAAGAAAAGATTGGATTGAGGATTATTTTTTGCAAGGTGCTGCCTATGCAAATGCCCACAATGTTATGTTCGAAACAAACATTCAATCTATAGCGATTCTCATGGTTGACAGAGATCTTCTTTTTAAGGAGTTTTTGATAAAAAATAATGAGTTCGAGAGTTACACTAACAAATGGAAGCAGAGAATTATAGATTACTATAAAACGCATGAAATTTTAGGGAGAGAATAGATGAATAATTTAGAAAATAGGGTGGTCATGATTACTGGGGCTAGTTCAGGGTTTGGTAAAGAAATAGCTAAAATGTGTGTGGCCAAAAAAGCTAAAGTTGTTCTTGGGGCAAGAAGAGAAGATAAATTACAAGAGCTTTGTGCAGAGTTGGGACAAGATCAGGCAACTTACCAAGTGACTGATGTTACTTCCAAGGAAGATCTTCATTCACTCGCTAGACATGGAATTGATACCTTTGGTCAAATTGATTCGCTGATTAATAATGCTGGCGTAATGCCTCTATCACTTTTGCAAAAAGGCAGGACAGAGGAGTGGGATCAGATGATTGATGTAAATATTAAAGGTGTCCTATATGGTATTGATTCTGTGTATGCTCATATGCTTGAAAGAGAGTCTGGCCAGATAATTAATATATCTTCCGTTGCAGGCAAAAGAGTGATGCCTGGCAGTTCTGTTTATTCAGCTACTAAGTTTGCCGTTAGAGCTATATCAGAGGGTTTGCGCCTTGAGTCGGCAGGAAAGATTCAAGTTACCTGTATCTATCCAGGCGCTTTTACAACAGAGCTTGCTTTTAGCATCAAGGATGAGTCGATGATGGAAGCATTGATTGCAAGAGGTTTGGGGGACATTGCACAGCCAGCTGAAAGGGTTGCAGAGGCAACTATTTATGCTCTAGAACAAGATCCTGGCGTAGCAGTAAATGAGATTGTTATTAGACCAACAGCTCAAGAAGCTTAATTGAAGCCAATATTTGCAAGAATGCTAATATGATTGACAATTATTAACCTTTCTCCAATATTAAGTCTGAGCACTTGGCGCCTATTACATTGCATGTTGCATTGGTATTTCCTGAGATGATTTCAGGAAAAATGGAAGCATCAGCCACTCTTAAGCCTTGCAGTCCTTTAACCATTAAATTGGTATCCACAACACACTCTGGTCCTGTGCCCATCTTACAGGTGCCGACTGGGTGATAGACTGATAGAGCTTCATTTTTTATAAATTTCTCCAAATCTTTATCTGATATGCATTCCTCTCCAGGAAGAATCTCTTTGGCTGATAAGTCCTTCATCACATCTGTTCTGAAGATCTCTCTAGTTCTTTTTATTCCATCAATCATTACTTTCAAGTCTTTGGTAGCTGAAAGATAGTTAGCAAAAATTTTTGGAGGATCTTCAACTCTGTTTGAGATTAACTCTAAGTGACCTCTGCTCTTAGGTCGCAAATTACATACTGAAGCTGTAATTCCAGATGAAGGTTTCATGGAGCCATTTTTATGATATTTACCAGCGCCTGGGGCAAAATGAATTTGCGCATCTGGCCTGCTTATATTTCGATTAGTTTTTAAAAAGACTCCAATGTCTGAGGCTGGATAAGTCATTAGTCCCTTTTTTTGTATGAAGTATTCAAATAAATTTTTAACCATGCCCAATGGTTTCATTAGTTCGCTAAAGGTTTTAAGTGTATTAATTTTATAGCTTATGTTGACTGTTAGATGGTCTTGTAGATTTTGCCCTACGCCTGGTAAATCATGAACTAGCGCTATATTGTTATCTTTGAGATGGTTTTTGGGACCAATACCAGAAAGCATTAATATTTGAGGAGAGTTAATGCTTCCTCCGCAAAGAATTATTTCAGAGGTACACCCAATTATTTGAGTCTTATTTTTAACTTTAGCTTTAACACCAATTGCTTTTTTATTGGATACTAAAACTTTTTCAACCAAAGTATCTGTTAATAAATCAAGGTTTGATCTATGAAGGACAGGCTTTAAAAATGCATCAGCAGCACTAAATCTTTGCCCATCCTTTATATTAACTTGATATTGACCATAGCCTTCTTGATCTTCACCATTAAAATCATGGTTATGAGTAAACCCATATTCTTTACAAGCATTTAAAAAATATTTTGAAGCTTCTAGTATGGGCTCATATGTTTCTACCCACAAAGAACCGAAATTTCCATGATATTGATCTTCATGATTTTGATTATTTTCTAGAGCAATAAAATATTTCATGAGATCTCGATAGCCCCAACCTATGTTTCCTGCATTCTCCCAGGTTTCGTAATCTTCTGCCTGTCCTCTGATGTACAACATTCCATTGATAGAGCTACTGCCTCCAAGGGTTTTGCCTCTAGGCCAGTTAATAGATCTATTGTTCAAATTTTTTTCTGGTTCTGTTTCATATCCCCAGCCATATTTTTTATTTTTAAATAATGAGCTAGCAGCTAAGGGCATCTTGATTGATGAAAGGTTATCCATTGGACCTGCCTCAATTACAAGAACTGAGTTGTCAGGATTTTCAGAGAGTTTATTAGCTAAAACGCAGCCTGCACTTCCTGCGCCAATAATGATATATTTGTGGCTATATTTCATTATTCTAATATCTCTCAGGGATTAAAATGCGTCAAGTAATTGCAATTGGTGGAGGGGGTTTTGGTAGAACTCAGGATTCTAATCTAATCGAACAATTTATCTTAGATCAGGCATCTAAGAAAAATCCAAAAATATGTTTCATACCTACAGCCACCGGAGATTTAGACCCTTATATCGTTAATTACTATTCTGTTTTTTCAAAACTTAATTGCGAGCCAACGCATATAAGCTTTTTTAAACGAACCATTGATCTTGAGGAACATATTTTAAAACAAGATGTTATTTTTGTTGGTGGAGGCAATACTAAGAGTATGTTAGCCGTATGGAGAGATTGGGGTCTAGATTTAATATTAAAAAAAGCATATGACAAGGGGGTGGTAATGAGCGGAGTAAGTGCTGGAGCCATTTGCTGGTTTGGGAGCGGGTTGACTGACTCCTGGGCAAGCGAGCTTAAAATGATGAAGTGTTTAAATTTCATTCCAGGTAATTGCGCTCCTCATTATGATGAAGAGCCTGAAAGACGACCTGCAACTAAAAAATTTCTTCAAGATCAGACAGTCAGCTCTATGTATGCTATCGAGGGCGGGGCAGCCCTTCATTTTATCGATGAACAGCCTAGATCAACCATAAGATTCATACGTAATAAAAATGCCTATAAAGTTACTCTCAAGTCAAACAAACTTGATGAAAATCCATATGAAGTGGTTAAGTTAGAACAATGAATTTGTGGTTTTTAATTAATCCAATTGTTGCATGGCTGGCAAGATCACCGCTCCATTTTATTATGAGTCACCAAGTCCTTGTAATTCAATTCACGGGCCGTAAATCTGGTAAATTATATCGTGTTCCCGTTAGCTATCATAAGCATGAATCCTCATATACATGCGTTACATTAAGATCAAATATTTGGTGGAAAAACTTAAAAGATATAACCCATACTCAAATTTGGTTAAAAGGAAAGCTAGTAGATGCTCAAATTGATCTAGAATATAGCGATAATCAAATTGTTGAAGACACGTTGAGAAATCTTGTTACGAATAATAAAATCGATGCATATTTTGCAAAGATAAGATTGAATAAAGATGGCTCACCGGTTGCAGATGATTTGGCTTATGCTGCCAAACTACATACCGTACTCAAATTTACAATTTACTAGGTTAATCTCTTAAGCTTATCTGTTTCTCAGTTCTTATTTCCATCTGAGTTTTACCCTCATACTCCGAAAGATAGCCTTTCACACAAACATTTTTTCTTTTAAGAAATTTTTCAGGCTTATACGAGAAATGTTCTGAAAATCTACCAAACCATATCAAACCTGTCATTTGTTGGTTTGGATAATCTCTTCCAAAATTTAAAAAAATTGGTCCACCAGATGCTCTTTTTAGGTATTTTGTTGAGATAATTCTCCCGCAAACAATTTTTGTTTCGCCGATATACTTATATGCCTCTTTTACTTCAATTGGCTGATCTGATTGAGCAAATAAATGAGTAGTCAAAAAAAATAAAAACATCCAGCATAGAAAAACTTTAATTTGAGTCATAGGGATATTCATAACTAAATCATATTATATATTTCATTTTCAGTCTGAATAAGTTAATTTATTCATAAACAAATAGAATATAGGTAATCTTATGTTTACAAGAATGGACCATAGCACCGAAGAAGATTGGCAGCACATTAGTGAAGAGCATATGCCTCATATCTTTGATATGCCAAATAGAATAATCTCAATGCTTAAGCAAACTGAGTCTCTAACTTTGGGTTTTGGGACTAATCAACTGCATCATGCTTTGCAGACAGCTACTATGGCCAGGCGAGCAGGGGCTGATGATGAGATGGTTTTAATCAGTCTGATCCATGATATTGGCAAGGTTATCAATGTTCCCAATCACGGCCAAATTGCAGCAGAAATCATCAAACCCTATGTTAGTGACGGTGCTTATCACATCATCAGAACACATCAGGATTTTCAGGGAGAGCACTATTATCAATACATGGGCAAACCCCAAGATCTTCGCAAGCAATATAAAAATGAATCTTGGTATAAAAAAGCTATCGAGTTTACAGATCAATGGGATCAAGCTGCTTTTGATCCAGATTACAAAATAGATTCTCTTGAATCCTTTGAACCACTAATCAACAAATTTTTTGCGGCCCCGCATACAATTTAAAAAAGTAGCTCTAGTTAAGTTGTCTCAACAACAGGGTTAGAGGAGCAAGAGCCTAATTTGAATTATTATTTTTGCTCCTCTAATATCATTTTTTTTATAAAGGGCGTCTTAAGTATATTTGGCTCGCCCCATCTTGGGTAACTAATTCCCAGCCTTCTTGACCAAGTTTATTCAATTCAATTCTGGACATTTCGTATTTCCAATGAACAGCATCTTTATATTCAATCTTGAATGCTTCGGTTTCTTCATTGGAGTAACCCATTGCTGTAGAATTGCTGTGGTCAACAATTTTATATTCCCATTTAGTCATTTTTTCATCTCCTGCCGGATGGCAATAAGATGCGTTCCTTCAGTATTATTACTTACTTCCGTCCCAAGAAAAGGATGAACGATCCATACATTTTAAACTTTTTGGAAAGATAAAAAAAGGTAGCAATTGCTTGCATCAATTAGGCTTGAAATTACCCTTAGTATGAGCTGCAGAAGAACCTATTAAATAAATGGTAAAAAGTGTTTTCTTCCTACCAACAAAACTCTAAGCATCCACCCAATAAGAATTGGAAAACTAGATGCAATTAGATGAATAATTAATTCATCCTGACTTTGGTCTAAAAAAGAAAGCATAAGCATAAAACAGGTTCCAATTAAGCCAATCCAATGTAAAAGATATCCCAGTTTTGTTTTCAATTTTTCTTATTAATCATCATTTCTTAATAGATATAATGTCACATTTACTTATTTATAAAAGCATATAAAATGCTTTAATCAAAGGAACGGAGAGATGGCAGAGCGGTTGAATGCACTGGTCTTGAAAACCAGCAAACCTTCGCGGGTTTCCAGGGTTCGAATCCCTGTCTCTCCGCCAGCATCATTTGTGACCTAAATATTCTTTG
>Ga0233451_10000664_pt1 | contig 34622 bp, 34 predicted proteins | sample 011ome_29_FD_183052 | JGI IMG/M metagenome (GOLD analysis project Ga0233451, IMG submission 183052) | Coastal salt marsh microbial communities from the Groves Creek Marsh, Skidaway Island, Georgia - 011504CT (spades assembly) | ecosystem: Environmental > Aquatic > Marine > Intertidal zone >... | reverse complement strand
CACATTGCTGTAATCCCTTGTTATAATTGTGACCTCGGCAGGATTCAAACCTGCAACCTCTTGAGCCGTAATCAAGTGCACTATTCAGTTATGCTACGAGGCCTTTTAGTGGATGCAAATATAAATAAATTATAGATTTATTAAGGGCTTATTGATTTCATTTTAAAAAGAAGGAATCAGATTAAAACTTAAGAGTATATTGCAGGCTTTTAGATGGATTTTGTAGCAATCATAGTAGGTTTGGTTCTGCTCATTAAGGGCGGAGACTTGCTATTAGATGCGGCAGTTGCTTTATCCTTAAAAATCAATATTCCCAAAATTGTAATTGGGATGACGGTAGTTTCTTTTGCTACCTCAGCTCCAGAGCTAATTGTTAGCATAAAATCAGCCCTTAAAGGATATCCCGATCTAGCTCTAGGTAATGTTGTTGGGTCTAATATTGCCAATTTAGCTTTTGTTTTAGGAGTTATCTTAATAATCTCACCTATACGAGTGACCAAAAGTTTTTATAAGACAGACTGGCCTATCATGATGATAGCAACACTTTTGTTTTATTCTTTCCTTCAAGCTGATGGGTATTTAAGTCAAGTCGAAGGGGGGATATTGTTTGTTTTACTCCTCATTTTCTTGATTTATCTTCTCTTTTTTCAGAAAAAAGCAGTGATCGAAGAAAAAGTTGAAATCGATGAAAAAGAAATGCTTTTAACTCAATTGACTTTCACATTTTTTGCCGGGGGCTTTTTTCTGTGGCTGGGTTCTGAAGTTCTTGTAAATTCTGCAGTTTCTTTGGCGACCTCCTTAGGAGTAAGTGAACGTATCATTAGCATTTCAGTAGTTTCTATTGGAACAAGTATTCCTGAGCTATCAGCTTCCATTATTGCGATCATCAACAAAGAAAAAGCAATTTCTATTGGGAATCTTATTGGTTCAAATATTTTCAATATTCTCGCTGTTATGGGAATTACAGCAATGATTCATCCGATTAGTGTGATGGATCGCGCTATCTTAGATATTGACTTCTTTTGGATGATAGTGGTCTCTTTACTGATATTCCCCATGGTGTATATTCCTAAAAAAATGCGTTTGGGACGTCTTGAAGGTTTTTGTTTACTAATCATCTACGGATTATTCCTAAATCAAATGTTTACATAAAAAAACATCCCCAAGCGTGAGCTCAGGGATGCAAGTTTAAATCCGTTATCTAGCTAAATAAATATTTAAGCCGATTTAACAGTTTTGATAATTCGAGATGCAATTTTATAGGGATCTCCGTTTGATGCAGGTCTTCTGTCTTCTAACCATCCCTTCCAGCCTTGCTCAACTGTCATGATTGGTATTCTGATAGAAGCTCCTCGGTCAGATACACCAAAACTAAATTCGTCTATAGACTGTGTTTCGTGATCACCAGTAAGACGTTGATCGTTATATGCTCCGTAAACTGAGATATGTTCTTTTACAACAGGACGGAATGCCTCACAAATTTTCTCATAGGTTTCTTTAGAACCACAGGTTCTTAAAACCTCATTTGAGAAATTGGCATGCATACCAGAACCATTCCAATCTGTAGCTCCAAGAGGTTTTGGATGCCAATCAATAGCAAGACCGTATTTTTCTCCAAGACGCTCAAGCAGGTATCTAGAGACCCACATTTCGTCACCAGCTTGTTTGGCACCTTTAGCAAAACATTGATATTCCCATTGGCCAGAAGCAACTTCAGCATTGATTCCCTCAACATTGATTCCTGCCTCAAGACATTGGTCTAAATGTTCTTCAACCATTTCTCTACCAAAGGCATTTTTAGCACCTACAGAACAGTAAAACTGACCTTGTGGGGTTTGGTCTCTTGGGAAACCTAGAGGTAGATTAGTTTCTGGATCCCATAAAAAGTACTCTTGCTCAAATCCAAACCAAAAATCATCATCGTCATCATCGATAGTGGCACGGCCATTCGAAACGTGAGCAGTTCCGTCAGCGTTTAAAACTTCTGTCATCACTAACCATCCATTTTTACGATCAGGATCTTCATATAATGCTACTGGCTTTAGTAAACAGTCGGAAGCATTACCTTCTGCTTGGCGAGTTGATGATCCATCAAATGACCACATCGGACAGTCGTCCAGAGTTCCTTTAAAATTGGTTACAATTTTTGTTTTGCTGCGAAGACTTGCAGTAGGCTGGTAGCCATCCAACCATATGTACTCTAGTTTAGCTTTACTCATGATATAAATATTTTTTACAAAAATAAAATTTAAATTTACCCCCCAATAAAGTAATGGCTTAAAGAAATTAACAATAAGTAATTTTTACGAACACCCTATTTTTTAATGGGTAAAATTTATTTTTTTTCATTTTAAAAAGAATTCACTGTAAAAAATTCAAAATAATTAACTTTATAATCTTAATATTTCTCTTTCACCGATCATGCAAACCTTACGTAAAAAAAGTTTAGAGCATCTTGCCAAGACCCCGAATGCAAATAAAGAATCAACTTTATCTGGCATCGAGTTTGCTTCTAATGTTCTCAACCACAAACAGCTTCAAAAATTCATTAGTCAAAAAGCTTTTGAACAAATGCAGCAATGTATTGAAAAAGGAACCCAAATGGGAGCTTCTTTGGCCGATCAGATTGCTTCAGCCATGAAAGCGTGGGCAATAGGTAAGGGAGCAACACATTATTCTCACTGGTTTCAACCCCTCACAGGTGCTACTGCGGAAAAACACGAATCGTTTTTTGATCTGGATGCCTTTGGAAATCAAATTGAAAAATTTGATGGGGATCAGCTTGTTCAACAAATTCCAAATGCATCAAGTTTCCCAAGTGGAGGGATTAGAAACACCTTTGAAGCTCGAGGTTATACAGCTTGGGATCCAACTTCACCTGCGTTTATTTTTGAAAATACCCTCTGTATTCCAACCATCTTTGTGTCTTATACAGGAGAAGCTTTAGATTATAAAACACCATTTCTTAAATCACTTCAAAAGTTGGATGATGCAGCAGTAGAAATATGTCGTTTTTTCGACAAAAACATTTCAAAAGTTAACGCCACTCTTGGGTGGGAACAAGAATATTTTTTAATTGATCGCAGTTTAGCACTAACTCGACCCGATTTAATGCTAACTGGCAGAACCTTACTTGGTCATGCTCCATCGAAAGGGGAGGAGCTCAATGATCATTATTTTGGTTCGATACCCTCTAGAGTGAGTGACTTCCTTATTGAGCTTGAAAAGGAGTGTAAATTGGTTGGAATTCCGATCAAAACCAGACACAATGAGGTTGCACCTAGTCAGTATGAGGTAGCTCCTGTATTTGAAAATGCCAATTTGGCGGTTGATCATAATACGCTTTTAATGGATCTCATGAATAAGGTTGCTTACAAGCATAATTTTGTTGTGCTTTTTCACGAAAAACCTTTTGATAAGATTAATGGTTCCGGAAAACACATCAATTGGTCGTTGAATACCAATACGGGGATTAACCTTTTAAGTCCTGGAAAAACTCCAATGAGTAATCTGCAGTTTCTCTCCCTCTTTATCAATACTATAGCTGCTGTTTTGAGATACAAAGACTTGATTAAGGCTGCCACAGTATCAGCATCCAATGATCTGAGAATAGGTTTTAATGAGGCACCATCCTCAGAACTTTCAGTTTTTATTGGCAATTATCTCTTAGAGGTTCTAGAAGATCTTGAAAATGTTTCTAAAGGAAAACTATCTCCTGAGGAGAAAACAGACTTAAAACTGAATGTGATTGGAAAAATTCCAGAAATCCTGTTGGACAATACCGATAGAAATAGAACAGCACCAATTGCCTTTACGGGGAATAAATTTGAATTCAGAACAGTAGGCTCTAAATCAAACTCTTCAAAATTGATCACAGTTTTAAACGCTGTAGTCACCGAACAGTTATTGGATTTTAAACTTGCAGTTGACAAACTTATTGATGGGAAAAAGATGAAAAAAGACGATGCTATTTTCAATGTTCTCAGAGAAACTATTTCTTCCATAAAGCCTGAATTATCTATTAAAAACAACACAACAAAAGACTCTGAACAAGTCTCAACACCTAAAGAACTCCCTAGTTATGTGGCCTCTAAAGCTATAGCACTTTTTGAAGCGCTTGAAATTTTTTCTGAAAGAGAATTGACAGCTCGATATCAAGTAGATCTTGAGGCCTACATCTCTACTGTACAAATTGAATCGAGGACCTTAGGGGATATGGCAAGAAACCATATTATCCCTACAGCCATTAGATACCAGAATATGTTGATAGAAAACATTCGCGGATTAAAAGAGATTTACGGGACTTCGTATAAAGAGTTTGCGAGTGAACAATTGGTAATACTTGAAAAAATATCAAAATACATAGCTGAAATCAATGATGGGGTAACCCAGATGACCAATGCCCGTAAAAAAGCAAATAGCACTTCTGACTTTCACAAAAAAGCACTTCAGTACGCTCAAACTGTCAAACCTTTTTTAACCAGTATTCGCTATCAATGCGATAAATTAGAACTCACCGTTGAGGACACCTTATGGCCACTAGCGAAATATCGAGAACTGTTGTTTGTTCGTTGATAAGTATCCTTTTTAACGCACTTTAGATTTAGCCAAAACCCCTACTTTTGTATAAAATCAGTATATGTCCAACAGATATGCTCAGCGGGGGGTTTCAGCCCAAAAAGAAGATGTACATCAAGCGATAAAAAATGTAGACAAAGGGCTTTATCCAAAAGCTTTTTGTAAAATCATTCCCGACGTACTGACCGGAAGTGAGGATCATGCTATTGTAATGCATGCTGATGGTGCGGGAACAAAATCATCTCTTGCCTATATGTATTGGAAAGAAACAGGAGATCTTTCAGTTTGGAAAGGTATTGCTCAAGACGCGCTAATTATGAATACAGATGATTTACTCTGTGTTGGTGCGACTCAAAATATCTTGCTTTCTTCAACTATCGGAAGAAATAAAAATCATATCCCAGGAGAGGTGATTGCTGCTATTATAGAAGGTACAGAAGAACTTTTAGAAACGCTCAATAATTGGGGGGTTTCAATTTACAGCACCGGTGGAGAAACAGCTGATGTTGGAGATTTAGTCAGAAGTATTATCGTTGATTCTACAGTGACAGCTCGTTTAAATAAAAAGCATATCATTGATAATGCAAACATACAAGCAGGAGATGTTATTGTTGGGCTTTCCTCCTCTGGTCAGGCAACCTATGAAACTGAATACAATGGCGGAATGGGAAGTAACGGGCTTACTTCAGCCAGACATGATGTGTTTTCAAAAGAACTTGCGGCCAAGTATCCAGAGAGTTTTGATCCTACTGTCCCTGAGGATTTGGTCTATTCTGGATCAAAACAATTGACGGATGCTTTGGAAGGTGTTCCGATTGATATAGGAAAACTGGTCTTGTCGCCTACTCGAACCTATGCCCCTATAGTTCATCAAATTTTTCAAAATATTGATAGAAGCCAAATACATGGTATGATCCATTGTAGCGGGGGTGCACAGACAAAAATCTTGCATTTTATAGACCGGCTGCATGTGATTAAGGATGCGCTCTTTCCAGTACCCCCTCTTTTTGATTTAATTCAAAAAGAATCTCAAACCTCTGGTAAAGAAATGTATCAAGTGTTTAATATGGGTCACCGTATGGAGTTTTATGTACCTCCATCGCAAGCTGATGAAATCATTTCTATTTCAAATAGCTTTAACGTAAATGCTAAAATCGTTGGTAGAGTAGAAGCTTCTTCTGTCAAAAAACTTAACCTTAAAACCCCCTATGGATCTTATGAATACTTATGATAAATTTAAAATCAACGGCTTATTAAGTGTACTGTTAGTTTTATGTTTTTCCTCTTTTGTGAGCGCACAGGAAGATTTATTCAGTTCAATTCGGGAAGAATCCAAAGAAATCAAAACCGAATTACTGCCTAAGAGAATGGTTTTTACTCAACGCTTACTTTGGGGTGAAAACGGCTTGATGAGAAAGACACAGTGGTCTCCTCTGACAATTGAACAGCGTGAAAAAGAGTTAAAAGTTAGGAGAAAAATGCTCAAAGCTCATCAGATTATTGGATTTGTAACTCTTGCAGGTATGGTTGCCCAAGGGGTGATGGGAACTCAATTGTATAAGGGAGATTATCGGTATTATGAAACCCATGAAACCATTGGTAATTTAACTTCGATCAGCTATTTTACAGGCGCTGGTTTGTCACTTTTTGCCCCCCCGCCTTTAATCAATAAAAAAACAAAAGGGTTAAGTTCAGCCCAAGCACATAAATATTTGGCCACCATTCACTTTTCAGCCATGCTCGCCACTAATATTCTGGCTGAAGAAAACAAACAATTACACCGCGCAGCAGCTTTTACTGCCTTTGGAAGTTATGCAGCGGCAATCTTGGTATTTAAATTTTAATAGTATGCAGCTCAGAATAAGCCTTTTTATATTTTTAACTCATTTGAGTCTAATTGGTCAAGAAGTTCGAAAAGATGTCAATGATCAATCTTCTTTTATTCAATATGAAGGAAAACATTTACTGCATGATTGGGATGGAATAAATCAAAAAGTTAAGGGAATAGCGGTGGTCGATGAGGCTACTGATGAGATTGTTAAAATTGCACTACTAGCCAATGTGAGAGATTTTGATAGTAATAATTCGAGTCGTGATGCACATGCTTTAGAAGTGTTGGAGGCATTGCAATATCCCGAAATTAAATTTTATTCGGATGAAATTAAATACAATTCCAAAACGGTACGTTTTTCGGGTTCACTTGAATTTCACGGAATATCGATTACTCAAAGCATAGAAGCTGATTTGTCAAAAACTGAGCTTGGCACCGAGTTGCTGGGTGAATTTCAATTGATTCCTTCTGATTTTGGAATAGAATTACCTTCCTTTTTAAGTGTTAAGATGAAAGATTTGTTGAGGATTAATTACCGAATTGTCATTGACAAATAAATCACTTAATCTCCTGACAATTTGTAAATTTGTGCTTATATGTTAGAAAAACTTCAAATAATCCAACAACGCTTTGACGAGGTTTCCGATTTGATCATCCAGCCCGACATCATTGCTGACCAGAAGCGCTATGTTCAATTGAATAAAGAGTACAAAGATCTTTCGCTTATGGTCGAAAAGATTAAATCGTACAAGACCCTCCTTTCAAATCTAGAGGAAGCGGAACAGCTGCTCAAGGATGAAAATGATGAGGAAATGCTCGCTATGGCCAAAATGGAAATTGAAACTGCAAAAGAGCAAATTCCAGCCTTGGAGGAGGAAATTAAATTTTTATTGATACCTAAAGATCCAGAAGATGCAAAAAATGTAGTGGTTGAAATTCGTGCTGGTACTGGAGGAGATGAAGCGAGTATTTTCGCCGGAGACCTGTATAGAATGTACACTAAATATTGTCAATCAAAAGGTTGGAAAGTAAGTTTTGTTGATTCTAGTGAGGGCACAGCAGGTGGTTTTAAAGAGGTAATTTTTGAAGTTTCTGGTGAGGATGTTTACGGTACCATGAAATACGAATCAGGTGTTCACCGTGTGCAGCGGGTGCCCCAGACTGAAACTCAGGGTCGAGTTCATACTTCAGCGGCAACGGTAATGGTATTGCCCGAGGCAGAAGAGTTTGATGTTGAAATCGACATGAATGAGGTGCGAATTGATTATTTCTGTTCCTCAGGGCCTGGAGGCCAATCGGTAAATACTACCTATTCTGCCGTCCGATTAACACACGAGCCAACAGGTATAGTAGCTCAATGCCAAGATCAAAAATCTCAGCATAAAAATAAAGACAAGGCGCTTAAGGTATTGCGTTCTAGATTATATGAATTGGAATTATCCAAAAAGCTAGCTTCAGACGCCGAAAAACGAAATTCTCTGGTCTCCTCTGGAGATCGTTCAGCAAAAATAAGAACCTATAACTATCCCCAAGGACGTGTTACTGATCATAGAATCGGTTTGACCCTTTATGATTTACCAAATGTGATCAATGGAGACGTCCAAAAACTTATAGATGAGTTACAATTGCATCAAAACACGGAGAAACTTAAAGAGGCAGGTGAAGTACTATGACACAAAAACTGCTCTTCGAACAAATAAAAGCGAAAAGGTCTTTCCTCTGTGTTGGATTAGATATCGATTTAGATAAGATTCCCCCTCATCTCAAAGATCAGGAGGACCCACTATTCACTTTTGCTAAAAAAATAATCGATGCTACACATTCGTATGCTGTGGCCTATAAGCCCAACCTTGCTTTTTTTGAAACATACGGCATAAAAGGCTGGAGTGCGTTTGATAAAATAACCAAATATCTAAATCAGCATTATCCCAATCATTTTGTTATAGCGGATGCCAAAAGAGGTGATATTGGAAATACTGCGACGCGTTATGCCAAAGCTTTTTTTGAAACCTATGATGTAGACGCTGTGACTATAGCTCCGTATATGGGCAAAGATGCTGTGGAGCCATTTTTAGCATTCAAAGAGAAATACGGAATTTTACTCGCTTTGACATCCAATCCTGGAGCATTTGATTTTCAGCTAACCGAAGCAGAAGGGGAGAAGTTGTATGAAAAGGTGTTACGTACTAGCCTTGATTGGAAAGGAGTCGCGCAGTTGATGTATGTTGTTGGTGCGACAAAAGCAACCGCAATTGCATCAATTCGGAAAATTATTCCTTATGCATTTTTATTGGTGCCTGGAGTAGGAGCACAAGGTGGGAGCCTAAAAGCAGTTGCAGAAGCAGGAATGAATGCTCAATGCGGACTTTTAGTCAATTCCTCTAGAGGTATAATTTACGCATCTCAAGCAGAGGATTTTGCTGAGGTTGCTGCTAATGAAGCTCAGAGACTGCAAGAAGAAATGGCAATGTATTTGTCACAAAAAAAATTGCTCTAGTGCTGCATCATTCAATTTACAAATCTGAAAACGGATCAAAACAATGGTTAACCTTTATCCACGGAGCTGGAGGGAATTCATCCATTTGGTTCAATCAAGTTCGATTTTTTAAGTCGTACTTCAATGTGCTATTGATAGACCTTAGAGGGCACGGAAAGTCGAGTGACTCTCCCGACGAAATGGTCTATTCATTTGATTTGATCATTTCTGATCTAGTTGAGGTATTGGATTATCGTAAAATAGAGAGTTCACATTTTGTTGGGATATCCTTGGGGAGTATACTCATACAGAAAATGATGCACTCTCATCCAGATCGAATTGAAAAAATTGGTTTGGGAGGAGCAATTATTAATCTAAACCTACAGTCGAGAATCCTAATGTTTATGGGTAAATTGACACAAACCATACTTCCTTTTATATGGATTTATACCTTTTTCGCTTATGTAATCATGCCTTATAAAGCCCACCGAAAATCAAGGGCCTTGTTTATCCGTGAGGCCAAAAAGCTATCTGAAAATGAATTTAGAAAATGGTATAAATTGACAGCCAACTTACTCCCTCTTTTAGAAAAAATTAGAAAACGTGAGGTTAAAATACCTACTCTTTACATCATGGGAAGTCAAGACTATATGTTTCTGCCTTTTGTTAAGAAGATTGTGAATCTTCACAAATATTCAAATCTGCTGACCTTGAAGCAGTCAGGACATGTAGTAAACATAGATCAACCTGAAAAGTTTAATTTAGGGCTTCTGGACTTTTTGCAGTCGTAGACTAATTAAAAACTATGGTTTTGTTATTGTAAGTCATGATCTTGCGTTCGCAGTGAAGCTTTAACGCTCTGAGCAATACGATCCGCTCCAAATCCTGACCTTTAAGAATAAAGTCCTTTACTTCATGTCCGTGAGATACGCGAATAATGTCCTGTTCTATGATGGGTCCAGCATCCAATTCTTCAGTTACGTAGTGACTGGTAGCCCCAATGATTTTAACTCCTCTTTGAAATGCGGAATGATAAGGTTTGGCTCCTGGGAAAGCAGGTAAAAAAGAATGGTGAATGTTAATGATTTTTGAGGGGTATACGTCAATAATTTGAGACGATACTATCTGCATATACCGTGCTAATACGATACAGTTTACCTCATATTTTTTAAGTAATTCAAGTTGTTTTGTTTCTGTCTCTTCCTTGTTGTCTTTGGATACAGCAATGTGATAAAACGGAATGCTAAACTGCTTTGCTATGGGCTCCAAGTCCTTGTGATTACTGATGATGAACGGTATGGTACACGCCAGCTTTCCTGAGCTTTGTTGGGCAAGTATATCGTACAGGCAATGATCGTACTTGGAAACAAAAACAGCCATTTTGGGTAGGACATCTGCCAAGTAAAAACTACACGACATTTGAAAGGGTTCGCCCAATTCTTTTTTGAAGGTAGTTTTGAATTTTTCAAAATTTGAGAGATCAAAGTCGCCTTCAACTTCTATCCTCATAAAAAAGGCCCCTTGGATGCGATCGACATACTGATCGATATAAACAATGTTTCCGTTTCGTTGATGAATAAAATTAGTGACTGCTGCAATGATTCCTTTTTTATCAGGACAATGCATGAGTAAAATAAGCCGTTTCATGGGGTGTTTCAATTTATTCTCCCGGTTGGGTAATTTTAAAATTTACTTTTGCTTTCGCTTTGCTTACCATTTCTTTTACCTCTGAGAGTAATTTTTTAGCATCGTAGATCACACCCTGGCGGATGGTGTGTTTTACTCCTCCAACACGGACTACTTCGTTGTCTTCCGTCAGTTTGATTGCCCCTGTTCCATAGAGTACCTTAAAGTTTTCAAGTGGATTTTCTTCTACAATTACAAAATCTGCATCCTTTCCAATTTCGATAGAGCCGGTTTGATCGTCAATTCCCAATGCCTCAGCACCATTTAGGGTAGCAGCACGAATCACCTCAAGTGGGTGAAAGCCAGCTTCTCTAAGCATTTCCATTTCCCTGATGTAAGCAAATCCGTACAATTGGAAAATAAAACCAGAATCCGAACCTGTAGTTACCCGACCTCCTCTGTTTTTGTATTCATTGATAAAGGTCATCCACAACTTATAGTTTTCTTTCCATTTGACTTCCTCCTCTGTTCCCCAAAAATGCCAATAAGAACCGTGTGAGATTTTACTCGGTTGATAAAATCTCCATAACGAGGGTAGGGTATAGTCTTCATGCCATTCTGCACGTCTAGCTCTATGCAGGTCACGACTTGCTTCATAAATATTAAATGTGGGTACCATGGTAAAATCCAATGCTATCAGCTCGTTCATTACCTTGTTCCAATGATCAGAATAGGGAGCTGCAGCTTGCTTCCAAAGTTCCCCTGCTTCACCAAAGCGGTGTTGTTCATTTTGATAGTTGTAATCTAGAGGATAATTTTGGACTGTTCTGTCGTTGAATAGAGCTTCGGGAAGTCCGTACCAATGTTCCATAGTAGTAAGTCCAGCCCGAGCCGAATGGAGTACATTCCAGCGGGCAACGCTCAATTGGGCATGATGACAAGCGGAGCGTAAGCCTAACTTTTTATTTTCATCAAGTGCAGCAGTCATAATTTCAGGCTCAGCTCCAAAAAATTTAATTCCATCCGCACCATTTTTAGCATTTTGGCGAACCCATTCCCGTGCCTGTTCAGCAGTGCTTATTGGCTTTTTACTCCCTTGTCCAAATCCGGTGTAGGCCAAAATTCGCGGAGCAATAATTTCATTTTTTTTACTTCTGCGTTTAAGATCTGTTGCGTATTCTACTCCACGTCCACTGGGTTCTCTTACTGTAGTCACTCCATGAGCAAGCCACAACTTAAAAACATAATCCCAATCAGCTCCTTGTGATTCACCCCCTATATGTCCGTGCATATCGATAAAGCCTGGAAGGACAAACTGACCATGGGCATCAATTTCTTTGCCACCTGCTTTTAATTTTGGCCTTTTAGCTTCATTTATTTCAACTCCTGGATATCCTACGACATCAATACTTATTATTTTGTCATTTTCAACAGTAATATCTACAGGGCCTATTGGCGGAGCACCATTGCCGTTGATAAGAGTAGCTCCTCTTATGATTAATTGTGAAAAAGGTCCCTCTGAAGAATTGCCTATGGATTCTTGTGCACTAATAAAAAAGAAACAGTGGAGGATGATGAATTGAAGTAACTTTCGCATTATAAATAATTTTATTAAATATATACAAAAAATCCTCCTGACACAGTCAGGAGGATTTAATTCAATTCTTAATGATTATGGTTATAACCCAAAATTAATGTTGATTTAATCTGAAATCAGAATAAGCATCCATTCCGTGTTCCATTAAATCCAGACCTTTAAGTTCTTCGTCAGCATCTACACGAAGACCCATGGTTTTTTTGATGGCAAAAAGTATAATAAATGCAGTAATACATGAGAATGCGCCTACTATACCTACACCGATTAGCTGAGCAATAAATTGATCTACGCCTGCCATAGCTCCAAAGATTCCAACAGCCAAGGTTCCCCAAATTCCACAAATTAAGTGAACTGCAACCGCCCCAACCGGGTCGTCAAGTTTGAGTTTGTCGATAAGTGAAATTCCAAGAACAATAATGACTCCTGCTATGATACCTATTAAAATGGCGTCAGTAGGGCCCATTTGATCAGCGCCAGCTGTGATACCAACAAGTCCTCCTAAAACGCCATTCATAAACATGGTTAAGTCAAAGTTTTTATATAAAATATTAGAGAAAAGTGCTGCGGAAACTCCACCAGCTGCTGCTGCTAAACAAGTAGTAACTAAAGTGAGTGAAGTTAGCTCTGGATCTGCTGAAAGTACAGAACCTCCATTAAATCCAAACCATCCCAACCAAAGGATAAGTACACCAGCTGCCGCTAAAGGAATATTATGTCCAGGTATCGCATTTGGTTTTCCATCTTTTCCAAATTTTCCAATCCGTGCACCTAAAAGGTAAATTGCGATTAATGCAGCCCAACCACCAACAGAGTGAACAAGTGTAGAGCCAGCAAAGTCATAAAAACCCCATTGGTCTAAAAATCCACCACCCCATTTCCATGAACCGATTATGGGATATACTACGCCTACATAAACGATAGTAAAGAGCATAAAACTGTTGAGTTTGATCCGTTCAGCTACAGCTCCTGATACTATAGTTGCAGCTGTTGCTGCAAACATTCCTTGGAATAGGAAATCAGTCCACCAGGTGTATCCTCCACTTGCGTAGTCTATAGTCATCCCACCTTCAGGGGCAGCAATGCCAAAACCAGCAAATTTAAAGAAGCCCATGGCTCCTTCTTCGAATCCAGGATACATTAGGTTAAAACCACCGATACAATAAAGCAATAACCCAGAAGTGATTACAAAAAAGTTTTTAAATAAAATATTTACTGCATTTTTTTGTCTTGTAAGTCCAATTTCAAGGAAAGAGAACCCAAGGTGCATAAAAAATACAAGTGCTGTACAGATCATCATCCATACATTGTTTGCTGTAAATAGTGCAGTTTCCATATTGATATAGTTTATTTTTTATTGTTTAGTTAAGTGATTTACCGCCTTTTTCCCCGGTACGAATTCTATAGGCTTCCTCTACGGGAAGGATGAATATTTTCCCGTCACCTACATTGTCTGTAGCAGCTGATCTTAGGATAGCATCAATAGTTGGTTGAACAAAATCGTCATTGACGACCACTGATAGATACCTTCTCTGTATTTCAGAGGTACTGTAAGTTATCCCTCGATATACATGCCCTTCTTTTTCATTTCCAACACCTGTTACATCCCAATAACTAAAGAAATTAACTTCAACATTGTGTAAGGCTTCTTTTACTTGTTCAAATTTTGACTTTCTTATTATTGCTTCTATTTTTTTCATTTTAAGTTGTTTTTGTTTAAGTTTTAAAAAAACCCCTCAATATTGTTAATTGAGGGGTTTTTTCAATTCTATTCTCTTTCTCTTTTGCCTGGATAAGCTATTGTTCCATGTTCTGAAATATCTAAACCTTTAAGTTCTTCCTCTTCAGTTACACGTAAACCGATTGTAATTTTTAGTAATGAAAATACAATAAATGATAACACAATTGCCCAGATCATGTATGCAACTGCACCTGTGAGTTGAGCAATAAATTGAGATGCACCACCACCATTAAAAAGGCCTATTCCAACATCACCATCAACTCCCCAAAGACCAATAACAATTGTACCCCAGAACCCTGCAACTCCATGGACAGAAACTGCACCAATTGCATCATCAATTTTAAGTTTTTTCTCTATAAATTCAATAGAAAAAACTACAATAATTCCACCAATTAAACCTGCCATTACTGCTCCTGGTGCAGTCATATTTCCACATCCTGCTGTAATACTTACAAGTCCTGCTAATGCTCCATTCAGAGACATTGACAAATTTGATTTTTTTAAATATAACCAGGAAGTTATTAATGCACCTAATCCACCAGCAGCAGCAGCTAAATTTGTTACTAGAACGACTGCAGAGGCCCCAATGGCATCATCTCCACCCCAAGCTAATTGTGATCCACCATTGAAACCAAACCAACCAAGCCATAATATAAACACACCGAGTGTTGCTGTTACTTGATTGTGACCTGGAATGGGTAAGACTTCACCTTTTACATATTTTCCAATTCTAGGCCCCACCATGTATGCAGCAACCAAAGCAGCAAATCCGCCTACACCATGAACTATAGAAGAGCCTGCGAAATCTATGAATCCAAGATTTGTAAGCCATCCTGAGCCTTGCCATTGCCATCCGCCAGATATTGGATAAATGACTGCAGTCATAACAAGTGTGAAAATTGCATATGTTTCAAATTTAGTTCTTCCAGCAATTGCACCAGAAACTATTGTAGCAGCTGTAGCGGCAAACATTGTCTGAAAGAAAAGATCTGCCCCCTCTCCTTGGAATAATCCTCCCCAAAAGAACCAACCGTTAGAAGTATCACCATACATCAAGGAGTAACCAATTAGCCAATAAGTTAATGATCCGACGCAAATGTCGAGAAGGTTTTTCATAGCTATATTAACAGCATTTTTTGAACTTGTCATTCCAGACTCAACAAGAGTAAATCCGGCTTGCATAAAAAATACAAGAATACCAGATAAAAGCATCCATAACATACCCATATCCCCTTCAATTGCAGAAGTATCTTGAATTATAAATGGAAGGTTTACAAATAAAATTTTAGTTAACATAATATTTTATTTATGATTAAAATGTATATATCATAGCCATAACAAATGAAGCTAAGCTATCCGAAGTCTCAGTTGGGCTGATTGCGAAAATTTCTGATGAAGCACTGTCTAACCTTAATTCAGGCTTGAACATAAAGTTCCCGGAAGTATAACTTCCCGTAAGTGTTAGTGAAAAATTATCAGCATCTCCGTTTGATACTAAAGCACCAAAGCCATCAGTTTCTGAGAAAAATTCGCCTCGAAGACCAATTGCAAAGCTGTCGCTGGTAGTAATCTGTGGGTAAAGTGCTACACCAGCGAATCCCATATCACCGGATAGCGTTGCAGAAGTAGCATTAATGCCTAAGAAAAAACTATCGCTAAGGTCAAATCCACCTGTAAAGTCAATTTGAGCATAGTCTTCTCCACCTAAGAAATTGATGTATTGACCGTAAAGCCCTAATTGAGCACCAAAAGCTGTGTAACGAGAATAATTTGCTTCGGTTTCATCTGTTTGATTGAATACACCAACCATTAAGGAGATATCGTCAGCAAGCTCGAAATCAAGTTTTAAACCCGTATGAGAAAAGGGTCCATATGAAAACATATAAGAGGTAGAGTAGTTAAAGTTTGCTGCAGGAGAAATAACCTCATAACCTAAAAAAGTATTGAAATTACCCATAGTAACGGTTACACCGTCACCTAAATGGTAATAAGCATACAGCTGATTCACAATTTCTGAAGAGTTACCAACAGAACCAAATACAGCATCTGAACCTCTAGGTCCAAAAACAACATCGGCAACAAAGCCGGATTTTTCTCCTTCGTAAGAAACGATGAAGTTGGCCATCCCTAGTGCAAATCCGTTGAGATTTGCGAAAGACGTTCCTGGTGCAACAGGATCTTCAGTAAAGCTGGCTCTGAAATAAGTGTCTACTGTACCGCTAAAATTGAAGGTAGCTTCAGGAGTACTGTCTTCTTCCTGTGCTTTTAGCGTAGTAGGGATAAATGCAATTAGTAAAATTGCGATTGCGATGATAGAATTAATTTTTTTCATTGTATAAATATTAGTTTCCGCAAAACTATTCTTATTTATATATTAACCCATAATTATAAGGGGATACTTTTTTAATTTTTACATATAAAAAAAATGACCCCCTGAAAATTAGGGGTATATTAAAATTAAAACCAAAATTTTATGAAATAGGCAAAAAAAAGGGGTCTAGGCTAAAAATTTAAATAAAGAATGACCTGCAAAAACGAAAACTAAACCTCCTATGAAGCTAAAAAGTGTATAACCGATAAAACTGGGATAGTCTCCAGAGCGGAGAAAAATCATGTTTTCCATACTAAAAGTGGAAAATGTAGTCAGTCCTCCGCAAAACCCTATAACAGAAAATAGGTAAACGTCAGAGCGTAAACTATCATTTTTCAATGCCCAACCAACTAGAAATCCGATCAATAGGCAGCCAATAAAATTTGCGACAAGAGTAGCCCAAGGAAATCCTCCTTTATTTATATAAAAAAACTTACTGATCAAAAAGCGGAAGGCACTTCCAACACCCCCTCCTAAAAAGATAAGCAGCAGTGCTTTCATTTTTGAGTTAGATATTTAATTAAAACTAAGGCACTAAAGGCGATAAAAAAACCAATCAATATTTTATAGCTTCCCTTAAAGTAGTTTGCTTGTGTTTTTTTGTCAGATCGGTATGAGAAGATTACGATCAAGGTAAATCCTACGGTAAAACACAAAGCAAATATTAATTGTCCAAAAGAAAACATCTTCTTAATTTTTGACTAATTTAGAAATAAATAACCCATAAACATTCACAGACAACATGTTAAATAAACCAATTAATGCCGTCACTTCATTTCACGAAGCATACGGTTTAGGTATAGAGGACAAGCCCACAGCGACTTTGCCTGAATCCATTACTACACTTAGATTCAATTTAATGAAAGAAGAAAATGAGGAATACTTAGAGGCTGCTAAAGAAGGGGATCTTATTGAAGTAGGGGATGCCTTAGGTGATATGCTTTATATCTTATGCGGGACAATTATTGCCCATGGTTTTCAAGACAAAATGGAGGCGATTTTTGACGAAATACAACGAAGTAATATGAGTAAACTGGATTTGAATGGAAAGCCAATTTACAGAGAGGACGGAAAAGTAATGAAAGGTCCTAATTACTTTAAACCCAACTTAAAAAAAATTATTGAAGAAGATTAAACGATTGCCTTTCTCCAATTGAAAGGGTCTTCTGACTTATTGTATTGGATTGCTATAAGTGAGGTTTTCAGCTCATCAGCAACGGGAGTCTCTTTAGGTAACTTAAAGGTTTCACCCTGATGCGAGAAGCTGCTAATAGGTAAAACGACCACAGCAGTTCCAGTCCCAAAAACTTCTTGTAGGCTTCCCTTTTCATGAGCAGCTTTTATTTCAGAAACTTTAATGGGTCGTTCTTCAACTTTAATTCCCTTATACTTTGCTAAATCGATTATGCTCTTTCTGGTAATACCATCCAAAATGCGATCGTTAGTGGGTGCCGTCACTAAAGTATTGTCAATTTTAAAGAAGATGTTCATAGTGCCAGCCTCTTCCAAATATTCATGCGTATCTGCATCTGTCCAAATGATTTGCTGATAGCCATTTTTAAGTGCTTGAGAAGTAGGGTAAAACTGTGCAGCATAATTTCCAGCAGCTTTGGCAAATCCAACACCGCCACTAGCAGCACGGCTGTACTCCTCAGCGACTAAAACATTTATTTCACCTCCTGTATAATAGGATTTAACTGGAGCACAAATAATCATAAAAATATATTCATTTGCAGCTGAAGCTTGAACACTTGCTTGACTTGCGAATACAAAAGGACGAATGTAAAGAGAGTTTCCTTCCCCTGATTTGATCCATTGATCATCTAAATACAGCAACTTATTTAATCCTTCAAAAAAATACGATTCGGGAAATTCAGGGATTTGAAGTCTTTTTGCTGAACGATTAAAGCGTTTGAAATTTTCTTTGGGGCGGAATAACCAGGCTTGACCTTGGTCGTCTTTGTAGGCTTTCATGCCCTCAAAAATTGCCTGACCGTAGTGAAAAACACTTGATGAAGGGTCTAAGGTCAAAGGTTTGTAGGGATTAATCTCGGGCGTTTGCCACTTACCTTCTCGATAATGACAAATAAGCATGTGATCCGTAAAAGTTTGTCCAAAAGCTAGCTTATCAAAATCAATACTGTTGATTTTTGATTTTTGGATTTCTTTAATGTTCATTTTAATTCTTTGTTGGTCTAGTAAAATTAATTTTTTTTCCAAACTTAATCTTCAATCCCTCTTATAATTATTCATTTTTTTGTTTAATTATGATTTTAATAAGCAAGTGTGAAATATTCTATTTTTTCTGTAGTTTTTTTAATTATTTTTAAACATTCAACATGAACTTTAAAAAACTATGGGTCCTTACTAAGGATGGGTCAAGTACTTTAAAGATTGAGAATTTAAAGGAAACCTATCATTCCCTACACGGTGCCATCACAGAAACTGAGTTTGTTTATTTGGAAAAAGGACTTCGTTTTTGGCAAAATGCAAATCCAAAATTAAACTGCAGCATACTTGAGTTGGGTTATGGAACAGGGCTTTTGGCTTATCTAACCTTTTTAAATACAACAGAAACTGCTATAGATTACACCAGTCTTGAAGCCTATCCACTTTCGGTGAATGATTACAAACAATTGAATTACAATGAGCTATTGAATTCTAAAGCAGTAATTTCATTTTTAGCTTTTTCTCAGCTTTCTTGGGAAACTGAACACAAGCTTACTTCTAAGTTTAAGTTAACTAAACACCAAACCCTTTTCGAACAGTTTTCTGGAAATCATTTTTTCGATTTAATCTATTACGATGCTTTTGGAGCTCATGCACAGCCGGACTTGTGGGAAAAGCATTGGATGAAAAAATGTTACGACTTGCTTAACAAAGGTGGCGTTTGGGTAAGTTATTGTGCAAAAGGATCGGTAAGAAGAGCACTTCAGCAAGTTGGGTTTGCCGTTGAACGACTTCCAGGCCCTCCTGGAAAAAGAGAAATGTTACGAGCGGTCAAGCCATAAATAGCTACTTTTGAAAAAAAAATAAATGAAGCTACTGATTACAGGTGCAACCGGTTTAGTGGGAACTAGTTTGATTGAAAAGTACACTCAACAAGGCATTCAAATTCATTATCTCACTACGCGTAAATCTCAACCTAAATCAATCGATGGGGCTCAAGGGTACTATTGGAATCCCAATAAAAATGAGATTGATTTGGCCTGTTTTTTGGGTGTTGATAGTATCATTCATCTCGCTGGAGCAACAGTTTCTAAGCGTTGGACAAAGGCATACAAAGAAAAAATTTATTCCAGTCGTGTTTTGTCTACTCAACTTCTATTAAAAGGATTGCAATCTTGTAAGGGCGACAATCAAGTAAAACAGTTGGTAAGTGCTTCTGCAATAGGAATTTACCCCTCAGATTTTGAAAAAGTAATGAACGAAGAGGTAGCTGTTGAACCGACTGCCTTTATGCAAAAAGTGGTATATGACTGGGAGCGTGAAGTCGACGCATTTAAGGCAGAGGGCGTACCTGTTACAAAAATTAGAATTGGACTTGTCTTGTCAAAAAAAGGAGGTGTTTTAGGAACCCTTAAAATTCCAGTTTATTTCGGTTTGGGAGCAGCATTTGGAAACGGAAAGCAAGGACAGTCATGGATACATATGGACGATCTCGTTGGAATTTTTTCGGCAGCTATTAACCAACAATGGGAAGGTGTGTTCAATGCTGTTGCACCAAATCCAGTCAGTCAGTCTCAATTGATGGCTGCACTTTCTTGCGCATTAAAGCGACCTTATTTCCTTCCTCCCATTCCTTCATTTTTGATCAAATTAGGAGCAGGTGAAATGAGTGATCTCGTTTTAGACAGTCATTGGGTAAGTACACAAAAGGTACTCGATCAAGGCTATAAGTTCCAATTCACAGATGTCGAGAAGGCTATTGACAATTTGTTGCGCTAATTGAATGACAATTTGACATTATTTAAGTCTGGCAGTACTTTTGTATAACTATATAAAAAATGAATATTAATGGCTACTAAAGGAGCGAAAACACCAAAAAAAAAGACAGCTAGTTCAAAAGCAGAGACTAAGAAGAGTTCAAAAAAACCTAGCTTAGAAGCGAAATTAGAAGAGCTTACACACTCTGTTGAACAAGAAAAAGAAAAGTTTTTAAGACTGTTCGCTGAATTTGAAAACTTTAAAAAGCGAACAGCTAAAGAGCGTTTGGAATTATTCAAAACTGCCAATCAAGAAGTGATTGCATCACTCATACCCGTTTTAGACGATTTTAACAGAGCCAATCAGCAGATTGAAAATGGAGCAGAAACCGTTGATATTGATGGTTTTAAGTTGATCTACAACAAATTTTCAGAGGTTTTAAAATCGAGTGGACTAAGTTCTACTACTGCGAAAATTGGAGATGCTTTTGATGCAGAATTCCACGAGGCCATCACCCAGATACCCGCGCCCACAGAGGCCGAAAAAGGAAAAATAATAGACATAGTTGAAACCGGCTACCAATTGGGAGATCGGATTATTCGTTACCCTAAAGTGGTCGTAGGCCAATAACTTATGAAAGAAGATTATTATGAAATTTTAGGCGTTTCCAAAAACGCCACCGCTTCTGAAATTAAGAAGGCCTACAGAAAAAAAGCCATCGAATTTCACCCTGATAAAAATCCGGACGATAAGGCTGCGGAAGCCAATTTTAAAAAAGCTGCAGAAGCCTACGAAGTTTTGGGTAACGAGGACAAACGTGCCAAGTACGATCAGTACGGACATGCTGCTTTTGACGGAAGTCAAGGCTTTGGAGGAGGTGGAATGAATATGGACGATATCTTCAGTCAATTCGGTGATATTTTTGGGAGTGCCTTTGGGGGCGGAGGATTTGGAGGTGGAGGCTTTGGCTCAGCTGGTCAAAGACGTTCACAGGGGAGTAATATGCGAATACGTGTAAAGTTAACTCTCGAAGAAATTACCAAAGGAGTAGAGAAAAAAATTAAAGTACCCCGTAAAGTTCAGGCTCCAGGAGTCCAGTACGGAACCTGTTCTAGCTGTAACGGTAGAGGTCAGGTAATGAAAATAACCAATACCATATTAGGAAGAATGCAAACCTCAACTGTATGTTCAAGCTGTGGAGGAAGTGGTCAATCCCTACTCAATCGCCCTGCTGGCTCAGATGCGAATGGTATGATTAAAAAAGAAGAAACAGTATCCATCAAAATCCCAGCTGGAGTAGAGGAGGGCATGCAGCTTAAAGTAAGCGGAAAAGGAAACGAGACTCCTGCAAACGGAATTTCAGGAGATTTGCTAGTTCTTATTGAAGAATTAGCTCACGATACTTTTGTTCGAGAAGGCAATCATTTGCATTATGATTTGTATGCGAGCATATCTGAAGCTGCACTTGGAGTGTCTAAAGAACTAAATTTACTTGAAGGCAAGGCCAGAATCAAGTTAGAGCCTGGAATACAGTCAGGAAAAACACTTCGTCTTAGAGGGAAAGGTTTACCCAGTGTCAATGGGTATGGAACAGGAGATTTACTTGTTCACGTCAATGTTTGGACCCCTAAAAAGTTAAACAAAGAGCAGCAACAGTTTTTTGAAAAAATGCTTGAAGACCCTAATTTTACTCCTAAACCTGAGAAATCAGATAAATCTTTTTTTGAAAAAGTGAAGGATATGTTTGCTTAAACTATACCATTATAAAAAAAAATAATATATTTGAAATAATATTAACATTTATTGTTGGTATTATTTTTCTTTTTCATAGCAATTTTTTCCCATCCTTTAACGAGGATGGGTTTTGTTTTTATAGTAACTTCCCCAATAATTATGAATCTTATAAATAAATTTATTGATCTCTTAAACTACAAGTTCACCATAGGGAGCTCTGTAAGTTTTACCCCAAAGACAGTACTATTTGTCATTTTAGTTCTTCTTCTGACAAACTTTATGTTGAAAATTCTGAGAAAATTACTTTTTAGAACCCTCTCTAACGATACGAGAGTTAAGTTTAAAAGCCTATTCTCCTTTATCAACTATTTTGTCTATATAGTTGTAGCTCTTATCATCTTGCAAAATGTGGGTGTGGACGTAACCGCTATATTTGCTGCATCTGCAGCTTTATTGGTCGGTGTTGGTCTCGCCTTGCAAACCTTTATTCAGGACATCATCTCTGGGATATTTATACTGGTAGATAAATCAGTTCTTGTAGGTGATATCATTGAAGTAGATGGACAAATTGGCCAAGTTGAAAACATCAAATTGAGAACAACTAGAGCGGTAACTAGAGAAAACAAAGTACTTATCATTCCCAATCATAAATTTTTAACCTCTACGTTATTTAACTGGACGGAGAATGGCATCATCACTAAAGAGATAGTAAATGTTGGAGTTGCTTACAAGAGTAATCCCAAAGAAATCGAGCAAATTCTTTTAAAAATAGCTCAAGACCACGATAAAGTTTTATCTAGTCCAGAACCATTTGTATTGTTTAATGATTTTGGAGATAGCGCACTGCTATTCCAATTGTATATCGCAGTTGACAGTAGTTTTGCTGCAAACATTGTAAAGAGTGATTTGCGCTACACTATATTTGAGGCTTTTGAAAAAGAAGGAATTGAAATTCCATTCCCTCAACGAACCCTTACTTTTGCTAATTCACCAACCACTTTAAAATGACTCAAATATTAATTATCGAGGATGAGGAACCGATCAGAAGAGTGATGGTTAGAATTTTATCTGAAGAAAGTGCTTCTTATGAGATTACCGAGGCAGAGGATGGCAAGAAAGGTTTATCCAAACTCGAAAAAAACTCTTTTGACTTAGTTTTATGTGACATTAAAATGCCAAAAATGGACGGTATTGAAGTTTTACAAGCTGCTAAAGCCAAAGGAATTTATGTTCCCTTTATCATGCTGACTGGTCACGGTAATGTGGAAACGGCTGTAGAGGCGATGAAACTCGGGGCCTATGATTTTATTGCCAAACCGCCAGATTTAAACCGTTTACTTACCGCAGTTCATCATGCTATTGAAAACAAAACACTGCGTAAGGAAAATTTAAAATTAAAGCGTAAGGTCGCTCAAAAATATACTATAGTTGGTGAGAGCGAACCGGTAATCAAGATGAAAGAAATGATATCCAAGGTGGCTCCAACAGACGCTCGTGTTCTCATTACCGGCGAAAATGGAACAGGGAAGGAGTTGGTTGCTCATCAGTTGCATCAGCAGAGTGATCGAAGTAAAGAAAACTTTATCGAGGTAAATTGCGCCGCTATTCCTTCTGAACTTATTGAAAGTGAGCTTTTTGGCCACGTAAAAGGGGCTTTTACTTCAGCAGTCAAAGACCGTTCAGGAAAGTTTGAGGCAGCCAATAAAGGGACTTTATTTTTAGACGAGATTGCTGATATGAGTCTAGCAGCTCAGGCTAAAGTATTGCGAGCACTTCAAGAAAAAAAGATTCAACGCGTTGGAAATGAAAAAGACATTAGCGTTGATGTAAGAGTCATTGCTGCTACCAATAAGGATTTGTTGAATGAGATCAAAGAAGGTCGATTTAGAGAAGATCTTTATCACCGCTTGGCCGTAATAATGATTCACGTCCCCTCTTTAGATGATAGAAAAGAGGACATCCCTTTACTGGTTTCACATTTTGTGGACTTGTTGTCTAAAGAACAAGGTCTTGAAAAAAAGTCATTTAGTGATGGAGCCTATTTCAAATTAAACGCTTACCCTTGGACGGGAAATGTCAGAGAGCTGCGCAATGTGGTTGAACGACTGTTAATACTTGGAGAAAATCCCATTAGCTCTGAAAATATTGTCCAATTTGCACCCAAATAAGATATTATGAAGATGGTTATTTTACTTTTTATTTTCAGTTTGTCAGTGCAGCTAAATGCTCAATCTTCTGCTCATGAAGAGCAAATCAAAACGCTTTATCACAAGGCCTTAACTTCTGGAAAAGCGTATGATTGGCTGGACCATCTTTCTAATAAAATAGGTGGGCGTCTTTCGGGGTCTTTAAACGCAGAGCGAGCTGTAACATGGGGCAAAACCGAATTGGAAACCTTGGGATTAGATCGAGTGTATCTTCAAAAGGTCATGGTTCCCAAGTGGGTTAGAGGGACCTTTGAATATGCCAGTATAATTACAGGTCCTGGGATGAGTATGAATGTACCCGTATGTGCTTTAGGGGGGTCTATTGCTACGCCATCCTCCGGTTTACGGGCTGGAGTAGTTGAAGTTAAAAGCTTTGAAGAACTTGAAGCCTTAGGGGAGGAAAAAATAAAAGGAAATTTTGTCTTTTTTAACCGACCTATGCCTGCTGAATTGATCAATACCTTTGAGGCTTATTCCAAAACAGTCAACCAACGAACTCAAGGAGCAGCAAGAGCAGCAAGCTTCGGTGCAGTTGGAGTTATTGTTCGTTCTATGAATTTACGTCTTGACGACTTTCCCCATACTGGAAGTATGCGTTACGGTGATTTACCTAATACTATGCGTATTCCTGCCGCTGCCATCAGTACTAATGGAGCTCAATTGCTCAGTTCCATGTTGGCATTAAACGACGACCTCAAGTTTTACCTTAAATTGGATTGTAAAAATTTTCCTGATGTACCCTCTCACAATGTTATAGGAGAGATTAAAGGGAGTGAATTTCCAGATGAAATTATCGTAGTGGGTGGACATCTCGATTCTTGGGATCTGGGTGATGGTTCTCATGACGATGGCGCTGGAATCGTTCAATCTATGGAGGTTTTAAGACTTTTTAAGGAAATGAATTACAAGCCCAAAAGAACCATTCGAGTAGTCTTGTATATGAATGAGGAAAATGGACTTCGTGGTGGAACAGCTTATGCGCAATATGCAAAGCGGAACAAAGAAAAACACATCTTTGCACTTGAATCTGATGCAGGTGGTTTTTCACCTCGAGGCTTTGTATTTGAAGCCACTAATTCACAATTTAAACAAATTGATAGTTGGAAACCTTATTTTAGACCCTACATGGCAGATCGCTTTGAACTGGGTGGGAGTGGAGCTGATATTGGTCCACTTCGGGATAATAAGGTTGTGCTTTCTGGTTTGCGACCCGACTCTCAGCGCTATTTTAATTTTCATCATGCTGCAAATGATACCTTTGACGCCATTAACAAACGTGAATTGGAACTGGGTGCAGCAGCTATGAGTAGTTTGGTCTATTTGGTAGATCAGTACGGTTTTTAATTTTTACCGTTAATGATTTCTAGCTTTTCTCAATACAACAAGGAATTTCGATACAATTTAACTCTAGCTTATCCTGTCATTATTGGGCTTTTGGGCCACACTTTTGTTCAGTTAGTTGATAACATCATGGTTGGCCAATTAGGAACTGCAGAACTCGCAGCTGTTTCTTTGGGGAATAGCTTCTTTTTTGTGGCCATGTCACTTGGTATTGGTTTTTCAACTGCAATCACTCCCTTGATGGCTGAGGCTGATGGAGCCAAAGATGTAGCTTCAGCTAGAAAAGTGTTTATACACGGACTGATGCTTTGTATCTTTTTGGGAATTTTATTGAGTGCAGCTGTGCTGTTTAGCAAACCTTTCCTTTATCAGATGGGACAACCAGAGGAAGTGGTGGAATTGGCTTATCCCTATTTGCAGTGGGTTGGTATTTCATTAGTACCCTTGATTTTTTTCCAAGGATTTAAGCAGTTTTCAGAGGGCTTGTCATATACGCGTCCCGCCATGTATGCTACTTTGATAGGAAATGTCATCAATATTATTTTAAATTATTTTTTAATTTTTGGTTTCTGGATATTTCCAAAATTAGGGGTAGAGGGAGCCGCAATTGGAAGTCTTTTTGCTCGGTGTTCCATGTTGCTCTTTATGGGCTTATATGTGAGATTTAGCTCAAAATTTGTGGCCTATGTGCAGCAAATCACTTTTCAAAAGCCTCAAATGAGTCTGTTTCGTAAAATTTTTAAACTGGGGTTTCCCTCAGCGCTGCAGATGTTTTTTGAAGTGCTCTTCTTTACAGCAGCCATTTGGCTCTCTGGATTTTTAGGCAAAAATCCTCAGGCCGCAAACCAAATTGCACTCAACCTATCTTCCATGACTTTTATGTTTGCTATGGGCTTGGGGGTCACTGCAATGATCCGAGTAGGCAACCAAAAAGGAAGAAAAGACATCGTCCGATTGAGAGAGGTTGCGCACTCCATATTTATGCTCATTTTTATTTTTGATGTGATTTTTTGTCTGTTGTTTCTCTCCTTAAACGAACTGCTTCCTTGGATTTATTTAGACGGATCTAATCCTTTAGAATATACCAACGTTACAGAAGTTATTCAGATTGCCTCTAGCTTGCTTATTGTTTCTGCTTTTTTCCAGATTTCAGACGGTTTACAAGCCGTTGTCTTAGGTGCACTGAGAGGATTACAAGATGTGAATATCCCCGCTTGGATTACTTTTTTCTCTTACGGTATTTTTGGTTTTCCTATCGCATATTATCTCGGAATCCACACTGAGCTTGCAGCAACCGGGATATGGATAGGATTACTTTCAGGGCTTTCAGCCTCTGCATTATTACTTTTTATTCGATTTCGATATCTTACAAACAAATTAATATTCAATTGACTCATGGATTTACCAAAATTTCTCATTGCCGATAACTCTGAATTAGAAGATGCCTTATTTGTCATCCATACTGAATACCCGCGTTTTATTCTAAATGTATATAATGACGATATACATTGGCTTGAGGAGTTTGACAAGGAAGATGAAGCTGCTCTAAAATCAGAATCTCATGGTTTAATCGAAGCTGCTTTTAAATTTTACGATAAAGAGATGGAAAACTTAGCGTAAATGGAAGTTCTTTTATCTTGGGATAAAGCCTTATTCTTATGGCTAAACGGCTTAGGTACTCCATCCTTTGACTGGTTTTGGATGATGATGACTCATCGGGCTTCAAACATATTGGTCTATTTCGGACTTTGGTTGTTTTTTGGATTTAGATATTCCTGGAAAACAGCCGTTTACCTATTGCTCTTTGCGGGTCTTTTGGTATTGTGTACAGATCAGTTGACCAATTTATTTAAAGTTCAAGTCGGGAGATTACGCCCCTGCTATGATGAGGAAATTAAAACTTTAGTTCGTCTGGTTAAACCCAGCTGTGGAGGTCGTTATAGCTTTTTCTCAGGACATGCATCAAACTCCTTTGCACTCGCCGTTTTTTTTGGCCTGATTTTTAAGGAACCCTATCGTTTTTTACTACCAGCCCTTCTTTTTATAGCATTTTTGATCGCCTACAGTAGGGTCTATATAGGAGTTCATTTCCCACTGGATATTTTTGCAGGAGCTGTTGTTGGAAGTTTAATAGGCCTAGGATTCTTCCGTTTATGGAAACTTTTTAAGCTTCGTTTTTTAAGCTAAACTCAAATCGGGTTCGATGAGTGTATTCCTCATTGGCTTTGATTAAAGTCGAGGGAAATGTGGGAATGTTTGGTGAATTTGAGAATTTTTGAGTTTCAAAACAAATGGCTTCAAAATGGGGTGGGGTAAAGACTACAACTCCCGGTTGATCGGTAAGTGTTTTCATTACAATCCCAGTATCTTGGGAATACAATGAAGCGATCTCTTTTTTATTTTGGTTAACTACAAAATAATCGTCCAGCCGAATGTTGCCAATCGCCTTTTCTTCTCTAAAGTCAAATGTACTGTTCTCCACAGCAAGCTTTTTCCCCGTTGGAACTAGACTTTCTTTTAACTCTAAAAAATGATCTGCGTCTATTCTAAGCTGTTGACTTCCTATGCTGTTGGAGGGGTTTAAATTAAAGTATGCGTGATTGGTCAGATTGATATGAGTAGTTTCAGAAGGCACAGCATGATATTCAATACCTAAACTAGAGCCGTCTAAACGGTAACTTACACGAGCATGAACCGTACCGATAAACCCACTACTTCCGTCGGGACATTGATATTCAAAAGTAATACTGTGATTGTTTTCTTGAGCAAGCGGAGTCCATTGCTTTTTGTGCCACCCACTGCTTCCACTGTGGAGTAATACTCCATCCTTATGTTCAATTTCGATTGGTGTTCCTTCTATTTGAATTGGGTTTTCAAGACGTCCAGCAAAACGCCCTACAACAGCCCCTCTTACCCAGTCATCCGTCAAATAGTCTTGAGGTTGATCCAAACCCATGATGAGGTTTGTAGGCACTCCATTTTTATCCTTAAACCAAAGCTGGTGGAGTATCGCCCCATAGTCTAGGAATACTGCTTTGAGGTGTTCATTTTCAATAGAGAAGCTATTCAAATCCTAATGGTCTTCTTTTAATAATTCTGGATATAAATTTTGAAATTTCCTCAGTCTTGGAATAGAAACTTGCCTTACGTACGGATTATTAGGATTGTTTTTTTCATAATCTTGATGGTACTCTTCGGCATAGTAAAACTTTTCTAAGGGTTTGATCTCTGTCACTATTTCACTTGAAAAAATCTCTTTATCTTGAAGTAAGCCTATGTAGTTTTGGATGATTTCTCGTTCTTGATCGGAAGTGTGAAAGGCGATAGAGCGGTATTGAGAACCGTAATCCGGGCCCTGTCTGTTGGGCGTAGTGGGGTCGTGTGATCCAAAAAACACCTGTACCAGCGTTCCAAAGCTGACGATTTCAGGATCGTAAATGACCTCTACCGCCTCAGCATGACCGGTGCGTCCTGTACCTATTTGGTTGTAGTTTGGATTTTTTGTAAAGCCTCCAGCATATCCTGAATAAACTTCTTGTACCCCGCGAACACTTTCATATATGGCTTCAACACACCAAAAACATCCCGAAGCAAAGTAAGCTTTTTTATAACCGTCTTGGACCTCAGTTTGAGGTTCCCATACGAGCTGGTTGTTATCGACAGGTGGAGTGCTGGAAATACAGGTTTGAAGACTTAAGACCAAGGCAAATACAGTAAGTGTTTTCATAGTTTTTTAAAATAGAATACAAAGATACTATAATCAAATTGACTGGAACTTGGGGGAAGGCGCATTCACTTTTCTTTAACTGCTAACGGTTGGTGGCATGAAACTTCTCGCATCTTTCAAACAAGGAAGCTGTTTTATTAAATATTATTTCGTTTTTTACTATTGTTTAAAATAACAATTAAAACTGATAGCTTATACCTGCACTTAGAATGCCTTTATAGCCAAAACCGAGTTCCAAAAAACCAGCCAGTTTTTTTCCTATTCTTAAGCCTAAAGCAGTAACTTTATAGTTAAAATAACTACTGTTATCGTGAATGCTTGTTTCTTTAGTATTATTCGGGTCAAACTCACCTTTAGTAAGGGTAATTCCAGCACCCAAGCCAGAATAAATTTGGAAACTAGGATTTGAAATATACCTATAATCACTTTCTATGGCAAAGGTCAGGGCTCTGTTTTTTTGCTCACCAATTACTGCATTATTGACGCTGATATCTTGTGTAGTGTCACTGAATCCAGTTGTAGCACCAAGCATCCATTTATTTTCAATGGCAGATTTATAGTTTATATGTATTGCTCCTGTACTTTTTAGGTTTGATGCACTAATAATACCCAAAGAGACTGGATAAAGCAAAATTTCTGTGAAGGCATCTATAATTTCCGGGGGAAGCCATTCCATACCCCACGTTTATCTGGCTTGTTCCTTTTTCTTGAGCATTTACTACAAACGCTCCAAAAATAATTGTTACAAATAATATTGAATTTTTCATTTTCTTCGATTTGGGTCTAAGTGATATAAAATTAAAAAATAATTATTGGTTAGCAAACACCGAATTAACTGTTTTATTGCTATTTATAAATTAGTGCTATACTGTCTTTATACCAAGTTCAGTCAAAAAGACAAATAAAGCTCACTACTTTATAATGCAAGAGAATGGTTATAATAAGAGTTGTTTGGTTTAAAAACTAGGATAAAAAAAACCCTCACTAAGGCGGGTATAGTATTGTCAAGAGTCGTTTTACCCCAGGATTTGAGCAACCAAATAGTCGCCAACTTCTGAGGTGGAATTTCCTTTTTGACCGTTTTCTTTTAAATCTTCAGTAACAACTCCCTCAGCAAGCGATGCATCTACAACCTTACGTATGAGGGCGCCTTCTTCAATCAATCCAAAACTCATTTCAAACATCATAGCAGCTGATAAAACAGTCGCAAGTGGATTGGCAATTCCCAAGCCTGTAGCCTGAGGAAAAGAACCGTGTATGGGTTCGTAAAGGGCATTTTCTGTACCTACAGAAGCAGAAGGCATCAAGCCCATTGAACCTGAAATCACGGAGGCTTCATCGGTTAAAATATCTCCAAAAAGGTTTTCAGTAATCAAAACATCATAACTGTTTGGCCATTGAACTAAACGCATGGCTACTGCATCTACAAATTCATAACTGACTTCCACTTCGGGGTATTCTTTTTCCATGGCTTGAACTGTTTCTCTCCACAATCGAGAGCTTTCCAAGACATTGGCTTTATCTACACAACAGAGTTTTTTGGATCGGGTCATGGCGAGTTCAAAGCCCTTTTTAGCCAAACGCTGAATTTCTTCCCGTTTATAAGTACAGGTGTCAAAAGCGGTATTTCCATCATCGAGTCTTCCGCGTTCTCCAAAGTAAATTCCTCCGGTGAGTTCTCTTAAAAAGACCAAGTCGGTTCCTTCAATACGTTCTTGCTTTAAAGGAGACTTGTCAAGTAGGGAAGGGAAGGTAAAAGTTGGTCTGACATTGGCAAAGAGCCCAAGTTTTTGTCGCATTTTTAATAGTCCTTGTTCGGGACGGACTTTTGCAGAGGGGTCGTTATCAAATCGCGGATGTCCAATTGCTCCAAACAGTACGGCATCAGCTCCTAAGCAAACCTGATGGGTTTCTTCTGGATACGGATCGCCAACGGCGTCGATGGCTGCTGCTCCAGTTAAGGCTGGTGTCCAGCTGATGCTGTGATTAAATTTTGTTGCGATGGCATCGGATACTTTTACAGCTTGTTCGATGACTTCTGGTCCTATACCGTCTCCAGCTAAAAGGGCAATTTTTAAATCCATTGATTCTTATTTTATATGATATTGAGCATTTTTTCCGTCGCCTTTATGGCTGATACAGTTTGGTCTGAATCCAAGCCTCGGGTGGTAAATTCTTTATTTTTTGATTTCCAGGTAATCGTAGTTTCACAGAGAGCATCTGAATTACTTCCAGGGGGGATTCTGACAGCATAATCAATCAAGTTGGGTAACTTCAGCTTTTGCTTGTCGTATATTTTGTGAAGCGCATTCCAAAAAGCATCGTATTGACCATCACCTGATGAATTTTCTTCAAATAGCTGTCCATTGATTTCAATGGATACACTGGTAGTAGGGCTCAGCCCTTTTGAATGGGTTAAAACATAGGATTGAATCTTTACCTTATCGGGTAGGTTGTTACCCAGTACATCAGAAATGATAAAGGGTAAATCTTCTGCAGTTACCCGCTCCTTTTTATCTCCTAACTCAATAATTCGAGTCGTAACTTTTTTTAATTCTTCATTATTTAGGGTGAGTCCCAGTTGCTGAAGATTTTTTTGAATGTTGGCTTTACCTGAGGTTTTCCCCAAGGCATACTTTCGTTTTCTACCAAAACGCTCAGGGAGTAATTGATTGAAATAAAGGTTTTTTTTGTTGTCTCCATCAGCATGTATCCCTGCAGTTTGGGTAAAGACATTTTCACCTACTATGGGTTTGTTTGCCGGGATACGAAAACCGGTAAAAGTGGCCACCAATTTGCTTACTTGGTGTAAGGCATTTTCGTTTATATTGATTGCTGTGTCAGGGAGGAAGTCATTGATGACTGCCACTACACTAGCCAAGGGTGCATTTCCTGCGCGTTCCCCCATACCGTTTACTGTGAGGTGCAATCCGTTGACCCCAGCTTTGACAGCCTCCATGGCATTGGCTACACTTAAATCGTAATCGTTGTGACCGTGAAAATCAAATTGAATGTTTGGATAGCGTTTGATGATTTTATTGAGGTATTCGGCTGTTTTCTCAGGGGTTAAGACTCCAAGGGTATCGGGTAGCAATATTCGCTCAATGGGTTGAGTGGCTAAAAAGTCAAGGTATTCAAAGACATAGTCTTCTGAATTTTGCATGCCATTACTCCAATCTTCTAAATATATATTGGTCTTAAAGCCTTCTTTTTCAGCTTCTTTGATACTGATGCTGATATTTTTAAAATGTTGTTCAGGGGTTTGATTCAGCTGATGTTTTAGATGATTCATGGAACCTTTGGTCAATAGATTTTGAACCTGGGCTCCTGCCTCTTTCATCCATTGGATGGATACTCCATTATCGACAAAAGTTAAAACCTCTATGGCTTCTATAAGCCCTTGACTTGACGCCCAAGAGGTTATTTCTTTGACTGCATTAAACTCACCGTCTGATACTCTTGCTGAGGCAATCTCGATGCGATCTACTTTTAACTCTTGTAATAATAATTTAGCAAGGGTTAATTTTTCTAGAGAGGTAAACGAAACCCCTGAGGTCTGTTCACCATCTCTAAGAGTAGTATCCATGATTTCGAGCGCTCTTCTCATAGTTCGGATTGCTTAAAGAGGTGTATTGGCTGCAAAGGTTTGAATTTCCGTTTTGATATTGTTTAAATAGTCAATATCGTCATAGCCATTAAGCATATTTTCTTTTTTGTAACTGTTGATCTCAAAACTTTCAGAACCCAAGGCTGCGCCTAAACTGATTTTTTGGTTGGGTAAATCTACTGTCAGCTTGGTGTTTGGATCTTTTTCAACAGCCTCAAATATTTGAGCGAGAAAATTTGCAGAAACTTGAACGGGCAGGACTCCGATATTAAGGCAATTATTTCGAAATATATCGGCAAAAAAGCTAGATACTACGCATCTAAAACCGTAGTCATAAATTGCCCATGCAGCGTGTTCTCTGGAAGAGCCAGAACCAAAGTTATGACCTCCTACCAATATTTTTCCCGAATAGGTTGCATCGTTAAGCACAAAATCGGTCTTTGGAGTATCGTCTTGATTGAATCTCCAATCGCGGAATAGATTGTCTCCAAAACCTTTTCTTTCAGTCGCTTTAAGAAAACGAGCAGGGATAATTTGATCCGTATCTACATTTTCAATAGGGAGGGGTACGGCTGTACTTGTTAGTATGTTAAATGAATCGTATGCCATGAGTATTAGATTAAAGTTCTCGGATCAGTTATCTTACCTGTGATGGCTGCTGCTGCAGCGACCAATGGACTTGCGAGTAATGTTCGTGCTCCAGGTCCTTGGCGTCCTTCAAAATTTCTATTGGAAGTACTTACTGCATATTTTCCCGCAGGAATTTTGTCATCATTCATTGCTAAACATGCGGAACATCCGGGCTCTCGAAGTTTAAACTCTGCTGCTTCAAATACGTCTAAAAGGCCTTCTTCTTTGATGGCATTCAATACTTTATGTGATCCTGGAACCAGCCAAGCGGTTACGTTTTCCGCTCGTTTATGACCTTTGACGATACTGGCAAAAGCTCTAAAGTCTTCTATTCTTCCGTTGGTACAACTTCCAATAAAGACATAATCGATGGGTTTACCCACCATCTGTTCACCTTCTTTATAACCCATATACTCCAAAGACTTCTCATAAGTGGCCTTACCACCTTCAACTTCCGAGGCATTAGGAATGGCTTTAGTTATGCTCATACCCATACCTGGATTGGTTCCAAACGTAATCATCGGATCAATTTCAGCTCCGTCGTAGTTCAGTTCCTTGTCAAATACAGCATCTTCGTCTGTGTGGAGGGTTTTCCAATACGCCATGGCTTTATCCCAATCAGCTCCTTCAGGGGTAAATTCTCGGCCTTTGATGTAGTCAAATGTCTTTTCATCTGGAGCAATCATTCCACCACGAGCTCCCATTTCGATACTGAGGTTACAAACGGTCATTCGACCTTCCATGCTTAGTTGCTCAAATACTTCTCCTGCATATTCTACAAAATATCCTGTAGCTCCTGAGGTAGTGAGTTTAGAAATGATAAATAAGGCTACGTCTTTAGGTGTTACTCCCTTGTTGAGTGAACCGTTGATGGTAATCCTCATTTTTTTAGGTTTGGGTTGCATAATGCATTGAGACGCTAAAACCATTTCAACTTCTGAGGTTCCAATTCCAAAGGCAATGGCTCCAAAAGCTCCATGTGTTGAGGTGTGTGAATCACCACAAACAATAGTAGCACCCGGCTGGGTAATCCCGTATTCAGGTCCCACTACGTGAACAATACCATTTTTTTTATGGCCCAATCCCCAATAAGAAATACCGTGTTCATTCGCATTTTGCTCCAAGGCCTTGAGCTGATTCCTGGAAAGGGGGTCAGCAACTGGTAAATGTTGGTTGATGGTAGGGGTATTGTGGTCGGCTGTTGCGAATGTTCGCTCAGGATACAATACGGG
>Ga0233451_10000661_pt1 | contig 34732 bp, 34 predicted proteins | sample 011ome_29_FD_183052 | JGI IMG/M metagenome (GOLD analysis project Ga0233451, IMG submission 183052) | Coastal salt marsh microbial communities from the Groves Creek Marsh, Skidaway Island, Georgia - 011504CT (spades assembly) | ecosystem: Environmental > Aquatic > Marine > Intertidal zone >... | reverse complement strand
CTTCAACAAAATTCCTCCCGCCGATAAAATCCGCGACATAGCGGTTTACAGGGTGATCATTAATATCGCGTGGACTGCCCGCAGCCTAAAGCGCAACTGCCGATATCACGACAATCTGGTTCGACATAGTGAGCGCCTCTCTCTGATTGCCTTTCATCTTAAGGCCAAAGCCAACGTTCTGCGCCACCGTCAAATGCAGGAATAGTGCGTAGGATTGGAACACGGTATTCGCAGGGCGCAGGTTCGGCGAGGTATGCATAATATCGCGCCCATAGAGCATTTTTACGACCGATGTTGGCTACTAAAACCCCGTGATACAGCGCAAAAGGGTGGTCTTGCCGCTTCCTGATAGCCCCTCTGGAAGACGTGCTTTTTTGCACGCCTCGCCGCACGCTCCTTCTTCAAAACGGCAGCTCTTAGCTCTGGGTTTATTACGGCGGCACGGGCCAAAGCGGCATCAAGGAAATCGGCTGATAAGACTGTGCATTTTGCGACCTCGGCAGCCATTGCTGGTGCATCCCTCCAGTCGTCCAAAGGGACACATCCTTTTACTCAAGACCAATTTGAGTGCGTAGACGCAGGAGCAATGTACAACATTGCCCAGCGCCGCGTTCCAGACGATCCACAAAGCTTAACTTCAGACATGTTCAGAGCAATTCCGCGGCTTCCGCTGATCCGGCTGATCTAAATCAATGCGATCTGTTTTATGAATTGTAGTCTCTGATGATAGTCGACGGAAAGAAAAGCGAGACCAAAATGGACAAAGCGCAACTAGACTTTGTGATCAACGAACTTGAGACGAAGCACGACCTCACCGTCGCGGGTTTTGACACAGTTGTACAGGCGATGCATCATATCCTGCCCGATGATGTTGCGGTAGGCTCGAACTTGGCGCAGCGATTGAACTCGACCGATGACGCAATGCTAATCGCTGACCACGCATTTCCCAATTGGAACGTGCAAATCCGTGGCCGCGCAAATGACAAAGATGGTCACTGGAAATGCACCCTGCGCGAAAACGACAGTCGCGACAGCGACGCCTACATCGGAACAGGAAAATCGCCGGTTTTATCGCAGGCCATTCTTGCGGCGGTGATGCGGTTGGGAATGGCGATCCATCACGACAATAGTTGACCATACTGATTTCTCAGGCCAGATTGGTCAGGCGCAAGGACATCAAAAACCTCCCAGCAGTGGGTGTGGTCTGATGCAAATCCTAAGGCTTATCCAATGACTGAAATCCTGACCGTAACTGTCAATCCCGCGATCGATGTCTCAACGTCGACCGACCACGTCGAACCAGATCGCAAACTGAGATGCGGCGCCGCCCGCATTGATCCGGGCGGTGGCGGCATCAACGTCGCGCGCGCGATCACCAAACTTGGTGGTGGCGCTAAGGCGGTTATCGGGGTCGGCGGGGCAACCGGAGACCGTTTGGTTTCGATGGTTCTCGCGGAAGGCGTAACGCCAGTTGCAGTTAGCGTGACAGGCCAAACCAGACAAAATCTTGCGGTCACCGACAACCAATCCGGAGAGCAATACAGGTTCAGCCTGCAAGGCGACCTCTGGAGCGCTGCAGACGAGGTGAGTGTGATCGATGCCACCAGACTGCACGCATCACGAGACGGCATCGTGGTATTGAGCGGCGGTCTTGCGCATGGCATGTCCGCAGATTTTCACGGACGGGTCCAAACTAGGTTAAGCTCGATAACCAACAAGATCATCGTTGATACTTGTGAATCCGCGCTGTCGCATTTGCTTGCGCATACCCATACCCCTTTTCACGTCCTGCGCATTGATCAACACGAGGCGGCGATGGCGGTCGGCCACGACCTTGGTGCAATCACTGACGGCATTCAATTCGGGGCTGACTTGATTGATCGCGGCGTGGCCGAGATTGTTGTGATTGGTCGCGGTGCCAAAGGGTCTTTGCTGGTGTCGCGGGACCGTCGGATGTTCTGTCATGCTGCCAAGGTATCAGTCAAAAGCAAAATTGGTGCCGGAGATGCTTTCGTCGGAGGTTTCACGCTAAGTCTATCGCGCGCGGAACCGCTTGATCGCGCATTGCAATGGGGAGTGGCTGCTGCTTGTGCTACGGTTGAAACTGAGGGGACCGCACTTTGCACACTGCCAGCGGTCGAGGGAATATTGCCCCAATGCCGCGTCGAAACCTTTACGGTCTAACGCCCCTCTCCAATCGCCACATTGCGCAGAACTGACACAAAACTGTCCGGCGTCACCGAAATGGAATCGATACCCATCAATGCAAGGGTTTGCGCGAATTGCGGCTGGTTGCTCGGGGCTTGCCCGCAGAAACCAACTTTAATGCCTGCGTCATGAGCTTCCTTGATCACCGTTTTGATCATCCACAAAACCGAGGGATCAGTTTCATCAAATAGGTCCGCCAGTTCCTCGGAATCGCGGTCGATGCCAAGTGTCAACTGCGTCAGATCATTTGACCCGATTGAAAACCCGTCAAACCGTTCGGCGAATTCGCCTGCTCGGATGACGTTCGCCGGTATTTCGCACATCATATAAACCTGTAACCCGTCCTTGCCGCGCGCCAGCCCGTTTTCTGCCATAACAGCAAGGACCTTGTCCGCTTCTTCGGGCGTTCGACAAAACGGGATCATGACAACGACATTGTCAAAGCCCATCTCGCCTCGCAGACGCTTAATCGCCTGACATTCAAGCGCAAACCCGTCTTTATAGTGGTCAGAATAATAACGCGATGCGCCGCGAAAACCGATCATCGGGTTTTCTTCGTGTGGCTCAAAAGGTTTGCCGCCCAAAAGTTCAGCATATTCATTCGTTTTGAAGTCACTCATCCGGACGATTACTGGCTTAGGGTAACAAAAGGCCGCAATGCGAGACAGGCCTTGAGACAGGTGGTCAACAAAATAGCGTGTTTTGTCCGCGTATCCCCTTGTCAGTTTTTCAATCGCGTCACGCTGCGACGGGTCGGTGACTTTTTCAAAATGCGCGAGCGCCATTGGATGGACGCGCACGACGTTACTGATCACAAACTCCATGCGCGCCAGCCCTACCCCATCAACAGGAAGGTGCCACCAACGAAATGCGGCCGACGGATTTGCCAAGTTGAGCATGATGTCAGTCTTAGCAAAGGGGATATCGTCGATCCGTTCTTCCTTAATTGCGATATCAGCGATCCCAGCATAAATCGCGCCTTCATCGCCGCCCGCGCAAGATACCGTAATATCTTGCATATCATGCAAGACATGCGTGGCGTTGCCACAGCCAACGACCGCGGGAAGCCCAAGTTCGCGGCTTACAATCGCTGCATGCGACGTGCGCCCGCCATGATCAGTCACGATTGCGGCCGCGCGTTTCATGATCGGCATCCAATCAGGGTCGGTTGTTCCCGTCACAAGGATAGAACCGTCCACGAATTTAGCGATATCCGCAGCACTCTCGATGAGACAGACACGGCCAGCGATAGCCGCTGATCCGACACTAAGCCCGCTCAGGATCAATTCACCCGGATTGGAGACCGAATAGGTTTTAACGACTTGGGTATCGGCGCGAGATTGCACGGTCTCGGGTCTCGCCTGAACGATGAACAATTCACGTGTCGCGCCGTCGCGAGCCCATTCCATATCCATGGGTTGCCCATAATGCTCTTCGATCGTTTTGGCGTAACGGGATAGTTCCAGAATTTCCGCGTCACTCAAGACAAAGGCCGCACGTTCGGCCTTTGAGGTTGGCACATTGGTTGGAGTGCCATCTCGGGCATGGATCATCTTGATCTCTTTGCCGCCCAGACGTTTTTCAAGGATCGGTGTCAGATCGCGATTGTCGAGGAACGGCTTGTAGACCTGATATTCATCAGGATCGACGGCTCCTTGCACCACATTCTCTCCCAAACCCCACGCCGCATTTATCAGCACCGCGTTGGGAAATCCGGATTCCGTATCGATCGAAAACATCACACCCGACCCACCAACATCGGCACTGACCATTTGCTGAACGCCAACCGATAGTGCGACCTGTCGGTGATCGAAGCCCTTTGCCTGCCGATAAGAAATGGCGCGGTCCGTGAAGAGAGAGGCATAGCAGCGACGACAGGCATCCAGTAGGTTCGCCTCTCCGGTGACATTCAGGAATGTCTCTTGCTGACCCGCAAAGCTGGCATCGGGTAAATCCTCGGCGGTCGCACTTGAGCGCACGGCAACGGGTAGATCGGCTCGCCCCGCCTTTTTGGACAAATCGCGGTACTGCGCGACGATATCGGTCGCAATCTCCTCTGGCCAATCACCACCATTGATCAGCTCACGAATGCTCTTTCCAGCTTTCTTCAAGGTCAGCTTACCGCTGTCCAGCAGATCAAGTGCTTCGGCGATCCGCGCATCAAGATCATTGGTTTTCAGGAAGAGGCGATAAGCATCCGAAGTTGTCGCAAATCCAGGTGGAACCTTGACATTCTTTTGTCCAAGTTCGCGTATCATCTCGCCCAACGACGCATTCTTACCGCCCACCGACGGGACGTCGTTGCGATTAACGTCCTGAAAATCAATAACGTGTCTTGACTTGCGATTCATGGCGGCACCCTCTTCTAGACCTATCGCCTTGATCGTTTCATCGATCACGCCTTTCACAATTGATACTTGTCAACGGGCTGTGAAATTTAGCAAAGTACTTGCCCCTGCGCTCTCTTCTCGCAGTCGGCGGTCCAAGGCTGGGGGCAAGTGCCGACATACATCAGCGGTTTTCTCACCAGCTTCCTGCTCCTTAATTATCGCGATGATATGTTCGTCCGTAAATCGTGCTTTTATTTCTCCGTCATTTTGTTGGGCGGACTCTACACAAATCTGGAGGAGTCTTAGGGGGCAGGTCACCCGCCGAGACCATGATCTCAAACCGACGAAAGGACGTTTGTGCAATACCTGATGAAACCGATCCTCGACAGTATGTCTCGCGCCTTTCGCGAACGGTAGCTGTATGTTCTCATGTTCGCGGTTACTGCGGTGTAGGCGCGCACTCTCTCAGGGACAGACCTTTACCCTATTCGCCACCGACTGTCGTAAGACCAAGTAGACGCCAGATTTGCATTCCTCCCCGATAATAGAAGATGCGCTCAGCAGGATATCCAGCGTCAATCATGTTGCGGATAGCTGTTGGAGATTGGCCGCACCAAACTCCGTTACAAAACAATGCGACAGGCTTTGCCTCGGCACAATCCCATCCGTCAAAATCGGGCTCACAACCCAACTGGGCAAGCTCATCTACGACAAAAGTGTAAGGGATACTGATCGCCCCGGGTATGGTACCACCTTCAAACCAATCGCGTGTGCGACTATCGACAACCACAGCGTCAGGGTCCTGCAACATCTCTATCAACTCTATCTCGCCAATGGTAGTTACGCCTTCGGCTGGGCTATGCGGCTGAATACAAAAATCGGGGCATGGGCGAGACGTCTGTGCCCATTCACCACTCAACTCATGCGACGTGTCTTGAATCCGGCTGATTTCGACCGGGCCGTCCTGCGTTTGCACAGTTACGGAAGGTATTGTCTTGGTGATACCAACTTCCACCTCCGCAACTGCCGTACCTCCAAAAAAGTCAACGCAAGTATAAGGCCAAGGGATTTCATGAGAGTTATGCCCAAAAGTTGGTGACGGTGAGATTAGGCGGCGTTTTGAAGTTGCTTGATCCCGTCTTTGAACTCAACCCCTTGAATGACTTCGGGCAGTCGGTTTGTGCCGCTGAGCTTTCGCCATTTCTTCTTAGCTGACATCATTAGCTTGAAGACCATGGATAGAGCCGTTTTGCGGCTCAGGCAGCCCTTCGTTTTGCGTGTCCGGTTGCGCACGGTTGCGAAGACGCTTTCGATGGGGTTGGTGGTGCGGATGTGCTTCCAATGCTCGGCTGGGAAGTCATAGAATGTCAGCAACACGTCGCGATCTTTGATCAGCTTCTTGACTGCCCGCTCGTATTTCACGCCGTAGGTTTCCACAAAGAGATCAAAGGCTGCAGTGGCCTCTTTCTTCGTCTCTGCCATCCAGATGTCTTGCAACCCTGCCTTGGCCTTTTCATGTATTGGCTTGGGCATCGCGCCCGTGATGTTGGCCATCTTGTGGACCCAGCAGCGCTGTTCTTTCGTCGTCGGGTACACGTCCCGCAGTGCGGTCCAAAAACCCATGGCCCCGTCCCCACAGGCCAGATCGGGCGCAATCGTCAGCCCTCGTTTTTTCAAGCTGCGAAGAAGGTCTCGCCAGCTGTCCGCGTTCTCGCGGAACCCGTCCATGATGCCAAGAACATCCTTGTCTCCGTATTCGTCCGCGCCAATAATCACCAACATACATTGACGATCATCGTCTAGGCGCGGGTTGAAGTAGACACCGTCGGCCCAAATATAGACGTAGCGCTTTTCTGATAGGTCGCGCTTGCGCCAGGCCTCATATTCGTCCCACCAAGTCGCCTTTAGGCGTGTGATTGTTGAGGCGGACAATCCATCGGCGTCTGGTCCTACAAGTGATGCCAGCGCCTCGCTGAAATCGCCCGTCGAGATACCTTTGAGATAAAGCCACGGCAGAAGTTCTTCCACAGACTTGGCCTTGCGCAAATATGGCGGCACCAGCGAAGAACTGAACCGGACCTTCGAGCCATCCGCGTTTACCCCACGGTCTCGGACCCGAGGAACCTGAACCGTTACCTTGCCTATCCCGGTCATCACGTCGCGCTCTGGAAGAAACCCGTGGCGCACCAGACGCTGGCGGCCCTCGTCGTCCAAAAGGTGCGCGTGCCCCTTCATAAACGCCGATACCTCCGCTCGCACTGCCGTCGCCAGAAGCTCACGCGCTCCGGCACGCAAAACATCCGTCAGCGGATCAGGTGAAAAATCGCTTGGCCTCGCAAAGTCGATCACTGTAGTCTTGGTCATGTGGCATATCCTTTTCTCAGTGAGAATTGCGGCGCGTCAACAACGCCATGATATGCCGCCCATCCGGGCCGTCACCAACTTTCGGCTATAACTCAATATCTCGTAAGCGATGTGGCCATTCGTGAAACGCCATCGCCGTGCATAAGAACATACACAGAGCCATAAGTCGGAGATGAAGCGCAGCAATTTACAAGCAAACGCGATCCATCGCCTGGCGTCCCAATCGGTACAAAACCTTGGGGCCAATAGTTCTCAAAATCAGCTTGTTGCTTCCAAAGTGGCACTGATACTTGGTAGTCTTCTAACGCTTCCAAAACGCTAAAATACGCAAACTGCCCGTCCAACCAAGTGTATTCTAAGTGCGTGCCATCGGGGCAGGTGATTCCATTAAAATGTTTCCAAAGCTTTTGTAGGTCGGGATGCAGAGTAACAGCATCCACACTATCGAAACCTGCAAAATTGTTCGTGCCTGGATTTAGCCATTCAGCGGTTGTCGCCCCCGCATGTCGGACCTTTCCAAGAAATACTATCAGCTGCTGCTCAAGCATAAGACACTTCCTAACTTACATCCGATGTCGCCTTCATTTTGCAGCAAACCATTCTTAGTCTGAATTGGCAACTTTGGGCTTAAAGCCGCCGTGCACAACAACCGCACCAAAGCCAGCCGCGCCGACAGGCTTGGACAACCCTCACGACCTTTTTAGCGCATAAGTGTTGAATGCGGATTTTGCCGGCAGACCTCCCTCATTTTTTGAGCAATCTCCGCTTTGCACTGGTCAGAATGTGTCCGTTGGGCTTAGGCTAAAGCGAGTGAATATTTTTCTGGAGCGGCATTATGCGACGTACAACGATTTCAACCACAGCAATCCTGATAGCCCTCGCCTCTCCCTTGGCTGCGCAAGATTTTTGCGGTGGCAAGGGGGCTGGGGGTCAATGGATCGGGGGGACCGAAGACGCTTCTGACATCACGACCAGCGCTGCATATCAGGAGCAAATGGCGCTCGTGCTAGGCGGTAATGCCTATGTCGGCCTGTTCTCGCTGTCGGAACCAACCGAGGTCCGTATCGAGGCCGCAGGTCGCGGGGGCGGTGATCCGTTGATCGAAGTCTTTGATGCTGCAGGTGGTATTGTCGCCTCTGACGACGATTCTGGCGGTGGCGGCGCGGCGCGGTCCGAGGTTACGCTTGAGGCGGGCACTTATTGCGTCAATATGAAGCCTTACGATAGCGGCCCGATGACCGCGTTCTTGCGGGTTGGCCGCATGGACCAAGAGCCGTTGACCGATGGGTCCGGCACAAGTGGTGGTGAAAGCCCCACCAACGATTGCTCTGCCGCCACACCGATGGGCGCAATGGGTAGCGCAAATACGGCATCCGTGGATGAGACAAGCCACTGGTCATTCACACTTGCCGAACCAACGGCCATCACAATCACCGCCAATAGTGACGACGCGGACCCAAGCATCGCCCTTTACAACAGTGACGGTGCGACCTTGGCAGAAAACGACGACCACGACGGGTTGAATTCGAAAATCGTGCAATCCACCCCGCTCCCCGCTGGCATCTATTGCATCGGCATGGGCGCACTGAGCGATACCGCGCAGCCGATCACGACCATAGTGTCTGTCTATGATGCCGCGGCCGAACTCGCTGGGCTATACGCCCGTGGCGAGGCGGCCCCACCGCTTGACGGCTCTGTTGAGGTCACTGCATTGGGTGAAGCTGCTGGCCGCCTGCGCCAAGACGCGCAAATTGGCAGTGACGTGTCATGGTATTCGGTGGACATAAACGAAGCGAGCCTCTTGCTTATCGAGGCAATCGCAGCGGGTGACAACGGTGATCCTTGGCTGGTGATGTATGACGATCTGGGCCGCAAAATCGGCGAGAACGACGACAACGACGGGCTCAACAGCTTGCTCACTGCACGGGTTCAGCCGGGAACCTACATCTTTGGCGTCAAACAGGTGGGCTATAGCCAAGGCTTCATCCGCCTGCTGATCGAACGCTACGTTCCTGCCCAGTAAATCAAAATGCCCGCCTCAGAAATGGGGCGGGCATTGATCGTTTTTCCCTTCTTAGAGCCGCTTAGTTCCGTGCCGGGATCAGCAACTGAACAAGCGCGCTTTGCGTCAAGAATCCAGACGGCGTCAGGTTACGACTGCGCTGGAATTGCCGAATGGCCCGACGTGTCTCCGCGTTGAAACGCCCGTCCACCGAACCTGGATCAAAGCCGAGGCTTGATAAACGCCCCTCGACCATGCGGCGTGTGACTGCATTTAGGCTAAGATCCGCCTCGTCTTTGCGGGCTTGCGCCGTATCGGCAGATGCGGATTCTTCTTGGCGCATTGCCGTGATCCGCGTTTGTGCCTCTTCCCGAAACGCACCCCGAGATTGGTTCTTAAGATAGCTTTCATAGCCACCAACCGTGTTTTGGTTACGCGCAATATTCCATGCGTCACGGTCGGCTTGGGCGGCCTGCAACAGCTTTTGCTCCTCATATCGGGAAAGCTGCGCTGTCGCCTCTTCGGCATAAAGCCCGTCAGGATACCGTTCCAAATAGCTGCGCAGACCTGCCTCCCGGCCATTGGCGCCCGTCTCTTCCCAATAGGCGCGATCAAGCTGCAATTGTGCGGCACGTTCGCGAGCGGCTTCGGCTTCCAACTCGGCCGACTTACGCGAGGCTTGTGCATTGATCCGTGTGATCTGCTCTTGCGTCAGATAGCTGGTCTGCGAAAATCCGTTCTGCTGCTGCCAGTTTGAAATCGCACTCCGTGTACCTTGGCCGTAAATGCCGTCGATCCCCCGCGTATCGTAGCTCAAAATCGACAAATCACGCTGCACACTGCGCCGTTGATCGCGGGTCAGGTTTAGCGCGTCTTCAGCAACGCGTGCCTCGCGGTTCGGTTCTGACATGATGCCATTGATCGCGGCCAAAGCATCCGCAGCATTTGTCCCTCTGGGATATTCTGTCAAATAGGCGCGATACGCGTCAACAGTGTCTAGTGTGACGGCCAATTCCCAGCTGACACGCTCTGCCTCGCGGTCAACGACGTAGGGGCGCGCGCCAACTGGGGCCACAACAATCTGTCCCTCCTGCAATACAAGCGCCTGCGGGTGGTACCCTTGCAGCTTCAGGTTTCTGTTTCTCGCAACATCCGAGACGATATCGGCGTCAGGCGTCACAATCGCGCCCTCCAAAAGACCCGTTACATTGCGCGGATCACCAAAGACAACGCTGACACCCTGCGGGATATCCAAATCACCGATCCCTGCCCGCAGAAAGTCGTCAAACTCGTCCGATGCCCGATCATCATAGCTTAGTAACAGCACCGACTTACCTGGCGTGGCGGCCATGACATTCATGACGCTCTCAACAGAAATACCGCCCAGCGCCACATCAAACAGGTTCGGCTCGTCGGCATCCACGGCCATAAACCATGTGCGGCTACCGTCAGTGGCAAAGCGACCGGATAGGGCCACGACCAGACGCTCCGCATCGGCGCTCTGGATTTGCAGCGCCACCAGCTTCTTGCGCATCTCTTCCGCCGTTTCGTTCTCAAGCGTGGCGACTGCATACCCCGCATCCGCCAATTCACGCGCCGCATTGGTGATCGTGGTTCCACCAATATAGCGGTCAAGGGCTTGGTATCGCTCCACCCCCATCAGCAAGGCCGCATCTTCGGCAAAAGCGGGTAGTGTTGTCACAAGGGCCAAGGCGGTCGTCATTAAGAGTCTGCGCATAGGGGTCTCCAATCAAAACCTAAGTTAATGAAATCTTGGCTGTCTATGCGATGTTATTCAATATCGGTTCGTCAAAGCCCAATTTTCGGAACAAACCCGCCAAAATGCAGACGGGCCCCGCTGACACATTGCCGCGAGACCCGTTCACGTCGGTCAAAAGTTTACGATGCTTTAGTAAAACATCGCCGCATTGTTTATCAGCACGATACGGATTATCTCGATCCCAAGCAGCGCCACAATCGGCGAAAGGTCGACCCCGCCAAGGTTTGGCATAAAGCGACGGATCGGACCGTAAATCGGCTCAAGAATACGCTGCAACGTGTACCAAACCTGCCCAACAAGCGGCTGACGCACGTTAAGCACTTGAAAGCTAATCAGCCAGCTCATGATGAAATGTGCAAAAATGAGCGTACGTGCGACACCCAAGAGCAGCATCAGAATTTGAAACAACGATTGCATGGTTATGCCTTTCTAAACAGTTGCAGTGGAAGTAAGGGCCAAAAGGTAATTGGGCAAGGGGCCGCTTGCCGCGAGGTCATAAGTTGACGCTTAGGTCAGTCGGCGTAGTTTGTTGGCGAATTTTGAAAGTATTTTGATGTATCCCTTCGTCCGTTTGATCAAAGAACTATTTGTTCACCGCAACGCCCCAGACCTCGACATTCTTGACACCCATATCTCGCACCATCGCTGCTGGCCGCAAGACATCGACAACTTCCTCGAGATGAACAACGGGCGTATCCTGACGATCCTTGATCTTGGGCGGACTGGCCTTGCGATGCGCACCGGGCTGCTCAAGGTGCTGCGCGCCAACAAATGGGGTCTGACGATGGCGGGTACTTCGGTGCGCTACCGAAAGCGGATCAAGCCTTTCGTAAAATCCAAAACCGTCAGCCGCGCTATTGGTTGGGACGAACGGTTCTTTTACGTCGATCAATCCATCTGGATCGGTGACGAATGTGCCACCCAAGCGCTCTACCGCTCGGCCGTCGTCCAAAAAGGACGCATCGTACCCCCTGCCCGCGTTTTCGAACAGATCGGACATCATGGCACGTCGCCAGACCTCCCGCTTTGGGTCAAGAACTGGATCGACGCCGACGCAACCCGCCCTTGGCCACCCGAGAACGCCGACAACTAAAGGCGCTTGCAAGATCGCCTTGATACAGTGTCTTATCCCCAAAGGGAAAAAGGGGACGGACAATGGCGATTAGCACGAAAAAGAAGATTTGGGGCTGGATGGCCTTCGATTGGGCGACCCAGCCGTTTTATACGCTTGGTCTGACCTTCATCTTCGGCCCCTATTTCGCCGCCGTTGCTGCCAAATACTACCTTGGCATCGGGCTGGATGCCGCCGCCGCCGACGCACAGGCCCAATCAATCTGGGGCCTTGGACAAACCCTGTCAGGGCTCTTGATCGCTTTCACCGCCCCCGTCCTTGGCGCGTTTGCCGACACATCAGGGCGCAAGATGCCTTGGATCCTGTTCTTCTCCGTCATCTACGTCGTCGCTTCTGCCATGCTGTGGGGGCTGACACCTGACGCGGCCAATCTTTTCTGGATGCTCTTCATCTTCTACGTCGGCTTCTTTGCCGCCGAGAGCGCGCTCAATTTCGTCAACGCGATCCTGCCATCTTTGGGCGATGAGAAAGAGATAGGGCGGATTTCTGGCTCAGGTGCAGCATTTGGTTATTGGGGCGGTGTCGTCTCACTGTTCATCATGCTTCTGCTGTTTGCCGAAGGAGAAACGGGCGTAACATTCTTAGGCATCCCTCCCCTCTTTGGCCTCGATCCCGCATTGCGCGAAGGCACACGTTTTGTCGGCCCCTTCATCGCGATCTGGTTCGTGATCTTTATGATCCCGTTCTTCATGTGGGTCCGAGACGATCCAAAGGTTGCAAGCACGCGCCCCGCCATGAGCACAGTTCTGGCCAACCTCTGGGCCACGCTACAATCGGTCTACAAACGCAAAAGCCTACTCAACTTTCTCGTGGGCTCCATGGTCTACCGCGATGCCCTGAACGCGCTTTATGCCTTTGGTGGGGTCTATGCGGCGCTTGTGCTGGATTGGCACACCATGCAGATCGGCGTCTTTGGAATCATCGCAGCGATTGCCGCCGCGATCGCCACGTGGATTGGCGGCCTCTGCGACCAGAAATATGGGCCAAAACCGGTGATAACTGTCTCAATCCTGACACTGATTGTGGTCTGCACTTTCATCGTTGGCATGTCGCGTGATCATCTGTTCATCATGCCATTGGCTGAGGGCTCTTCGCTTCCCGACACCATCTTTTACATCTGCGGCGCAGCAATTGGCGGCGCTGGTGGTGCGCTTTATTCTGCGTCCCGTTCGCTCATGGTGCGCCATACGCACCCCGAACGACCAGCCGAGGCATTTGGCCTTTTCGCCCTCACGGGCAAGGCGACGGCTTTCCTTGCGCCTGCGCTCATCACGCTTTTCACTTTCATGAGCGGGAACACGCAAATTGGTTTTGTGCCCGTCATCATCCTTTTCTTGATCGGATTGATCATGCTCCGGTGGGTCAACAAAGACGAAAACAGAGCAGAATGGTCCGCATAAGCGTAGCAATAGCCCTCATCGCCGCCCTCGCATCTTGCGGCGGCGACAAGACCCCATCTGAGACCGCCGCCACTGCGAGCATCAGCACGCAAGGGTCCAACGACAACCGCGTTGCCAAAGAAGTGTTTGGCCGCATCGCCACCGCATCTGCCCAACAATCCGCATCGTTTGGCGGTTATGCGCGCGGGTGCCAAGCGGGTGCGGCGCAATTGCCTGAAACAGGGCCAACATGGCAAGCAATGCGCCTGTCGCGCAACCGTAACTGGGCGCAGCCAATCACCGTCGATTTCATCCAAGACCTCTCCCGCTTTGCCGCGACACAATCTGGCTGGAGCGGCCTTTATGTCGGCGACATGAGCCAGCCACGTGGCGGCCCGATGCTCACTGGTCATTCCAGCCACCAGACAGGCCTTGATGCCGATATCTGGATGCTGCCGCCGAACCGTTTGAACCTGACCGCCGCAGAGCGCGAAAGCCTGTCGTCTACCTCAATGCAGCGGTCTAACGGCGCTTATATCAACTCAAGCTGGACACCGCAGCACGCGGCGATCCTCAAAGCAGCGGCTTCTGATCCGCGTGTCGCCCGTATCTTCCTATTTCCGGGTGCCAAAGTTGAAATGTGCAAAACCGCAACGGGCGACCGTAGCTGGCTGCGCAAAATCCGCCCTTGGTGGGGTCACCACTATCACTTCCATGTTCGGCTCAACTGCCCAGCGGGTGCCGCAGGTTGTGAGGCCCAAGCAGCACCCCCACCAGGTGATGGTTGCGAAGAGGCGCAAGGTTGGGTTGACCGTATCCTGAACCCACCACCGCCAGAGCCAGCAGATCCAAACGCGCCCCCAACACCTGCCCGTGGCCCGTTGAGGGTGTCCCAATTGCCGGCACAATGCACAGGCGTGATCAACAACTAAAATGAACCGATTCGTATGCTTTCTCTTGCTCGCAAGCTGCGGGCATACTCTTTCAGCGAACCCAACGCTGCTAAGCGAAACGGTTTGGTCGGACGGCGCCGAGGATTTCGGCGGCTACTCTGGTCTTGAGTTGAGCGATGATGGCATGCATTTCACCACGATCACCGATCGCGGCATATGGGTGACGACGGGTGATTTGGTCCGCAAAGACGGTGTGATTACAGGGGTCACGAACACCCAAGAAGTCTCGTTTCCGAGACCCGACGGCAAGCTTGGAGAGCGTTGGGCCGATTCAGAAGGACTCGCAATTGCACCAGACGGGACGATCTTTGTCTCAACTGAAGGGGGGCGTCACAGGGTCTTTGAATTCCCTGCTGGAGCCGCAAAAGCGATTCCCCTCCCGCGACACCCCGACTTTCCCAAGCTGCAAGCCAACAGCTCTCTCGAAGCGCTGGCAATCGGCCCTGATGGCGCACTTTATACCATCCCGGAGCGGTCAGGGCGCATGACGACCCCCTTCCCAGTTTATCGCTACAAAGACGGCGCATGGGATATACCGTTCCGCATCCCCCGTGTGGGCGAACACCTTGTTTCTGGCGCGGATGTCGGGCCTGATAACCAGCTCTATATCTTAGAGCGCGACTTCACAGGCATCGGTTTCAAATCGCGCGTGCGCAGGTCCAATCTTGATGGCTCGGGCGAGACTACGATCCTCGATACAAGCAACGGCACCCACGACAATCTCGAAGGAATTAGCGTCTGGCGCGATCCTATGGGTCACATCCGGATCACGATGATCTCGGACGACAACTTCAACTTTTTCCAACAAACACAGATCGTCGAATACCAAATCGACGATTGACCCAATCCGCCGCAAGAGGTAGTCCGCACCGTCCCTGAATGGTCGGGGATCAAGTGCCGCACCCTTGCAAAAACGGATAATGTAATAAAATGACTAAGCTAATTCCTGGCGTTATCGCTATGGCCATCGTTGTCGTGGCCTCAAACATCCTCGTACAATTTCTGATCTTCGGCGGAATGCTGACATGGGGGGCCTTCACCTACCCGCTCGCCTTCCTCGTGACCGACATCATGAACCGCGTCTACGGCGCAACCGCCGCGCGGAAAGTCGTCTATGTGGGCCTGATCGTCGGGATCACATGTTCGTTAATCGGCTCCCAAATCATGCTCGAATACGGCCCCGCAGTAGCACTTCGCGTGGCAATCGGATCGGCTTCGGCATTCCTTGTAGCACAGCTTTTGGACATCGCGGTGTTCAACCGCTTGCGGGCTGGATCGTGGTGGAAGGCCCCGCTTGTCTCGACGATCATCTCGTCAATCGTCGATACTGTGATCTTCTTTAGCATCGCTTTCTCTAGCCTTTTCAATGGGTTCAGCGCCATGGCTGCAGATCAAATTATCTGGGCGCAAGACGCTGTTCCGTTCCTGAACGCAGGGCCGGTCGCGCCGCTTTGGGTGTCTTTGGCGGTTGCTGACTGGGGTGTCAAAATGGCGATTGCTTTGATCGCTCTTGTGCCGTTCCGCATCATTATTGGGCGGATGACACAACCTACAACATGAGGTGAAAAAAGTTTTGACTTCTACCAGATATGTGCCACTTTCTAGGTAGGCGAAACATATTGAAAGGAGGTGATCCAGTGCATCATGAAGTATTGGAGAAGGCAGTCGGGACAACTTGGGGGGCCGTTTTCTAGAGCAATCTCTAGGACTTAGCGACCCAAGGTGGGTAACCTAACCGACCCGCCTCCGTGATTCAGGAAAGGGCCATTCCAACGCCGGAGTGGTCCTTTTTTGTTGGGCAAAAGGGGCATACACTGGACGTGCACCACGCGTGCACCAGACATGCACAGGAAAAACACCATGCGGATTAACGACCAGATCGAGCTCGCGGACTGGGAGATCACAGAGACCTTCACCCGCGCCTCTGGTCCGGGTGGTCAGAACGTGAACAAGGTGTCAACGGCGGTGGAGTTGCGGTTCGAGGCGGAACGCTCGCCCAACCTGCCCGACCCCGTGAAGGTGCGGCTCAAACGGCTGGCGGGGCAACGCTGGACCAAGGAGGGCGCGATTGTGATCTTTGTGCAAGACACCCGCTCCCAAGCCCGCAACCGAGAACTGGCCCGCGAAAGGCTCGCCGAACTGATCATCGCCGCCACCCACGTGCCCAAACGCCGCCGCGCGACCAAGCCGACCTATGGGTCAGTGAAGCGACGGCTGGCGGGGAAGAAAGAGCGCGGAGAAGTGAAGAAGCTGCGCGGGAAGGTTGAGGAGTGAAGGATACACTCTGTGCATGAGTCTTGCGGGTAACGCGCTCGTTATGGTAGCAGAAATCATGCTTGCCAACTAGGATCGGCTTAGGTTATGGATCGTACAGGCTGTTACCATTTTGGTAACTTGATTGAAGTAATCAATTTGGTAACTACCTAATGATAGTAATTTCTAGAAGTCGTATTACCGACTTTGTAAAAGGACATAAGCGAGGTCAAGAAGCGGAGAGCGCTCTAAATTCATGGTTCCACGAAGCCAAAATCGCAACGTGGAAGAGCCCACACCAACTCATGAATGAATATCCCGGAGCAAGAAACATCGGGAAAGGCAACGGAGTTGCCACATTTAAGATTAGGGGCAACCAATTCAGATTAGTTACGCGGATCGATTACGATGTCGGAGTAGTGAAGATCGAGTTCATTGGTACACATGAAGAGTACGACAAAATCAACGTGGGGGAGGTAACATGGAAGACACAGTAATTAGGCCGATAAAGTCCCCTGCGGATCACACCGCTGCGTTGCATCAAATTGATGCATTGATGGTACTAGATACTCTTAATGCGACACAGCGCGCGGAGCTTGAGGTGATAGCGATACTGGTCGAGAAGTATGAACAGGATCAGTTTCCTATTCCATTCCCTACTCCCGTCGAAGCGATTGAGTTTCGGATGGATCAATTAGGATTGAGCAGAGCAGAATTGGCTGACAAGGTTAGTTGTCCTCGCTCACGAATTTCAGACGTCTTGAACGGCAAGCGCGGCTTGTCCCTAGAACTAATTAGAGCCTTACATGGCGAGCTAGGAATTCCTGCGGACGTTTTGCTAGGGAAAAGGGCCGCGGCGATCCCTGCGGATTGCGCTGACGTAACGTGGACTGACTTTCCTCTTGCAGAGATGGCCAAGAATAACTGGATACCGACGCTGAAGCCATTTGCAGATTCGGCTGAGGCTTGTATCCGTGACCTGATGGCCAAAGCGGCTGTTAGTGAACCACATTTTGCAGGAGTTGCATTCAGAGGTACAGAACACAAAAAGCCCGATCCCTATGCTGTGAATGCTTGGCTCATGTTCGCCAGGCATCAAGCCAATATTCAGAAGTCAGTTTCTGTTTTTGATCCCAGCAATATCGACGCGGCGTTCCGTCGGGAAATTGCCAAACTGAGCTTGTATTCTGACGGCCCCCAACGAGCGTTTGATGCGTTGAATGACGTTGGGGTGACAGCCGTTTGTGTGAAAGCGCTGAAAAAGACTCATATAGATGGTGCATGTTTCAGGCTTCCAAATGGCAGTCCTGCTATTGCTCTCACATTGCGTCATAATCGTTTGGATAATTTTTGGTTTACCCTCCTACATGAATGCGTCCACGTAGAAAGGCATTTGAATGAACTCGACTTCATCCTGGATGAAACAGAAGGACAGACCGGTGCCTTCGGCAACGAACCAATAATGGAAAGTGAAGCAAACTCACTTGCGAGAAATGCTCTAGTACCAACTGATATTTACGAAGACCTTGTTAGGAATAAGGGCAAAATGTCTAAAAGCAGAGTGCAACAACTTGCCAACGCCGCCGACGTCCATGTTGCCGTTATCGCGGGCCAATGGCGTTCGCTTACGGGGCAGTACACACACTTTTCGAAGTTAGTTGGCCAAGGGCGGGTTTCAGATGTTCTAAATTGCTCCTGAGTCCTAAACCACAACCTCAACCTTCTCCTGCTCGCCTACCCCAAACACCCGCTTGTACCGTGAGATCTCGCTTTCGGGGCCCATGGCTTTGTTCGGGTTGTCGCTAAGTTTCACGGTGGGGCGACCGTTGGCCGAGATCGCTTTGCACACCAGCGAGAAGGGCGCGAGGGTGTCGTTTTCGGTCAGCCCTTTGAAGTCGTTGGTCAGCATGGTCCCCCAGCCGAACGAGACCCTGCACCGCCCTGCGAATTGCGCTTGCAGTTCGACGATTTTATCCACGTCCAACCCGTCGGAGAAGATGACCAGTTTCTTGGTCGGGTCCTCGCCGCGGGATTTCCACCAGTTGATTGCCGTCTCCGCGCCAGTGGCCGGATCGCCGCTATCGACCCTGATCCCCGTCCAGCCTGCGAGCCAGTCGGGTGCGCGTTCCAGAAACCCTTTGGTCCCGTAGGTGTCGGGCAGGATGATCCGCAGGTTGCCGTCGTGCTCGGCCTGCCAGTCGGCCAGCACGTCGTAGGGGGCTTGCAGCAGTTCGGCGTCGGTGTTGGCGAGTGCGGCATAGACCATGGGCAGTTCGTGGGCGTTGGTGCCGATGGCGGCGAGGTCGCGGTTTTTGGCGATGAGGCAGTTGGAGGTGCCGGTGAATTTGTCGCCCAAGCCCTCGGACATGGCCTGCACGCACCAGTCTTGCCAGAGGAAGGAGTGCCTGCGCCGTGTGCCGAAGTCGGCGATTTTGAGGTCGGGGAGCGTGCGGAGGGTTTCGACCTTTTCCCAGACGCGTGTTTTGGCGCGGGCGTAGAGGACTTCGAGCTCGAACCGACCCATGTTGCCCAAGACGGCGCGGCCGCGCAGTTCCATGAGGACGGCGAGGGCGGGGATTTCCCACAGCATGACTTCGGGCCATGAGCCCTCAAATGTAAGCTCGTATTGGCCGTCGACCTTTTCAAGGTGGTAGGGCGGGAGGCGGAGTTTTTCGAACCAGTCCATGAATTCGGGCGTGAACATCTGGCGTTTGCCGTAGAATGTGTTGCCGCGCATCCATGTGCTTTCGCCGCGAGAGAGGGAGAGGGAGCGGATGTGGTCGAGTTGTTCGCGAAGCTCGCCCTCGTCAACGAGGTCAGCGAGGCGGATGTGTTTGGAACGGTTGATGAGGCTGAAGGTCACTTGCGTGTCGGGTTTGTTGCGAAACACGGATTGGCACATCAGGAGTTTGTAGAAGTCGGTGTCGATGAGCGACCGCACGATGGGGTCGATCTTCCATTTGTGGTTCCAGACACGTGCGGCGATATCGACCATTTGGGCGCTCCTCTAGCTTGAGGCCGTTAGAGCAAGGGAGAGGGGGGGATGGCAAGGGGAATTGGGTTTGAGCGCCGCATCTCTATCCCTCGTGTTTGAAGTCACTCTTTGGGTTTGGCTCATCTGCATATGTATCGTCCCCAACCTCCATGACTTCAAAGAACATATCTGGAGCCACCCCATCACAACTATAAACGATTAGAGCTCCGGGATCGGGGAGATGAACCGTAAAGACGTCACCCGATGTCTTACCCTTGGGCAGAAAGAAACCGAGAGTATCGCGTATGAGGGATCATCGCCACCACGACACCCATGACGTTGGCACCTGTGTTGCCGATGGCTCCGTGCACAATGATACCCCCATCGCTATCAGAAGGAAGGCAGTGGTGGCGGCCGATCCGCCGCCATGCAAGGCGACCTCACTTGGTGAGCGATTCCCGCCAATCGTCAACGATACGATTGAGCGCATGCCAGTCGGTGTAATCATGGTCGTGGTCCGGGTCTGCCAAGTCATCTTTGCTCATGATGATGCGGCGCATAATAAAGCGCCGGAAAACGTCGTATTTTGACGGGCAATAGTTCCCTGCGATTTGTTCGGTGCGGGTCGGCGTCCACCCTGTCGCTTCGGTGAAGTCGGCCATGATGTCTTCCAGACCTTGCCAGTCTTTTGCATCATGTCCGGCCGCAGAGAGCGACACTGACAGAAACAATGTCGGCGTCGTTTTTAGCGCCAAGGCGTGCTTGGCAGCAAATTCGCTAAGGCCGCGCTGATAGTGTCCCATATGGATCGATGCGGCCAAGATAGCGCCGTCAAAGCGGCTAAGATCAATGTTGTTTGCCTGCGTCAGGTCCAAAAGCTCGACGGAGTTTTCGGCGTTGACGAGCCTATCCGCGACATGTTGCGCGATCTTGCGCGTATGGCCCTCGGTCGTTGCATAGGATACGAGAATTTTCATAGCTACCTCCTGCGAAATTTGCGCCTTTGGAACGTAGCGGCAGCGCATGGGCGCATATTGATAAAAATCAACGCGAGCGACGGCGTGCCTGCAATTGACATCGGTCTTGTGCTGCGGGCAACTTGAGCCAAAATTGAAGGCAGCCAAAATGACACATTCCCTACCCCGCGTTGTCTTGATGGTCGTCTCGGCGATGGTGCTAATCATTTCGGGCGATGCGGCGGCGAAGGTATTGGGGCAGAACGGATTTGATCCCGTGTTCGTCGCATGGACCCGATTTGCCTTGGCAGCCGTGATTGTCGCGCCGTTTGCTGGGCTGCAACGGGGCGATTTGCGCCTTGCGATGGATTGGCGTTTGGTATTGCGGTCACTGTTGATCGTGGGCGGGATCACCTGCATTTTGACAGCGCTCAAGACCGAGCCGATGGCAAATGTATTCGGCGGATTCTTCGTAGGGCCGATTGTCGCCTATACCCTCTCGGCTTTCTTGCTCAAAGAAGTCGTCACGTGGCGGCGCACGGCGTTGCTGGGCCTAAGCTTTATCGGCGTTTTGATCGTTGTTAGACCCGGTTTCGGGATGTCGGCAGGCATGGGCTTTGCAGTATTGGCCGGCTGTTTACATGGGTCGTATTTGGTCGCGACACGGTGGCTGGCGGGTGGATTTCGCCCACGGTTTTTACTGCTATCGCAACTGGTAATCGGTGCGATTTTGATTGCACCGTTTGCGATTGGCCCTGTGCCAGAAATCACGGTGTCACTCGCGGTTTTAATCCTGATCAGTGCGATGGGATCGGCGATTGGCAACCTGCTGTTGGTCTTGGTCAACCGCACCACGCCCGCCAATGTGATCGCGCCCTTGATCTATAGCCAGCTGATTGTGGCCACAGTTTTGGGCGTGGCCATTTTTGGCGAGTGGCCCGACGGCTTCACGCTATTGGGTCTCGCCGTGATCGCCTTGGCAGGCGCATCGTCGGTCTGGTTTGCCGGGCGCGGGCGTTAGCTCCGCTTCGGCGGGCGTTTGGCCATTTCCACGTCGTGAAGTTGCATGCTGACCTCGGGTGAAATGCCCAAAACGGCCTCGACAACGTGCAGAAAATCATCTTCTTCCTTATGCTCGACGCCATCTGCAAAAACCACGGACCAAAGCGCTGCAACCGCAGCGAGGCGGTCGGTCTCGCTAATCGCCTTTTCCAAGATGCCGGCAAGCGCCTCTGTTTCGGGCATATCTTCTTCGAGCTTTTCACAGCTCGCGCGCATTTTGGCGGCCTCGATCGGGTTCAGCTGATACATGTGCATCAGCACCGCGTCGATCTGCTCAACCTCTTCAAATAAATAGGCTTTATCCACTTTTGCAGCCCGCACAAGCAAAGCGCCAAGTGCATGTTGCGCGTCCTTTTCTGGCATGGGTGTGGTGAAATCTGCTTCACCGCGAAAGCGAGAGAGGATGCGTTCAAACATGGGGTCGGTCCGATCAATTGCGTCTATTTGGAACGACGGTATGAAATGCAGCCCCGTGGTGCAAGAATCTTAACGCTCTGTCAGGATACTGAGGAAAGCGGCGCCAAAGCGCTCGGTATATTTGTCACCCATCAGGCGCGCCAACCCCGCCATATCGGGGTTATGCAATTGCGCGACTTTTGCCAGTGTTGAGGCTCCCATCGACATCGGTTTGCCTGCACCATCTTCGCCGCGCGCCAGTTCGGCTTGAACAGCAAGCAGGCGGTCGTAAACCTCGCCATTGCCGCGCACGGCGAGTTTGCGGCGCATCGGGTGGACGGCCTCGACAGCACCTGCGATGACCTCAAGAAAGGCGGCGCCGTAGCTTTCCAGTTTCTTAGCACCCACGCCGCCGATCCGCGCCATGTCGTCAAGGTTCACCGGCCGTTTTTCGGCCATCTCGATCAGGGTTTTGTCGTTGAACACGATGTAGGCGGGGCCGCCGATTTGCTCCGCAAAGAAGCGCCGCTTGGCCTTGAGCGCAGAGAGAAGCGGTGCGTCTTCCTCAGAGACCATCTGGCGGATTTGGGGGCCGGAACCTTTGGCTGCTTTGATACTGTCGCGGCGCAATTCAATAGTTGCCTCACCACGCAAGATGGGTCGCGCGCCTTCGGTCATGCGCAGGGCACCGTGGCGTTCTGGATCAGGTCGCATTAAATCGCGCCCCATCATTTGCCGGAAGATGGCCTGCCATTGGCGCTTGTCGTAATCCTTGCCGACACCGTAGGTTGGCAGGCTATCGTGCCCACGCTGCGCGATCTTCTCCGTCTTGGCACCGAGGAGGATGTCGATGAGATGCCCTGACCCGAACCATTCCTCGGTCCGCAATGCGGCGGAAAGTGCCATGCGCACGGCGGTTGTCCCGTCGAAAATTTCGGCGGGTTTGTCGCAGAGGTCGCAGTTGCCACAGGGTTCTGGGTCCTCGCCAAAATAGGTGAGCAGGTTCACGCGGCGGCAATGTAGCGCCTCGGCCAAACCAAGCAGCGCATTCAAACGCCCATGATCAGCGGCGCGGCGTTCTGGTGGGGCCAAGCCCTCATCCACTTGTTGCCTGCGGTAGCGGATATCGTCTGGGCCAAAGAGCGTAAGCGTTTCGGCAGGTGCCCCATCGCGGCCAGCGCGTCCGATTTCTTGGTAGTAGCTCTCGATGGATTTCGGCAGGTCGGCGTGGGCGACCCATCGGATATCGGGTTTGTCGATGCCCATGCCAAAGGCCACGGTTGCGCAGACGATGAGGCCGTCCTCTTGTTGAAAACGTCGCTCGACGATGCGCCGGTCCTCGGCGTCCATGCCGCCGTGGTAGTAGCAGGCGGAGTGGCCCGCGTCGTTCAGCGCCTTGCCAAGCGTTTCCGTCTTTGCCCGCGTGCCGCAATAGACGATGCCGGACTGCCCCTTGCGGGCGGCGGCGAAGTTCAGGATTTGCCCACGCGGTCCGTCTTTCACGGCAAAGGCGAGGTGGATGTTGGGCCTGTCAAAGCCGCGCAGGAATGTTGAAGGCTCGGACCCGTCGAAGAGTTTCTGCACGATCTCGGCGCGTGTCTCTGCGTCGGCGGTCGCCGTGAAAGCGGCCAAAGGCACGTCGAGCATCCGGCGGAGTTCGCCAATACGGAGGTAATCAGGGCGGAAATCATGGCCCCATTGGCTGACACAATGGGCCTCATCAACTGCAATCATCGTAACGCCAACACGGCGCAGCATTTGCATCGTGCCGCCGGAGGCAAGGCGTTCAGGCGCCATATAGAGAAGGCGCAGCGTGCCCGCTTCAAGCCCGCGCCAAACGGCTTCAGTCTCTTCCTCGGTATTGCCAGAGGTGAGCGCCCCCGCCTCGACACCTGCCGCTTGCAGGGCGCGAACCTGATCGCGCATCAATGCAATGAGGGGCGAGATCACAACCGTCACACCCTCACGCGCCAGAGCAGGCAGTTGGAAACAAAGGGATTTACCGCCGCCCGTGGGCATAATCGCAAGGGTGTTTTCACCCGCAATCACGGCCTCCACAATCTCTTGCTGACCGGGCCTAAAGGCATCAAAGCCAAAGATATCTTTCAGCAGCACGGCGGCGCTCATGGGGATTTGACCTGTTTGTTTTTTGTGGTGCTCGGACCCTGACAATCCCACATGCAGAATCTGCAAACAAGGCTTGTTTGGATCACAATTCGTCTGGGAATGCTTGCGCCCCTCGCCCCCCACGCTTACCCATAAGCCAACGAAGGAGCGAACATGGGTGAAATTACATTGGTGCGGCACGGGCAGGCGAATTCTTCTGCCACGACCGAGGCGGGTTATGACATGCTGACCGAGCTTGGGCATCAGCAAGCCGAATGGTTGGGCAATTGGATTCACGCCCATGACGGCCCGTTTGATGCGGTGTTCGCGGGCAGTTTGCGCCGCCAGCAAGAGACCGCGGCAGGCATGGGATTCACTGATTTCACCACCGATCCGCGCCTCAACGAAATCGCCTATTACGACCTAACGGCCGAGATGGAAGCAAAGGGGTTTGCCAAGCGCGAAAGCCCCGATGATTTTGTGACGCATTTTCCCGCGACTTTGAATGCATGGCAGGAAGGCAAGATTGAAGGCCCCGAGAGTTATGCCGATTTCACGACGCGCGTTGCAGGTGTGTTGGCCGAAGCTGCGCAGCCGGGTAAGCGGATCTTGTGTGTCACCTCTGGCGGCATCATTGCCCGCGCTGTGGCGGATATCCTTCAGCTAGATATTCCAAAGATGGCGCAGATTGCCTTGCCGATCCTCAATACATCTGTGCATCGTATCCACGTGACCCCGCACGGTCCGATTTTGGCGGCGTTCAATAGCGCCCCGCACCTTGATCACGCCGACCGTTTGACCGCCCGCACGTATTACTAAGGAACCCGACATGGAGCTATTCTACGCCCCCGGCACAATCTCGGTCGTGGTCGCGATCGCGCTGGAAGAGGCGGGTATTCCGTACACCCCGCACCTTGTGGATTTCGCGGCTGGCGAGCAGACCAAAGCGCCTTATTTGATACTGAATCCCAAGGGGCGTGTTCCTGCCTTGGTCACGCCTGATGGCACACTGACCGAGACGGGTGCGATCCTTGATTACATCGGCACCATGGCCCCCGATCTGATCCCTACTGATCCGTTCCATGCAGGGCGGATGCGTGAGGTGATGTATTACATCGCCTCCACCTTCCACGTCGCCCATGCACATAAAATGCGCGGGTCGCGTTGGGCGGATCAAGAGGCGAGTTTTGCCGATATGCGCGCCAAGGTGCCGCAGACTGTAGCGGCCTGTTGCGCCTATATAGAGTCTACATATTCATTTGAACCGTGGGTGCTGGGGTCGGATTTCACTCTCGCCGACCCATACCTCTATGTCGTTTCAACGTGGGGCGAAGGCGACGGCGTCGATATGACGGACTACCCGAAACTCTCCGCATTTATGGCTGCGATGCGCGCCCGTCCGTCGGTGCAAGCGGTCATCACAAAAGGGATGCTTACATGACACATATCTGGGTCCGCGCCGAGAGCCGCGATCATGAGGAGCGGGTCGGGCTGACGCCTGTCGGTGCTGCTGACTTGCTGGCGGCTGGCTACGCCGTGACGGTCGAGGAAAGCGTGCAGCGTGCGATCCCGATTGATGGGTATATCGACGCTGGTTGCGCGATTGCGGCCGAAGGATCATGGGTCGATGCCCCCCGTGACGCGATCATTTTCGGGCTAAAGGAGTTGCCCGACGACGGCACGCCCCTCCCCCATCGCCACATCATGTTTGGCCACGCCTATAAGGGGCAAGCGGCAGGGCGGGTCTTGCTCGACCGGTTTAAGGCCGGCGGTGGGACGCTTTATGATCTGGAGTATTTGATGGATGAAACAGGCCGCCGCGTCGCCGCGTTTGGCTATTGGGCGGGGTATGCGGGGGCGGCTGTCAGCCTGATCGCGTTGATGGCGCAGAAAGAAGGCGGAATTGCGGGGCCTGTTTCGACCTTTGAAAGCGCCGAAGCAATGCGCAATAGCCTTGCGTTGGGTCTTGGGTCTGAGGTGCCAACGGCGCTGATCATCGGTGCGTTGGGACGTGTCGGTACAGGGGCTGCCGACCTTTACGAGGCGTTAGGCCTGACCGTCACGAAATGGGATATGGCCGAGACCGCGTCTGGCGGACCGTTCCCCGAGATTCTCGCGCACGACATTTTCCTCAACTGTATTCTTGCCCGCGATGGCACACCTGTTTTTGTGCCAGCAAGCGCCAAGACCGATCCACGGCAGCTTTGCGTTATCGGTGATATCGCCTGCGATCCGCAAAGCGATTTTTCACCGATCAAGGTTTATAGTCGCGAGACGACATGGGCCGAGCCCGCGCTACGCGTGCATGACGCGCCACCGCTCGACGTCACGGCGATCGACAACCTGCCGTCATTGTTACCTGTGGAAAGCAGTGAAGATTTCGCGGAACAATTGTTGCCGCATCTTGGAACCTTAAACGCGCTCGATAGAGGCGTCTGGCTCGGTGCCAAACAGATGTTTGACAAGGCCACTGCGTAGGAGTGGGGTTTAATCCACTACCCCTGCGAGCCGCGCGCCAGACAGCAGGTTTGGCGCGATAATGTGACCGAGGGCGCGAGTGGTCTCACTGGGTTGCTTGAGATCCGGCACTTGCACGGTGCGTGCGCCTGACCGAACGGCGGCAAGCGTGCCGACATCGCTATCCTCGAACGCGACGCATCGGGCGATATCGACGCCCAACCGTGCGGCGGCTGTGAGGTAAGTCTCTGGCGCGGGCTTCCCCTCAGCCACGTGATCGCCGCCGACGATCAGGCTCACAAATGGCCAGAGACCCGCATTCTTCAAATGCTCTTCGGCCATGTCCGTTTGCGTCGAGGTCGCAACGGCGATGGGCAGGCCCTTTGCTTGCACCAACTCAAAAAGCGTCGCTGCGCCTTCCTTGATCGGAATAACGCCAGCCCGCAGCGGGGCTAGCGCCGCCGTCCAGTCTTTGCGCAATTGGGCAACGTCAGTGAATCTGCCAAACCCCGCTTCCATGATTTCGTCAGACCGCGCCGCCCGTGTGCCAACGCACTCCATAAACACCGCCAAAACATCGGCTTTGCCCATCAAACCGTGAGCCTCTGCGACTTGCAAAAGCGTGTCACGCGCCATTCTCTCGGTGTCGAGCAGCAGGCCGTCCATGTCGCAAAGTATCGCCTGTGCGATCAATTCCAAGCCATCGGATAAAAGGTCCCATTCTGCTTGATCCAGCCGTCACCACCGGGGGAGACATAGAAAATGCGTCCAGCATAAGCCCCTGTCACGACATGGTAATCAGGTGCTTTGACCACATCGCCTTGGCGTGCGCCGCAGACGTGGCCGTCACCACATGGGCGCAGTGTGAAGGTCTGCAAATCCCCACCCTCTTCGGCCACGACCGAGATTTCACCCGTATCAAACGGCATATCTTGGAAGCTATCCGCGTAGGCGCGTTTGATTGAAACTGGCGTGGCCTCGTATGTCACAGGCTCTCCCGAACAGGCGGTCAGCAGAGCAATTGCGGCGATAGGTAAGGAAATCGTTTTCAACATGACAGTCTCCGAAATAAGATTACTGTAACAATGGCCCTAGGACTTTGGTTGCGCAAGGGGGACGACGGATGCTTCGACCTCTGGGGTGATCTCCTCGAAGTCGAAGTTGTCGAGTTTCGCCGCCCGTTTACCTGCGCGCTCGGACGCCGTGTTGATGTCTTCGAGGTCTTTGCGCGCTTGGCCGAAGTGGGTGTTGAGTTTCGCCACGCGCTCCGTCACCAGCTCCACATCGCGGTGCAAAAGGCGCAATGTTGTGCGGATTGCCCCCGCCTGCTCGCGCATCCGCGCGTCTTTCAGGATCGCCCGCATCGTGTTCAACGTCGCCATGCACGTCGTGGGCGAAACGATCCAGACACGGGCGGTAAATCCTTCGCGTACGAGTTCGGGGAAGTTGGCATGTAGTTCGGCATAGACAGCCTCGGAGGGCAAGAACATCAAGGCGCCGTCAGCCGTTTCCCCGTCGAGGATATACTTCTCAGAGATGGCTCTGATATGCGCCTTTACGCTCGTGCGCATGAATTTCGCGGCCTCATTGGCCTCCCAATCGGTCTTGGCATTGCGGAGCGCCTCGTAGGCCTCAAGCGGGAATTTGCTGTCGATCACGATGGGGCCCGGAGGGTTTGGCAGGTGGATCAGGCAGTCGGCGCGTTTGCCGTTGGTCAGCGTATGCTGGAATGTGTAGGCGTCTGACGGCAGGGCCTTGCTCACGATATCATTGAGTTGGATCTCGCCAAATGCGCCGCGCGTTTGTTTGTTCGACAGGATGTCTTGCAGTGACAAAACGTCGCCTGAGAGCTTGGTGATGTTTTCTTGTGCCTTATCGATGGTCAATAGGCGTTGCTGCAATTCACCCAAGGATTGCGCTGTCCGTTGGGCCGATGACGACAGGTTCACGTTCATCGATTCCGTGACTTGGGATAGCCGCTGTTCCATCAGTTGCAGAGTCCGCGCCTGTTGTTGCGCCTGCGCTTCGGTTACCGATGTTAGCCCGCCAAACAGTTGTTGTTGCCCGTTCGAGAGCATCTCGACACGGCTTCCTAGCCCCCCCATTTGGCTCGCTAGAATATGCGCCATTTCGCCCGATTTACCGGCACGGCGCACCGACACGATCAGCAGCGCCACCAGCAGCAAGAGGATGAGAACAACGATGAGACCGGCGAGGAACAACGGGTCGTCGAGGCTAAAGGTGTAATCGCCGATCGTGATCATGTGCGTCCAAACAATCGTTCAATATCGGACAGCTTTAACTCCACATATGTGGGCCGCCCGTGGTTACATTGCCCCGACATCGGGGTCGCTTCCATTTCGCGCAACAGCGCGTTCATCTCTTCGCCGCGCATACGGCGGCCTGTGCGGATGGAGCCGTGGCACGCGACGCGGGACAGGATTGCTTCGACTTTTGACTGCACGCGGTCTGACCCGCCTGTGTCTGCGAGCTCGTCAAGGATGTCGCGCAGCATGGCTTCGGCGTTGACCTCACCCAAGATCGCGGGTGTTTCGCGCACGGCGATTGCGCCGCCGCCGAAGGGCTCGATGCCAAGGCCGAAGGTCGCGAGATCGTCAGCAATTTCCAAAAGCTGGGCCGCCTCGTTTTCCGTCATCTCGACAATTTCGGGGATCAGCAGCGCTTGGGCCGCGACGCCGTTTTCGGCCATCTGTTTCTTGAGTTTTTCATAGACCAGCCGTTCGTGGGCGGCGTGACCATCTACAATCACGATACCTGCTTCGGTTTGCGCGATGATGTAGTTTTCATGGACCTGTGCGCGTGCGGCCCCCAAGGGCAAGTGATCCTGAGCATCCATCGGCGTGGGTTCGATCCGCGCAGAGGGGGCCTCGGAAAACCCCGGCGCTTGCGCTTGGAACGTCATGGAGCGCGCCGAGAATGACGGTCGGTCCATTTGGTAGATACGCGGTTCGGTCAGCGCGGGGCGCATCGCGCCAAGTGTCGCGTTCGCGACCGTGGTGGATGCGCGGTGCCCAGCTTCGGCCAACGCGTGGCGGAGGCCAGAGACGATCAACCCGCGCACGACGGCAGGGTCGCGGAAACGGACCTCCGATTTCGCAGGGTGCACGTTCACGTCTACAAGCGACGGATCACAATCCACGAAAAGGGCGGCGACGGGGTGACGATCTCGCGACAGCACGTCCATGTATGCGGCGCGCAGTGCGCCAAGTAACATTTTGTCGCGCACGGGCCGGCCGTTCACGAAGAGGAATTGTGCGACCGCAGCTCCGCGCGAGTAGGTCGGCAATGCGGCGTAGCCTGTTAGGTGAAACCCGTCGCGTTCCGCATCAATAGGCAGAGCGTTGTCGGCAAAGTCGCGGCCAAGCACGGTGCGCAGGCGGCCATGCAATGCGTCAAACAGATCGCCCGTTTCGGCGTCGGCGCGGAATGTGGTGCGGTTGTCGCCGTTTGAGGTATCGCGCAGGATGAAGGTGACAAAGGGTTCCGCCATGGCAAGCCGTTTGACCACATCACCCACCGCTTGCGCCTCTGCGCGGTCGGTGCGCAGGAACTTGAGGCGCGCGGGTGTCGCGTAAAACATATCGCGCAATTCGACCACGGTACCGTTCGAGAGGGCCGCTGGACGCACGTCGCTTTGGTGTCCGCCAGAAACAGCGATGCTGGCTCCGTCTTCGTCAGGGGCACGACTTGTGATCGTGAGGCGGCCGACGGCGCCGAGGGACGGCAGGGCCTCTCCGCGAAAGCCGAAGGAGTGGATATTCAGCAGGTCCGAGCCGTCGATTTTGCTGGTTGCGTGGCGGGACATAGCGAGGGGCAGATCAAGGGGCGAGATGCCACAACCGTCGTCGGTGACGCGGATCAGTGTCTTGCCCCCATCTGCGATCACGACCTCGATTCGGTGCGCGCCGGCATCGACTGCATTCTCGACCAATTCCTTCACGGCGGAGGCCGGACGCTCCAAAACTTCGCCCGCAGCAATGCGGTTGATAGCGGCGTCGTCAAGCTGCCTTATGACAGGTCGCGGCTTCATCTGGGGGTCTGAAATGTCCATGCCACAAGGTTTAGCATGAACGCTTGCGATTCTGCGAGGGCGGAAATCAACGGATTGACTTAACGTTAATGTTATATAACCTGTTACGCATGAATAAAATGCACCGCACCTTTGCCGCCCTTTCTGACCCGACCCGCTGCGCTATTCTCGAGATGCTGGCGGATGGGGAGAAGACGGTTATGGACATCGCCGCACCCTTCGCGATGAGCCAACCTGCAATCTCCCGGCATCTCAAGGTGTTAGAGGAAGCTGCATTGATTACCCGCCGTATCGACGGGGCAAAGCGCCCCTGCGCCCTGTCGCCAGCGGGCTTGGAACAGCTTGAACACTGGGCCACCGCGCTGCGCACGACTTTGGCCCGCAACTATAATCGGCTTGATGCGGTATTGGCCGCAATGCCCCCAGTGGAAAAGGAAGCACCATGACTGCCTTGAAAATTGATCTCGCGGGCGATGGCCTTGCCATTGTGACCCGCCACTTTGCAGCCAGCCCAGAGCAAGTGTTTCGCGCCCATGTCGAGGCCGAATACATCCGCCAATGGATGGGCGGTATGGACGGTTGGGAGATGACGCATTGCGAATCCGACGCACGGGCGGGCGGCATTTTACGCTATGGCTGGGCTGGTCCGGACGGCATGTCGTTCGAGATCACCGGTGAGTATGAGGTCGTAAAACCCTATAGCGAAATCCGCCACGTCGAGCGCATGCACATGCCCGACGCGACCCCCGATAACCGCTGCCACACTACATTTCAGGCCAGCAATGGCGGGACGCTTCTGACCCTGCGGATGCAGCTGCCCGACGAGGAAAGCCTTAAGGCGATGCTCGATACGGGCATGGAGCAGGGCATGGAAGACAGCTATTCGCGCATCGACGGGCTTTTTTAATTACTCCGATTCCAAGCCTTCGGGCTGGCCGACGACGACAAAGTGTAGTGCATCGGGGCGCATCAATTCGGCAGCCAAACGGTTCACGTCATCAAGGCTCACCGCTTCGATATAATCGTTGCGATTGATGACGTATTCCGTAGGCAGACCGATCATCTGCATACCGACCATGATGTCCGCGATCTCGGCGTTGCCGTCGAACCGTAGCGGGTATTCGCCCGTCAGATAGGTCTTGATGCTGTCGAGCTCTTCTTGGGTCACGCCATTCTCGGCGGTGTCGGCCCAGACGTCGCGGATCACTTGCACCGCTTGTGCCATTGTCGCGTTGCCGCTGGCGACTTGACCAACCCACATCTCGGCGTGGAATTTCGGCACGAGGTAGGTGCCGATGCCGTAGGTCAATCCCCGCTTTTCGCGGACTTCGTTCATCAAGCGGCTCTCGAACCCAGCGCCCCCCACGATCTCGTTAAGGATATAAGCGCCAAAGAAATCTTCGTCATGCCGCTCAATTCCAGAATGGCCGAATAGCGCGACCGATTGCGGGGTATCGTATGGAATCACTGTGACGCCACCTTCGAGACCGAAGTCGACGTGCGGCGGTGCGACCGGCCCTTCAGCGGGGAGATCACCTAGAAGGTTATCCAGCATCGGACCGATCTGATCAGCCGTGATGTTGCCCACGGCAGAGACGTAAATCTCGGCGCGTGTGAGCGTGTTGTGATAGGCGTCAAACATATCTTGCTGGGTCAGGGCATTCACGCTTTCTGCGGTGCCATCAATCGCCGACCCGTAAGGATGATCACCAAAAGCGGCATTGTCGAAATACGCGTTGGCGATGCTGTTGGGGCTTTTGGCGTCGCTCGCAATGCCTGACAAAACCTGCGCACGCACGCGGTCAATCGCGTCTTGGTCAAAGCGGGGGGAGGTCAGCGCTTGATGCAAAAGTTCAAGCACCTCGTCTTGGTTTTCGGTGAGAAACCGCGCGGAAATCGACAAGGTGTCATCATAAGCGCGAAATTGGAACGAGGCGGCGAGCCCGTCCAGTTTGGTCTGGAACGCTTGCGCGTCCATGTCGCCGCTTCCCTCTTCGATCAGCGCCATCATCAGGTTCACAGCACCACGTTTTTCGGGCAAGTCAAGCGAAGCACCGCCCCGCATACGGATCTCAAACGCGGTGAAGGGGATCGATGGTTCTTCGACGACCCAAGCGTTGATGCCACCCTCAGAGGTGACTTCTTTGATCTCAATCGCAGAGGCGAGCGAGGCGGTGAGCGCGAAACAAACGGTCAGAACAAAGCGCAGCATTATCGGGCCTCCTCGGCGCTGGAAACAACCCAGCCAGTGACAGATTGATCGCGATTGAGAACTTTGGCGGCGACCGCCTTGATGTCGGCCTCGGTCACATCCTGGAGGACTTGCGGCCAGTCTTGTACATCTTGGATTGTCAGGCTTTGCGCCAATGCCGCGCCATAGCGGTTCGCCAATCCTTCTACGTTATCAAGCGCATAGATTTCGCTCGCACGCATTTGGGTGCGGATGCTTTCCAACCTTGCGGGGTCAATGTCCGTGGCGAGGAAGGCAGCGATTGAAGCATCCATCGCGGCCTCGGCGTCCGAAAGGTTCACACCAACGGACGGGGCAACGGTCAAGGTAAATGTGCCGTCATCAAGCGCGGAACCATCATAGTACGCGCCGGTGAAAATCGCCGTCTGGCTGTCGAATTGCAGGGCTTGCCCCAGCACAGAGGTAAAGGGTGATCCGCCCAAAAGCTCCGCCAGATAGGTCAGCGCTGCGGCCTCTTTCTGCGCACCACTGTTGCGCTCTGGCGCGAGGTAAGAGCGGCTCAGATAAGGTTGGCTCACGCGGGGATCGGTATAAGTGATGCGGCGCTCGGCACGCTGCGGTGGCTCTTCGGGGCGCAGGCGCTCGGGCAGGTTTTCCTCCGCCGGGATCACGCCGTAATATTGCTCCGCAAGCGCTTTCACCTCGTCGGGTTTCACATCGCCTGCGACCACAAGAATGGCATTGTTAGACGAATAATAGAGATCGTAGAAATCAACAGCATCTTGCAACGACAACTCTTCCATCTCGTGCTTCCAGCCGATGACAGGCACGCCGTAACGGTGGTTTTGGAAGAGGGCCGCATTGAATTGTTCCCGCGCCAAGGCGCTTGGGTTATTCTCTGTGCGCTGGTTGCGCTCCTCTAGGATCACGTTGCGCTCTGTCTCGATATCGGCCTCGGTCAGCATCAGATTTTCCATCCGGTTGCTTTCCATTTCCATCATCAACGGCAGGCGATCTGCGGCGATCCGTTGGAAATAAGCGGTGTAATCATAGCTGGTGAAGGCGTTGTCTGTGCCGCCGCTGGCCGAAACCGTCGCCGAAAATTCGCCGCTTTCCAGTTTATCCGTGGCCTTAAACAGCAAGTGTTCGAGGAAGTGCGCGACACCAGAGGCGCCGACAGGCTCGTCCGCCGATCCGATCTTGTACCAGACCATTTGCACAACAACAGGGGCGCGGTGATCTTCGATCACAACGACATCCATGCCATTATCAAGTGAGAAAGTACTGACCTCTTGGGCCATCGCGGGGAGGGCTGCAAACATCACATAAGCAGAAGAAATCAGGCGGCGCATGGGCGGTCCTTTGTTCGGGGTCGTTGGAGATAACCTACGCCCAGACAGGCCGCTTGCAAGCCCTGCAAACGCAGATGTGACTGACGTTTACTGCGGAGGCGCGGTTGGGGTTTCGACACCCAGATCACGGAACCGCTGCAACTCGGCATATGCGTCCAGAGCGGAACGCGCATAGGCCTTAAAGTAACGGTCCGATTGCAACGCTGCGAACCAGCCAAAGCGGCTGCGACTTTTGCGGAATTGTGCGTCCTCGGCGGCCAGCACGGCGCGAATATCGCTTTGCGTGCCATTGCGCGAAGCCGCGGCAACAAGCGCGCTATCGGCCACAGGCACACCGCCTGCATTCACGACAGCAGGGTTGCCGCCAAGCGCCGCGATTGCGTTGGCCTTTGGTGTCGGATCAACACGGTTCGTGCCACCTGGTGTCGGGGTAGGCAGGCTCAGGTCGGCTGGAATATCCAACGGCCCCACAGGCATTACTGTGAATTCATCAGGGCCGCCCGTCGTAGAGCGCATATCATGCAAAGACCGCTTGCCCGTCGAACATGCCGTCAGTGCGGCTACTGCCAAAATCGCCAAAATTGCCTTGCGCATACCCAGTCCCTTGGTCGTTACTTCGCCTTGTTTAGCGCAAGCCAGTGGGCGCGTCACGCCCGTTTCTTTTTCTCTGTGCCACTATCCGCGAATGCAATCCCGATTGCGCCGATAAAGATCGCCACATCGGCCACGTTGAAGGCGTAGGGATTGTTAAAGCCACAGCACGACTTATATGGGACGGCCGCCACC
>Ga0233451_10000659_pt1 | contig 34750 bp, 60 predicted proteins | sample 011ome_29_FD_183052 | JGI IMG/M metagenome (GOLD analysis project Ga0233451, IMG submission 183052) | Coastal salt marsh microbial communities from the Groves Creek Marsh, Skidaway Island, Georgia - 011504CT (spades assembly) | ecosystem: Environmental > Aquatic > Marine > Intertidal zone >... | reverse complement strand
GATTACTAAACAACATTCGCATCTTCAACACCGCCCTAACCGCCGCACAAGTGGCCGACCTATACAACAACCCCGAAAAGGTAGTCCCAACGGGAGTGGATAACACCGCTTTAAAGTTATGGCTACCAATGATGGAAGGTGCGGGTACTACGGCTTACGATGGTAGCGGTAACGGCAACCACGGGACTATTAGCGGCGCAACGTGGACGCACGGCATCGGCGCACCCGTATCGCAGACGGCGGTTATTGATTGGAATAAGGGGACTAATCTATTTGAGAAGTCAGAACAATTCGGTGTTAGCCCTTGGTCATTAGCGCGTGTTACGATTACCAACGGAATTGAAACCGCACCCGATGGCCGAGTAACGGCATCAAGGGCTTTAGAAGATACTCAAGATGGCTATCGTGATGCTTTTATAAGTAGCGACACTTTCACGGCTGGCGTGCCTATTACATTATCTTGTTTTGTAAAGGGAGGCCTTGGTCGTGATGCGATTTATTTGTACACCAATAACGGCAGCGGAAATGGTCGAGCGGCAAAGTTTAACATCAATACTGGTGCTTATATTGGAGATGCAAGCGGTAGCGGTTTTTCCGCTTGGGATAGTTACGAAAGCGAAGATTTTGGAAACGGATGGTTTAGATTTTCAGCGACTATCAATTCAAACACAAATACAACAAGCAGAGTTTACAATCTTGGAATAAGCGATAACACAAACGATGCCCTTGCTGGTTATGTTGGCGATGTTACAAAGGGAATTTATTTTTGGGGCGCACAATTAGAACAAAGCGCAACCGCTGGCCCATACGTCCGCACGGGCGCAACCGCCCAAACCTCACCCGTATTACTCCCACAAGGTTTAACAAGTGGCCGCGACATCACGGGCGTGAATCTATTTGAAAACGTGCGCAAACAAGGTGCGCTAAATCTTGATGGGAATAGTTGGGCAGAGGTTCACGATAATGAAAGCCTTGATATTACCGATGCGATAACTTTAGAGGCGTGGGTTTATAATGACAACTCTAATAGTTTAGGATTATTTGGTAAATGGTATGGGGGTTTGTCAAAGCGAAGTTATATGCTTTACAAAGCGAATCCTTCGGTTATTCAATTATACATTGCTGACTCATCTCAAAATTCAAAAACCCTAAACGCGGGAAGTTTAGCCACCGATGTTTGGTTGCACGTTGTTGGTATTTATGACGGGTCAAGTGTTTCTATGTACATCAATGGAACGTTGAAATCTACTGATGCTACAACTATTACATCTTTGTATTCAAGCGACCAAAATGTAGAAATAGGAACATATAGCGACCAAGCAACTGGATATACCAACCAAATCGCCCAACCGCGCATCTATAACCGCGCATTGACGGCATCTGAAGTTTTACAAAACTATAATAGCGGCAAGAACATTTACAAATAAATACAATGAAAGGAAACATTTTTATCAGCGTACCAGTAGCAGACATTGCTAACCAACTACCTGCTGCAATTACCCGTTACGATTGGACGGAATCAACCTACAACGAAGAAGGGGAAGTAGTCTCAACAACTACAATCCACCCTACTTGGGAAGAGTTTGGTAGCCGCTACAGCGGTCTATTCGGTACACCAGTTACTGTAGGAAATGTTATCGTTTATGAAATGGAAGCCTCTTGGCTACAGAGTGAGGTATCAGCACTTATCGCCTTGGGCGTAGGAAAGACTGCACCTAACTACACTGTATATACCAACGCAGAGGTACGCCAATTCATCGCAGATAACACACCGTCAGAACTATAACAGACAGTCAATGAAAAGACTTAAAGCAGGAGTAGTAAATACTCTATCCTTTGTCAAGCTATCTACCTTCACAGTAAACAGCTTTGACATTACATTATCCAAGGTGGTAGGTACTGGTTCTTTAACCATTACCAACCTCTTGGACCTTAATGGACTCGACTCTTGCAAAGACTTTATCAAACTAAACATTGATTTGTTAAGCAACACCCTTGAAGGTGGTGAATATTATCTCACCATTACCAATCAAGGAAGTGAATATACTTACCTTTGTCTTGTAGAGGATTATACTACTACACAAACAGGCAGCGGTATATACGGCTCTACGGTACGCTTTACCGACCTATAAATTGTAAATTAATACAATGGGACTTATACAAAACATTACAGAATTCTTTGCCTCAAACACTTATGTGCAGGCTACAGAACACAGCATCGCCACTAATGAGTTAGAAAACTCTATAGAGGACCTTAATGGACGTTACAAGTTAGGGCATACTACTCTTGGTGATTACATCAAGTTTGGTGTGAACGATGACTTCCCCGTTATCCTTGAGAAGATGCTTCGTCAATCTCCTGTGCATAGTGGTATCTTAACAAAGAAGGCAAAGATGGTTGTCGGTAACGACATCTCTTACTCTGATGAGTTCCTATCTACTAACAAAGGCAAAGCAGAGCTTAAAGCCTTCTTAAATCACTGTGGTGGTAACAACAAGGGATTATATGAAGTACTCACCCACGCTGCGTTCCAATATGAACACAAGGGTGCTTTGGCGTTATATGTTCGCTGGAATAAAGAGCGTACAAAGATTATTGAATTAAAGTCTGTAGACCCAAAGGGAGTGCGTGTAGCAGAGCCAAACGATAAGGGTGAGGTAACACACTACATAGTGCGTAGAACCTTTGGCTATGGGGCTAATTCTGTACAGCACAACGAACCTCGTAAAATCAAGGCTTTTAACAAGTTTGATAAGACGGGTACAGAGGCATTGCTTTATGTGGCTAACCCATACAGTGGTAACCCATACTACGGTGTTCCTAACTACATCTCCGCTTTCCACTACATCTCTTCTGACTTTAGTTTCGGTAAGCACATTAAGAATAGTGCAGAGAATGGCTTTAGCCCAAAGGTATTGGCTACCTTCATCGGTAGAAATATGTCTGCTGAACAGAAGCGTGAGGAGTACAATAAGTTTAAGGAGTCTTTCACTGGTGCTGAAGCAGATAACTTTATTGTCTCTTGGGTTAAGAAGGAGGAAGATGCTCCGAAGTTTACACCATTAGACATAGCGAATTTAGATAAGACAGTAGATGTACTATCAAGACTTAACGATGCTAAAATTCTTACTGCTCACAATGTCACTTCTCCTACTCTATTTGGGGTTATGGTATCGGGCAAGCTTGGAGGCACAGGTAACGAACTTGTTACAGCATATCAAATCTTCCGTGCTACGGAAACACTACCGAATCGTGAGGTCCTTCTTGATGCAGTTAATCGCATCTTGGGGACGATAGGCTACGACCAGATGAACCTTGGGGTAGTAGAGGAAGATATTAATTTGGAAAGCATCAAGGGTGCTAACACAGAAGATATAAACAATGGTTGATGTAATCTTTATTGACGATAACTACCTCTACCAAAACTTCCCTTTACCAAAGAGAATGGACAGAGGCTCATTGCTCGCTATTATTCAGCTTGAGCAATTTACTTCTACCCAGGACTTGCTTGGTAGTTGTTTATATGAGGACCTTGAAGCCAAGGTATTGGCAGAAACATTAGATGCTACTGAAGAGGGGTTGTTTAAATTGGTAAAGTATTCTTTGGCGATGTTTACTGCTAAGGCTGCTATCTCTATCTTGAGAACGGAGACTGCAAGAACAAAGAACGAAGAAGGTAAGCAAGACCAATACATCCTTGACACCATCTCATCTACTATTGACAGCAAGTTGGGTTATATCAACAAGCGTATCACGAATTACATCCTTGACAATGCGGCTATCAAAGCAATCGCTACTGCCGATGGTTGCGACAATGACTTATTTAATGAAGAGGATACCTACCAAGGTAGTGTGTTCTTCCCTAAGGATGGTATCACGGACCAAACCTGCGAAGACGGAGGAGTAACATATAATCTATAATGGACGCTACAGACATCAAAGTAATACTATTTAACGCATCAACTTTTGTGATATCGTTTTCAACACTTGAGTCTACGTTAAAGATTGTCTTGCTATTAGCATCTATTGGCTATACCGCACAGAAGTGGTATTATATGAATAAAAAAGAAAAGGGAGACGATTAACGTCCCCCCTTATTTTTACAAGTACTTGAACAAGTACATTCTATTGGTGCAGATTCGCACCATTTTATTTTACTTTGGTTCTCTTGTCCACGGTTCTCACTGCGAAGTACCCGCCTATCACTGTTACGCTTACCAGTTCCCATAATCCTATCCATCTTTCGTTAATACTACTAATACCAAATCCTTCAAAGAAGGTCATAAGTACAAGGAATATCATTACGACTGCAAGGGTTAGGGGACGTACATTTTTAGATAGCCAAGAATCGGTAAGTGAATCCGCTTGCCAACGCTTGGTAATCTCTGCTTCTATGCTCTGACGAACTGCCTCCTTTTCCTCTGGAGTAGATACAAATCTATCTACTACATTGGCAACTGCTTCCACAGTTTCCTTGGCATTGCTTGTCAGAAGTTTCTTTAATGGGTTCATAATTATTATCCACTACAGCTCTCACACTCTGGATTATCGATTGAGCATTGAGCGTTATTGTTTTTCTCGTCATTTGTGAGTTCATCTACGAAGTCAGCGAAGTCCTCGCCAAATCCAAAATCTGTATCGTTCATTAGTAGGTCCAAATTACATCTTCATTCTTGCTTGGGTCATCATCAACGTGGATGAAGTTCTTCGCTACACCAATGCGATTGAACCCAGCTTGAAGAAGAGAGTTAATAATAATATATTTCTGTCTTGAGGTTGGTGCATAAATATCTACAGCGTGTCCAAGCGTATGACTGCTTGAGGGAACGCCTCCGACCTTTTCGTTGTGAGAAGGTGTTCTGTATCCACTTGTAATTTTAAAGCCAATAGCGGCCATCTTACGAGCTTCTGTAAGTTTGTTTAGGAAGTTGATATCCATCTTATCGTAAGAGCCTACAACATCTGGTGAGTCAAACTCACGGTACTCAAAGAAGAAATGGAAATCTTTACTTAGTCCTTGCATATCATTTTGTTTTTTTAGCTTCTTCCGTCCAAGAGGTGTAACATACTGCAAGTCTCTGACTACTATCGGGGTATTCTCCTATCATAGTATCGTCTTGTGTGCAGCGTGAGATGAACTCACTTCGTGTCTCCTTTGGATTGGGTTTCGGTATCGGCATTGTCGTTAGTATTAGAGTTAGAAAAAATAGGCTCGTCCCAATAAAGGAAGAGCCAATCACTATTAGAATTTACATTTTTCATAGTCTACTCACTAACCAACTTTCTGTACGATAACTCGGCAATGAAGGCTGTATAGATGGCGTATAATGGATTAACTCCTATCCCGCTATACAATATAAGGCTGCACCAAAAAGAGAGGCACAGAACGCAGTTAAATGGCTTGAAGGGTAATAGCCTTTCCATCACCCAACCATAGGGTTCAAATATAAATAGGAATGAGAACATCAAACCTACTGAGGACACCAGTATCCAATCGTTGTAAATGTCAATCATAATTGTTCGCTTAAATTACTGTCCTTTACATATCTCTGTAGACGTGTAAACTTTTCTCCATTCTCTACGCACACTACATAACCCTTAATGTTATGTCCGTACACGTCGCTATGGTTTAGACTAACTATCTTGTTAGTCATAGTACTATATATAATACTTATAATAAGATTTGCTGCACTCTTGCCTCGCTTGTAGTAGTGCAAGAATTTTTCACAGGTACGCATCACAGCAGCATCAATCAATGCTTGTTGCAGTTCATCATTACCATCGGTAACAAACGCAGAACCAGCAATCTCTACTGCACGTTGAAGGATAAACTCACCAAGTGGCTCCGTTAACCTATCTTGCTTTACAGATAGTAATGCTTGCTCCTCGATGAATTGTTTATCGTACCTCGTATTCTTCTTCAACCTTGTTGAGTATTTGAATTATCGTTGGTAGATAGTCTGACAACTCTTGAGGATTTACGCCAAGTTCGTATCCCAATCCAACCAATGTGATTGGCCTACTGTTAAATACCATTCTGTCGATGACTGAGTATAAATCAAGAATGAAATCTGCTTCATCACTTGTTAAATCTTCGTAGTAGTTCTCAATGGACATATCTAATATGATGCTCGTAGCCTATCCGCTTTTTCGGGGTCAAGCTTTGCGATTAATTCAATGTATTCCTTTTCCCTTTCGTAAGCCTCCTGTACTTCTTCAAGCGTAGAGTCTGTGCCAATGTTGGTAAATAGTTTTGACATCTCGTACAGGTAAAGGTCAATGCGATTCTTAATTAATTTACAAGTCTGATAGTTTCTTTCTTCAGCCATAATATCTTAGTTTTACTTTAAACGTATCCTTTGGAAGGTCTTTGTCAATCTTGATGTTAAGTCTTTTGTAGTACTTGTTACCATCGTCCTTAACCATACCCATACTAACGAGAGTATCCGATAAAAATTTAGAAACAAGAATAACATTATCGACATCGTGGCGAGAGTTATAAGTAATGTGAACTTCATAGCTCTCAAAAGTGAAGTAGTCATATTTCTCCAACTCCTCTTTACATACTTTAGCGTAATCATCTTTTTGTTTTTTACGGATAGCCCAATGCTTACCAGCATAGTATTGATTAAGGCTTGGTGGCTTAGGCAGGTTTAGTTCTATTTCATTTACCATATTCAGTAAGGTCTATGGTTGCCTTGTATCCTCTTGAGGACATCAGCAGTTCGTGTAGTGGTGGAATCCAACCTTCAGCGTTGTCATCTCCTGTAGCACTGTTACCTACTACCTTATAACTTGCAGATTGTAGGTGCTTAAGTAGCATCTTTCTATCAAAAACAAAGCCAATATCTTTCTTGTTTGTCTTTAGAATATAGAAGTAGAAGTCTGCTGTAGACTTTAAGATTCCCGAGTCACAGTTCCTTGTGGTACTTCTGAACTCAATGTATAGGTTGGGTTGCTCGGGAGTGCCTCTTCTTGCAGCCCACATATAAGCCTTGCTGTCGTACTTAACCTCAATGGTTATTGTACGCTCACCATTGGTAGCCTTAACATCCCAATCGTAAAACAATTCCTTTGGTGCTTCCTCAACATCGTACCCTTTATCTTTAAGATACTTCATTACGATATCTTGGCCATAGTCACCAGAGATACTTGCTGTTACGAAGGTGTTTCTTTTAGCCATTCTTCACTCTTAGTGCTACCTTCAGTAGTATAAGGTAACCAATTAAATCTTGGACGGTATCTTCCGTCTCATCGGTAATGCCACGCATCTTGATTCTCATAAGCTTATCATCAATACGACAGCATAGGTTATCAACTGCATTACCACTTGCAAAGATACCAGCAGGTTTAAGTGCTGAATCTCCATAGGCTTCGTTCTTTAGCAGGAGTAAATTTGTTACCGCTTCAGACTCTTGTAGTATTAAATCTCTTGTATCCATAGTTTAATATACTCATTCATCATATAAGTCTACTTCAATCTTGTAAATCTTTTTAACATCCTTATTTTCAATGACTAACCTACCATTGCTTGGATTGTAGAATATGTACCTCTCAGAGGCACCAGTATAGTCAGAGATATCAAGCTTAAAGATGTTGTCGTTGATAGCTATAAATACATCTCTGTTTTCTGATTCTACTACATCTACCTTCTTAGCGTGTGGTACGTTAAACTTTAGATAGGCACGAATAAGGTTAGCAAATGCTGACTTTCTATCACGAATTAGGCTGTGGATAGGCGAATTGCTTTTTTCCTTGGCTGTCGAGTTCATAGTATCTGTTTTTCATTCTATCATAAAATAATGTAACGCTACCAAGCTTACCTACAATCTTAGGTTTAGCCTTGACAACAGTAATCTCCACTTGGTTTGGTTCGTAAGGTATACCATTACCATCCTCTAATCCGTAGGGGCAACGCCATACATTGATTACCATCATACCCTTGCGAGACCATTGCATACCTCCAGCGATGTCGTTCATCGTAGGCTTGTCAACATAGGGTACACCATTCTTGTACTTTGCTTGTTGGTGTTTAGTGTGTACTGTTACAATGGTGTGGAAGTCCTTTTCAGCAGAGTGCTTACGAATCTTAGTTAGCACTTGACCAATGGCGATGTCATCACGCACACCACTACTGATGTCGGTCTTAATCTCTGTGAATGGGTCAATCATACAACCATCAATGGTGATGAAGTTGTCCGTCTCAATCTGCTCAACGGCAGTATAGAATGCTTCTACTGTAAGGTCTTGTAGTCCACTATCAATGATGTAGAAATGGTCATTGATAAACTCAATAGCCTTCTCTGTTTCCTCATCTGTAGCAGTAAGGTGTTCATTCACAAGGAATGGCTTACGCAAGTACACCCATAGGAGTTCTGCAAACACCTCTGTAGGAGAACCCGTCTCGGGAGAATAGATTGCCCACTTCCAATCGCTGTACTCTGCGAGGTTCATCATCAGTTCAAATCCAAACTGTGACTTACCTTGGTGCGCCCCAGCATAGATGTATGTGGTAGAACCTTTCTTAACGGAGTACTTATCAAATAGGGAATCAAACCCTACCCAAGCACCTTTCTGTACACCCTCATTGCGTAGTGTGGTCAGAGAATCTTTTAACTCTGATGCTGTGTAAACTAACTTTCTCATTGCTCGTTTAAATTAATTACCAAATTCTTTCTCGTAGTCTTCCTCTTTATGGGAGAAGGACTTGCTTATCTCCTTGCGGTAGAACTCCTTCTCAATGTGGAAGTCGTATATCTTCTTCCCTGTGAGTCCGTTGAATGCCATAAGTTTAGCAACCATCTCTGGACTGCGGTTAATGTGGTCAATGGACTTTGCTCTTGTAACCATTTGGAATGGTCGGTCCTCAGTACCAAGGTAGGTATTTGAGAATCCGTTGCCTCGCTTAACCTTCCAAGCAAGTCGCACACCAATATCATATATGGCTTGCCCTTGTTTCAACTCTTCTGCTTTTTCTTCTTCTGACATCCTAACTTTCTTTTCTTATTAGCAATTTTTTTCTTGCGCTCATCCTTTAACTTATCAAAGTACTCACGCTCCCAATTGTCTTCGTGAGGAATAAATTTCATTTCTTAATCGGTCTATGTTTTTTAAGGAACTCTTCATCTATATTAAAATGACTAAAGTAAATATCTTTATTCAATCCATAAACATATTTCTTGCGTTCATTACTTGTCATATTAATGACAGCAATAGCTTGACTTAACCTACCCATTACATCTTAATTAATCGTAGTCTTCTTTGATACTTACGGATAAGTAATGCAGAGTTACTTAGTTGATTTTGTATATCTTCTGTCCAACCAAATCTACTTGCGTGAATTGTTAGATTTACTTGGTCTATCATTAGCATCTCCAAGTACTTCTGTATTTCTCTTATGTGCTTTCTCTTGCGTATCATAGTTTAATGCTTTATAATAATCGTCATAAAGTTTTCCATCTGCTGCTCTCCAAAATAGTATTGGCTTCATTTCACTTCGATGTATTCTTGTTCATCTCCTGGGTCGGATACAATGTAATCTCTCATCTCTCTTTGGTGTTAAAGGTTTGTCCATTTATATCCAAAACACAATCTCATCATAGTACGATGAAACCAATTAGGTTTGTAGGTTAAATTAAATTGAACATAATGGTCTTTTCCTAATCTATAACCACCTACATACTTGGGTGTTTCAAAACGAAGTTGTTCCATTTCTTTTTCAAAATCTACTTCTGAATCTATTTTAATCATCTCTCTTTGGTGTTAAAGGTTTCGTATTTCTGCGCTACTTCATTCCAAACTTGTAATAAGGCTTGTTGTACACTTGCACTTTCGGGGTAAGCAGTCTTGTTTTGTATTTCTTTAATTCTTTCTGTTGTCATCTCTCTTTGGTGTTAAAGGTTTCATTATTGCATATCGCAATACACGATATTTTACACTTTGTCACACTATTACCTTACTTATGTGACAACATCGTAAGGTTATACCCTTACTTTGTGTACCACTTTGGTACGCATTACCCTTGTTATAGCATATAAAAAGGGGGTTGACCCCCCTTTTTATATCTTCCTGCATATAGTTAGAACGGCATATCATCACCATCGTTTACCGCTGCTGCCGCAGCTCGTGGCTTCATCTCACCTTGCAACTGGAAGTACTTACCTCCATCACGCTTGTCCTTCATCTCAAGGTTAACCCAGCCCTTCTCATTCTTTGCGTTCATAAGAACCTCAAAGTCTTGTGGACCTAATGCTACCTTTACAATCTCACCATACTTGGTGTTCACTACTTGTGTTTTACCTACGAATACTTTGTCGTTTGCCATCTTGTTTTAATTTAGTTACTTGTTAATAGTTCTTTTAAATGCTCGTACTTCTCAGACAGTCTCAAGTACTCTGCCTTCAGCTCCATTAAGGCGTTCAGCTTTACCTCATTTGATTGCTCATAGCCCTCAACAAACGATTTAACCTTAGTGTATTTAATGCTGTAACGCTTGTCAGCAAGACGATTCTCGTGTGAACCGATGTACACATTAACACCTTTCGGGTCAAGATTAATTAGTCTACCTATCTCACGAACACCATATCCGTACTCGCTTAATAGTTGACACGCAATACTCTTAGCCATTGCGATTTCTTTTTTCTTTCCATTAGACATTATCTCTGCTAAAGGAACATTGGTAACTGTGCTGGTCGCATAGACCACCAAGTTCTCAAGGCTACTATATGATGTCAATGTCTGCACTGTAGGGTTGGTATTCTCCATCAATAAATAATCTTTCGTATAGTTCTATAGACTCTTCTAACTCTCTCTCTCCTCGGGCAAGGAACGCATCCCCTGCCTTGTATATGCCTACCTCGTAAGGGAACTCTTTCTGTACCACAAGGAAGTAGAACACATCTACTTCAAAGATTTGGCTGTATAGATAGGCTTGTTGTGCGTAGTTGTAGAAGGCATTCTTCTTCCACTTATGCAATGGGTCCTTCGTAGTCTTTAGGTCTACAAGGTAGGATAACTCACCGTCCCAAGCCAAGGCATCTGCCTTACCTTTTACCTTGATGATGTTGCCCTTTGCCGTTTCCCATTCCATAACACCAGGCACTTCGGGTTTCATAGACAAGCCCATAATCTCCTCCACTTGAGGAACCTTAGATAGTTTGTCGTACATACCCTCAACGATGTGGTAGTCATTCTTTGTGAGTACAATGGTATCGGGATTCTCAGCACAGAAGTTCTTGTATTCTGCACCTCTCCTTGCACCATCCCATCCTGTGTAGTTTACCTTGTCCTCTAAGAACCTTGCGTGTAAAGCACGGCCTACATCAAACGCTGAGGTAGATGATTGAGACCATTTGTTCTTACGCCACAAGTCAAACTTGGTTGGGGACTCCTTTAATAACTTGAGGGAACTATTGGACAGATACTCTCTGTCCGCATAGTACACCTCATCATCGTTAAACCTTTCTATTATATCAACCATTATCCTAAGATTAGTTTCTTCTGCTGGGCAGATACCTTGTACTTGCCTAAGGCATTCTCAACGGCATCACGCTTACCATTCTTAACTGCATCTACCATCTTCTCAACGATGTCATCAGTTAATTCCAATAGCGAGGGTTTGTTAGCCGCCTTAGTCTCAGTCTTAGGTGTACCATTCTGCTTTGCGATAGCAATTGATACCTCGTTGCTACTCGCAATAGAAGTGTCAATCCCAATACCGAGATTAGCCAAGGCACGACCCCAAGCACTTGTCTCACAGTTCTCCACATAACTTGTCTTGTTGATGTAACTACTTGACTTATCCTCTTGGGCAAAGCCAGTGGCTCTTAGCACCCATTGGTCATCACGAATCTCTGCTCGTATCACACACGAGTCAGCATCAAGGTGTACTATCTCAGAAGATAGCGACCATCCTTTGTAATCATCAGAGAATCGGAAGTACTTGATTCTCTCGTTAACCTCAACATACTCTTTCCCCTTGATGTTGGTTGTCTTGAATTTGTAATTGCTCATATCTAATTTAAATTGGTTACTACTAAATTACTGCAAAATCACTCTCTTGCACGTTCTTGTTTAATATTTTTTCTTTTACCATATCTAAAACCTCCTCCTTACTATCGTTTGATAGCATCGTACCGAGTAGCATAAGAGTTATCTTATCGGTCAACTCTTGCTTGGTCTCCTCACTGTTAGGTAGCACCTCAGTAAAGATTTCGGACCAGTTGTTTATGGCTTCAATGTACTTTGCATCTCTCCAATACAAGGCGTTATCTAAGACCTTGCAACTATGGATTATAGTGGCGTGGTCCTTACCTGCTAAACGACCTATGTGGATTGATGTCTGCTTATATTTCTTATGAAGAATGTATAAAAGACATTGCCTCGGAATAACGTACCTCTCTTCTCTGCTCTTCTTCAATGGGTTTACGGAGTGTCTCTGCTCGTAACTTGCTGTAAGACGCTGGAATGTATTGCTTGTTATTGGTAGTCTCTTTGTAACGGTCTTCATCTCTCTCTTGTTGTTTATAGTATTCCTTAATCTTTGTGAAGGCTTTGTACTTTGCCAACTCAATCTTACGCCTTGATACCTCCAGTTCACTTGCAAGTTCACTGTATCCCTTACCATTAAAGAAGCACTCAATAATAACCTTGCGTTGTAGGTAGGGTAGGTTAGTCTCTATAAACTCCTTGAGTAGTTCGGTAGAGTTATCATAGTGCGTATCGTGTGATATCAAATTAGACTGATACACGCTGTATTCATCTCCGTCATAGCCGTAGGTTAGTTCGGACTCAGTTCGTGCATCTAAGTTCCTCCTATTGGCACTCTCGTAGGTCTTATAGGAGTTCAGTATAGCGAATCGGAAAGCACTCATCGCCATCCCTATCTTCTGCTTCTCGTTCTCAAACTCCTCATCCCTATCCATATACCTCTTGATGTTCTTGAATGCAAGGTACGCTGCGTGTTCAACTACCTCATCCTTGTAGAAGGTAAGTCCGTAGTACTTTGCACAGAAGTATAGGAACCTATTGTTTCGTGGGAACCACTTCTTGATATCATCGTTTGTAATCTTCATTGCTCTGTATACTATTATTATAAAGTAATACCCTAAAGGGTATTACTATTATACTATTACTTATTTATACTATTATTATAATACTCTTGATACTGGTATTCAGCATCAATAAAATCATCTAAATTAGAATCCGTTATCCACATTTTCATCCATCTTTTCGTTCATAACTTTGTGTAACAACTCACGAGTTTCGTTGAGCAACTCGACAGTTCCATCGTACTTTAGTTTAAGACTACGATATTCATTTCTCGCTTTCTCAATTGTGTCTCGATAAGTAACCATATCATTGGTTCTTGTCTTGTGGATTTCCACAAATTGCTCAAGATGTAGGAGGACTTTGGTAAAGCCATTGTCCTCCTTACATTTTTTTGCTACTTCCCCAAGCACATAGTACAGTACTTGGAAGTCTGCTTTGATTAATAAGTCATCTTCAATCTTCATTTAACACTTTATATCCAAAGGACTTTACCCAACCTCTATTGAACCAATGTTCTAAAGATTTGTAGTAGTAAGTACGCTTCGGTTGTTTATAAAATCCTGTGCCTAACACACACATATGTCCGTTATTGTTCTCGTAATAGAACTGATAGTACTCTTTCATAATTAATACCACGAGTATTTGTTAATTGGCCAGAAGCCATCTTGGTCTTCTACTATTTCGTTGTCTTCTACATAACGCCATAGTCCACTTGAGTCCTCCCAAAATACTTCCTTGTCGTTCATCTCATCAATGAGTGTTGGCTCCTCCTCTAAGTACACATCCTCTGAAGAAGATACATAGATGCCATAGGCATTACTTTCCTCTTCGCCACTAATGTTAAAATCTAATTGAGGATACATCTCAATCATCTTGAAAATTACTGGACGAGGGTCTGCCCAAGCAGTACGCATATTGTATTGATACTCATATGGGAAGCCATCTTTATCGGACATCACCATAGTATCATCAACTGAGGCATTCCACTTTGTACCCCAATTCTCTATGTTCCAATTGTACCAATTAGGGAAAATATTATCCTCACTTTTCTCATCATAAAGTCCTTCGGGCTGAGGTATGAAATGATTAAAATCAAACTCACGGCCCTCAAACTCAGTACCCTCTTTACCTTTAACATTCTCAACGAATGCTTGTACATCTTCTTTTTTCCCGCTCACATCAAGTGTGAAATAAAACCAATTAGGCATAATTAATCATTGTTTACTATTGATACTTTCATTCTTGCATTGCGATTATGATGGAGGGCGAGAGCAATTCTCGCTTCCTCCAATGATTCAAACTCTTGTTTGTAGGTGGTTAAATCGCCATCCCACCATACTTCATACTTCCACTTAGTCATAACTCTTCAATTAAAAACTCATCAGCCTTTACATACTTAGTTCCCGATGTGGTAACACTCATAATGTTATCGGGGATAAGCGATGTGTAGCGTTTACGATTGTTGTCCCATACTGTGAGTACACTTGGGCTACTCTGCCCAGTACCCTTAACAAACTTTGCTACTCCGAAGCGACCATTAATCTTGGTTACTTCTCCGTTCTTCTTGCGGTACTCAGCACCGAAGATAGTTCCTTTGCTTTGTAGTTCTGTAACTACTTCATTGAAATACTTTACCATTGCTCTTAATTTTTGTGCAAGTTAATCATTAATTTCTAAACCACCAAATGTATATGGAGATTTTTTTCTTTAGGTGTTTAGTCAGTCTTCGTATCATCCTACGTGAAAGGTTGAGTTCACATAATCAAACACCTCTTGGTATATCTCCTCTGGCACATCAGCACATCTGAGTTCCGTATGAATACCCTCAAAGAGGGCATCCACCGCATTATCAATAATACTACCTCTACACACTTGGTCTGCGTAGTATTCTATCTGCTCTTGCAGATTTTCTCTTACATCTTCTTTAGTCATATCTTTTTTATTTATATATTATTAACAAGCGCACCACGCCCAACCTATATATTCAGTAGTCGTATCTTTCATAACATAGAGTACACGTTTCTCTCCGTTCTCTATTACCCAATCCTCAAAATCTTCCTCACGAAGTTTAAATGTCTTGTCTTCAAATTCGTGGCAAGTATTAAACCAACCACTATACGAATCATTTGTGTCTCCGCTATTCATAATTTTAACAGCCGCTTCCTTAGCCGTTGTTGCTTTTACTCTAATTGTTTCTAATGTTGCTCCCATCTTACTTTATGTTTTTAAATATATGTTCTATTACACTCACAGTCCAACCATTACCAATCATCTTGTATCGCTGAGTATTTGACACACCTGCCGTGTAGTTTTTAGGCAAGGTTTGTAGTCGCTCATACTCTGCTGGACTCAATGTTCTCATCATCGTTCTATCCTCGTTAAGCAGATATTGGTTCGGGTGATGTGCGCTTGTGGTAAGGCACACCGACTTATCATTACATACCCAATTCACACCCTTGTCAATTCGTGGTTTACCTCCCCAATCTTTCAGCATAAAGGGCTTGAGTTCTCGGAATGGTAAATCATCCAACACATCGGTAAACTTGTAGCCTCTATCAATCGGTAGAGAGAAAGGTATGTTAGTCCAATACAATCGCTTACGATTTTGTGCAGATACCAACTTAGAGTTAAACTCTATTGGCTCAACACCAAACTCATTTGAGATAATATCTAACCACTCTTTCTTCATACTCACGTTCTCAAGTAGGAAGTACTTTGGCTTCACTTCTTTGAATACCCTAACGAACTCCCAAAACAATCCGCTCTTACCATCAAGTCCAGAGCCATCGCCTAAGGAACTGAAAGATTGGCACGGACTCCCACCTATGAGCAAATCTATTTGGGGCAATGTAGAGGTGTCTAATTGTGTTACATCGCCTATGTGTACAGTGTTAGGGTAGTTCTTCTTTGCAATCTGCATTGCGTACTCATCAATCTCACTCGCAAAGTAGTTGTCGTACTTAATACCCGCTTGGTTGAGGGCTATTTGCCCACAAGACATTCCGTCAAATAAACTTAATACATTCATAAAAATTTCTCTTTTAATTCTCCGTAATTCTTAATTATATAAACCCAATCATCTCGCTCAATTTCCACCTCACAAAACTCTTGTGCAAGTTCTCTCGCTTTAGGGCTGAACATATTGTACGCTCCTAACTCTCGTACTAACTCGTATGCTTTAAATTTCTCTTCCATTTCTTTATTGTTTAAAATAGTTATCCGTTCTCATTGCTCCATCGCTGATGGCTTGTCGGTATGCTACCTCCTGGACATTGTAGTTGTCCATACTTTGCCCTCTTAAGCGTAGTTCTCTAATCACTAAATCCATTAGTGTTTCTTGCTCGGTGTTTGTTACATTCCAATACATAATCAATCTACTTCTTCAATTCCCTCAATAAACATTTCGGCATCATCTGCCTTAAAATAATAGTTACCATCTGCAATAATATCTGCTATGGCTTCCTCTATGGTCATACCATTGTATAGTGTCATATCTACACTACCTACAAATTTGATTGTGCCCTTGACAATCACAGTTCCTATCTGCTTCATATCTCTTAATTTTTGTGCAATATATAAATTATTATTATCTATTCCAAACTCTTTTTATGGTTACCCAAATAATTGCTTGTAACTCGTAGCCTTTGTACCCGAGTGAGTGCGCTACATCTGATGTGAGTGCCTCCAATCTTCGGTACTGAACTGCCGTACAACTCTCCATACAATCTACCACTCCATCTTTTGGGAGCGTTACACACGCTCTTAGGTGCCACTTGTCTATCGTTATGTGGTCCGGACTCATCAACCCCACGTTCATCGCAAAGGAATGTGTCTTTGGACTCTTTGCCGTTATCTCGGTGTTGCCTCGCAATATCTCAAATGCTTTCTGCTTGTTCGCATTATATGTACACACTTTTACATCATCGGGTGAGATGTCTGCAAGGTGTGCCTTTATCACTGTAACCGCATCGTACTTGTTACGCTCCCACTTATTATTTGGGCTGAGTGCGCTCACTACTCCAGCGACCTTGTAGGGTTCTATGTCATAGGTTTCTGCACAATACTTCACAAACATCTGCGCCTCCTTGTACCATAGCATACCATCGGTACGCTCTTGCTCTGTGGACTCTTTGTACCAATTATAAATGTTTGTATATATATCTTGGTCCGTCAATTGTGTTACGCTCCGTTTCATATGCTCTATATTAGGTTTTCGTATGTGAATATAAACTCTTCAACATCTAATAAATAGTGTCCTATAATGTCCGCTATTGTGTCATCATTTTCTATATCAAATCTCACTACATAGAAGGCTACATCTTTACAAGATGCACCCCTTGACAGTCCGCTATGCTCTATAAATTTCTTTAGTGTCATCTTACTATTATTATCGCAATTACTAATAGGAATCCAAAGAAGATAATTGTCTCAAAGATTCCGCTATTGTCATCGTTAAACCTCTCTAAGGTTCTATAAATTTTTGCTTTCATATTACTATTTTATTCGTTTACACCATATACGCTTTCTATTGCTTTACCATCTTCCGTAGCATAGTCATCGCCCTCCCAATGGATAGCATAGTACACATTTTCTCCATACATTTCCCATACATAGTCAAAGTCATCGGGACTATAAACCTCACCCGATTCGGTGAAAATAAACCCGCTCATTGCGTATGCATTACTCATTACTTCCTCAATGTTCTGAGGGGTTACATTAATAGAATTCATATGTTCTTTTTTTATATTTTCTTTTTACTACGAACAAACCCTAAGGCTTACGACAAGGCACACGTTCCCAGCAATATCCTGGAATACAGTGAATACACTTATCCGCTTAAGGTTTGTCCGTTTATAGTGTGGTCTCCACTATCCGCCCTATGGCGTTGTCGCTATTGCGATGTGTTGAAGTGTGCGCCTATTTGTTGCGCTTCGCTCTTCTTTCGTTGCGCTGATTTGTAGCCCTATCGATACGCATAGCATAGGTATTTTCTATGGCTTCACGCTTGGCCTCCATTCGTTGTTTGCGATTGGATGCGCTGAGGTTCCTTACCTTTTTGGCGTTGATAGTTTTATCGCCTTTGGTCGTATTGAGGTCTAAAAATGCGCCCATTGTTTATGCATTTAAGTATTTGACAATTTCTAACATTTCCTTTTCTTCAAATGCGGAAGCACTCAATTTCTGAAGGTCCAACCATTGGTCGCCTTTCGTTGGTACGCTTACCTTTGCCGTAGTCCCTAACTTGAGGAATCTTCGCCCTAAGGATTTTTGCATACGTATGCCCTTATACAGTAGAGTTACTAATTCCTCCACGCTATCCGCTTGAATTTTTGCTTTACCATTTTGGTATAGCACTACCTTTGTAGTTTCCATTTTTATATGTATTAAATTAAACTTCTATAAATTCTATTTTTTTGTTTCTCTTTGTTTGATGTTGTAAAGGTAAAAACTTTTTTTAAACTACCAAATTATTTTTTACTTTTTTTTATTTTTTTTTCTTCCATCTAAAATTAAGTAAACCATACCTAAAAAAATCGATGCTAAAAAAGTAAGTGTTATAATTTCCATTTGTTTTGTTTTTCGTTTCATTGTTTCAACACTTCAAAGATGCGAAAAGAATTTGAACTACCAAATTATTTTGAGGTTTTTTTTAATTTTTTTTTGTTCGAGGTTACGCCCCACCCTAATAGGAATCATAGAAAATATAAACGGATTTTTTTAATAACCAAACAAAATTCTGAAAATAACCAAAACTTAACATTGGGAAAGTGGGAAAGTCAGTATTGACCGCCATTTGAGAAACCTGGGCCTAAGCAAGCCACTCGGAGCGGGGGGATGGGTTCGGGGGGAAGGTGATTTTAGAATCTCAAAAGCTCCTTTGGGAATATTGTATTATAATATATACTATTATTATAATAGTCTTACTTTACACTAATACTATTATAATAATACCTTTACTATGTAAGTAAAGGTATTATAATTAGGTTATCCTAATATATTATAATAAGGAGATGAATGTTGAGTTGAATGTTGCATTCACTATATTGTAGATTACAGAAATAACAAGTTGTTAGATATGACACGGAAGAGTTTAATATTGGCTTTAGTTGGTGGTGGCTTACCGAAGGGGGAATTAAAGGCAGAGATGTTTAAGTTCCATAACTCTATGGTAGGTAAGAGTAAGTACTTCGGCAGAGAGGAGAACCCAAGGACGGCTTGTGGGAGTTGTATACAGAGGGTAAAGACGGCTATATGGAAGTGGTATCATTACGATGAGAAGTCTCCGAACTATGCAGAGATAGAATTCACTGGTAAGCTTGGCGCACATAACATACCGCTATACAAATTCAAATAAAGGCTTCTATGGCATCCAAAAGGAACAAGCGGGGGGATATCATCGCTGGACAGGGAAGTGAGCTTACAGAGCTTCAGAATGCCTTTCTCGAGAGGATTAAAGATGAAGGTATAGAGAAGGGAAGTAAGATAGCCAAGGATATGGGTTATACGAACTACTATCGTGATAGGAGGACAGAGGGTACTGCATTCTATCGTGAGATTATGAAGTTTGTTGAGAGTGAGGCTAAGAGTATAGAAGCTGCGAAGGGTACAAACCTCAGCAAGTTGATTAGTATTCGTGATGCTGCACTGGCCAATGGGGATATGAAGGTGGCAATGGAAGCCATTAAGATTATCAACGATATGCAAGGGTACAAGGCTCCTACGAGGGTAGAGCAGACCAAGTTGGATATTACGGCTACGATAGACCTTACAGCACCCAAGGAAGAGGACCACGGATACATAGACCTTGATTAATGCAAATAAAACTATACGAACCTACAGAGCCACAGAAGGACTTCTATCGCCTCATACACGAGGACAAGCCTTTCATTGGATGCCTTGTTGCAGGTAGACAGACGGGTAAGACCTTCTTTATGCAGAACGATGCTGTGATGAGGGCTTTAAACAACCCTAAACACCGTATGTTCTGGGTATCGCCTATCCAAGACCAAGCGAACAAAGTGATGAAGGACATTGAGAGTATGTTCAGTAACCACCAAGAAGTTTGGGATAAGATAATTAAGCGGTATGACAGGAAGGCAAATGAGATGTATTTTTACAATGGTTCGTTTATTAAGTTTAGGTCTGCTGATAGTGGGGATAATCTTCGTGGTGCCACTCTTGACTATATCTACTTGGATGAGGCGGCATATATGAAGTTGGACTTTATCAACGAAGTGTTGTTGCCTATGGTAACAAGGACAGGTGGTAGGGTAGCAGCAGCAAGTACATTCAATGGTCCGAACTGGTTTTACGATTGGTACAAGGAAGGACAGATAGAGGAAAACTGGGACCAAATAAAAAGTATCAAGAAGACCTACCTTGACCTTAATGACCCTGCGGTGGAGAAGACTGTACTTGGGATTAAGAAGAGTATGACCAAGGCACAGTTTGACCAAGAGTTCTTGTGTAGACCTGTAAGTGCAAATGCTTTGTTTAGTAATGTAGAGGATGCGGTGTACGATGGTTTACCACCAAAGAATTACGAGAGGGTGTATATCGGGATGGATATTGGTGTAGCACAGGATTACACGGTGCTTACGGCAATGACTGAGGACTATGTTGTAATAGATGTAGATAGATTTAATTACAAGGAAGAGGGTATGGACTACGATGAGTTCAAAGAACGCATAAAAGCGTTCTACCTAAAACACGACAAGTACTTAGCAGCGGCCTACTTCGAGGTAAACAATAACGACCTCTTGTTTGACGATATTACTGATGACGAGAATATGTACAAGCTTATCCCTTTTATTACCTCAGCGCAGAGTAAACCCGAGATTATTCGTAACTTAATCAAACTATTTGAGGATAAAGTCATAAAAATTCCTAAGAATGATGACTTAATCAAGGAATTATACGACTTTAAAAGCAAGAGAAACGCTATTACGGGTAACCTTCAGTTCAGTAATACTGATGGTAAACACGATGATATGGTAATGTCGTTAGCGATTTGTGCGTACTGTGCAGCAGAAGAGCAGGATGGAGGAGTAACTTTGTTCCTATGATAACATTCAGACAGCACTTAGAGATTAATAAGTACATAGAAAGAGACAAGAACCTATCGGGTTATCTTGAATCACTACCTCCACACGAAAGGATAGAGGCAATCAGAGATGTATCAACTACATATCCTATAGACAGCAAGAACAAAATCAATGAGGACACGCTAAAAAAATTCAATTGTTATACAAGAATTGATGAATTGATACTTGGTCAGTTCATTATGATTGAGCAGATAATAACTGGTAAAGTGAATTATGAGTCAAGCGCACACAATGACCTTGAGCTTGCGAAGCTTATTATGCGCCCAATAAATCACGAAGTATTTGACAATGAGGATGTTAGTCAAGAGAAGTTAAATCAAAATGACATATTAAACACCGATGTAAAGCAAGTGTACGCTGTTCTTCAATCTTTCCTTGACAACAGAGAGTATGTTTTGTTTACACAATTCAAGGGCGTGTTCTATGAAGTTCCTGATGAAGAAGATACGGATGAGGAGATACAAGAAAAAACTGGGGAGGCATTGTTCAATCAACAATGGTATTGGTACTCAATAGTCCGTATGTTAGCGAAAGAGGACATAACCAAGTATGATGAGATATATATGCTAAAGATGAGTACTGTTATGCCCGAGATGAGTTATATAGCACAGAAAAACAAAATAGAATCAGCACGAAGCCGCCAAGAGCAAATGGCTCGTAAATTGTAAATTAAAAAAAGCGCATATGAATAATCTGACAAGATTATATAACGATATAAAAACATTCGCTGAATCCCACGGAATGGTGAATCAGTTCCTATTGGTTGGTTCTGAAGATGAGATAAATCAAAAGGAATTAGATTACCGAACATTGATTATGATTCCTCTTGAAGCAAATTTATCAAGGGACTTAAACTCACCAATATACACCCTTGACTTCGGGATTATCATTGTAGATAAAATTATAGCGGATAACGATTCATCATACATAGGCTCAACGGAAGAAAACATAAATGTTGTTGGTCAACTTCAAGACTATCTTTTACAGCAACAAGACGATGTTAACTTTGACAACATTGAGATTACTACTGGTATGGCTGAAGATTATAACGTCACGATTGCTATGTGCGACTTTACAGTTAACTTAGCAAGGAGTCCTTACACAAAGGATATTGATGTATAATGAAGCGTTCAGCAAAGCAATTTGAAAATCAAATCAAAGTAATACTTGTCGCTGCATTATCTAAGGAATTTAGAAGAGCATCGATAGTAAAGAAGATAGTAGCGAAAGCAAGGGGACTTAATCAAGTAGCAACTGGTGGGCTTGTTCTTCCAGAGTTAACGGGTTCAATTATTCCTTCAAGGGATGATAGGTGGCTTGTAAATAAAAACTCTGTTGTTGTTAGGGTTTCTGCTATGAAATATGGTTTACCTACGATTGCACGGATACAGTTAAACATAAAGTATGGATTAGCATCTGAGTACTATTGGTTGACGGAGGAATCAGAGTCAAAGGTTTGGCATCCCAATGGTGTTCAGATTATGAACTGGATTAGAGCAAAGGGTGCAAGGGGAAACTTCCAATACAAAGGGAAACCACTTGATGTAAGCAAGGAATACCAAGTTAAGAACGTAGCATACAATATATCAAAGAGTATAGCAAAGAAGGGTATTAAGAAAACAAAATTGTTTTCTCCCTTTAAAAGCAAGTCCGATGGTGTTCAAGCGGTTGTGAATAAAGCTTTACCAAAAGCATACGAGAGAATAGGTTTTCTTTATGGAACACAATTAGAAGCCTCGGTATTAAATTTATTAGAAGTATTTGAGTAATGGCAACTACAGGAAAAGGAAGTGTTAAGCAACTGTCTCAGCAATTAGATGGGTTTAGTGCAAAGATTAAAAAACTTTACGCTGAACTTGGGAAGTTACAAAAGAACACAAAAGAGTACAATGCAAAGCAAAAGCAGTTAAATAAAACTCAAAAAGAAGCTACGAAGATTTATGAGCAGCTGTATCAGAAGCAAAGAAATCTGGTAAGTGCAAATAAGAATCATAAGTCTTCAATTGATGCTGCCAATAAATCACAAAAGAAATTTCGTGATACAATCAACTCTACCTCAGTTGCTACGGGCAAGGCGGCTAAAAATCAAAAAACATTAAGTTCAAGGTTTAATACGGCTGTTGGAACACTCGCAAGATACTCTGGAGCATATGCTGTTATAAACGCAGCACTAACAGTATTTAGAGCGTTAACCACTGGAGCTGTTAAAGAGGCAATAAAATTTGAAAAAGCGTTGGCAAACCTTTCTGCTGTTGCAGGTGCTTCATCAGAAGAGGTTGCAGCTTTAAGTAAGAATGCGCTTGAGGTAGCAGGTAGTACAAAGTTTACTGCCGAGCAAATTGTTGGGCTGCAAACTGAACTATCAAAGCTTGGATTTAGTGCTGAAGATGTGGTTAAGTCAACATTAGCTATTGCTAATACGGCACAAGCACTTGGCTCACCACTTGAATCTACTGCTGCATTAGTAGGTAAGGTTCGTAATCAGTTTGGTTTATTGGTTGAGCAAACAACTGAGATTGCTGATACCCTTGTAACATCTATTAATGAGAGTGCCTTATCATTCGAAAGCTTTGGAACAGCAATTCAATATGTTGGTCCAATTGCTCAAACGCTTGGATTATCATTGCAACAAACCGCTGGTGCTATGGCTGTTCTTGCAGACAATGGTTTTACTGCATCTCGTATTGGTACGGGTCTTCGTGGAATCTTAACGGAACTTGGTAAGACAAGTGGTGATGCTGAAAAGTCACTTAAACTTCTTGCGGAAAGAAACATCAACTTGGCTGAAGCATCAGAACTTGTAGGAAAAAGAAACGCAGCACAGCTTATCACCTTGTTAAAAAACCTTGATGCTATTGATGAAGCAAACACCAAGTACTATCAACAGGGTAGAGCATTGGAATCTGCCGCTACACAGATAAACACCTTCTCGGGTCAGCTTGATATTCTTACTGCTGCATTCAGGGAATTCCAAATAGGAATTGGTAACTCAATCGTTCAAAGCGATTTGTTACTTGATGTTATGGATGTGCTTAGTACTAAAGCATCCAAGACTGCAAGAGCATTTAAAATTATTTCTGAGGTTGGATTTGATTCGTATAACAAGAGTGTAGAAAATATTATTAATGGAGCAGATGAGGTAGAGGAAGCAATTCTACTTGCTGGTTCATCTGTTGAGGAATATGATGCCGCTATTGCTAAACTTTCAGGAGGTAATCAACTTTTAAAATCTATAGGTGGAGAACTTATAGATGAATATGGTAAAGAAAGAGATGCTGCTTTTGAATTAATAAACACAGTGGATGGGCTTATTGAAAAGTTTGACCAGTCTATTCAGTCAAAGAAAGAGGACATAGCAATCACTAAAGGACAAGAACAAGCTCAAAAGGTTTATGGCAAAACTGTAGAAGAAATAATAAATCAATCTATAAGGGGATTAAATGTTAATGAGGAAATAGCAGACAGCTATGACACATTAACGCTATTAATTGAAGATTTAGACAAAGAAATTGAAAAGTCAACTGGACTAAGACAACTTCAACTAAAAGCAGAGAAAGCGGTCTACAAGCAAATGCAAGAGCAATTAAACAACTCATTGAAGGATGAGGCGGAATTGCTTGAGATAAGAACAAAGTCTCAGAGAGACGCTCTCAAATTAAGACTTAACGAGATTAAAAGAGCGACAAAGGAGGAGGTTGATGCAATCAATGAGAGAGCAAAGGTTGAAACATCATTAGCTAAAACCGCTGAGGAGAGAGCAGACATTGAGGCTGAAAGAACTCAACTTGTTAGTGATGCATACAAGAAACAATCTGCTGCAATTAGAGATTTATCTAAAGAGTTTGAAACTCAGATAGATAGGATAAAGGCCGCAGCACTTGCATCAGATGACCTCGCTCAGATACTAACGTCAGACGTTATCTCTGATGTTGAGAAGGCTGTGTCTGATTACTCAAAAGAGATTAAGAAATTAAATGATGAGGTCAAGGCAGGAACAATAAGCCAAGACGAGTACAACGCTGCTCGTGATGCTCAATATGATGGCTTAATAAATAACATAAATGCCTTCAAGGATTTAGTTGACATCTCTCCAGAGGTTGCTGCATACTTTGAGGAAATAGCTAAGAAAGCACTTGAGGCGGGATATGCTATTGGAGAAGTAGGTGGTAAAACAGAAAAGACCAAGAAAGACTTTGATGACTTCAAGGAAGGTCTTGAGAAAGGAGATTGGGCAGATTACGCAAAGAAAGCCGTAGATGCACTTGCTGAATCATTATCTGAATTTAATGATACAAGTTTTGAAAACCTAAAGAACTCAGAAGAGGCAAAGCTTGATGTCGTTAAGAGTAGATACAAGACTGAAGAGGAGATATTGAAATCTCAATTAAACAATCAGTTAATCACAGAATCTCAGTTTAGAAAAAAACAAAGAGACTTGCAGAAGGCTCAACTTGTTGAGGAGAACGCAATCAATAGAACAATCTATGAAGCGGAGAAAAAACAAGATAGGAACGATGCTATCCTTGAGGGTGGTGAAGCAGTTGCTCAGGCATACATAGAAGCATTCAAGGCATATGAACCTGCAACAGCTGTTATTGTTGGTTCTATTGGTGCTGGAATCGCAGCAGCTCAAACAACTGCACAAGTAGCTGCAATCAATAAACGACAGTTTGTAGACAAGAAGTTTGCTGACGGGGGTATTGTAAGTGGACCATCACACGAACAAGGAGGCGTTCCATTCACTGTTCAAGGACAAGGTGGATACGAGATGGAAGGTGGTGAGTACATCATAAACAAGCGTGCTACGGCTATGCATAGAGACTTGCTTGATAGAATAAACAACTCATACAAATCCAATCCTACAAGAGCGAGCTACAAGTTTGCTGATGGCGGCATTGTTCCAACTATTGGAAATGAAAGTGTAGATTACCTAAAGGCTATTGCTGAGGCTACTACTTCAACGGCTATCAACTCAAACCGACCAGTTAGAGCGTACATTGCCGATAAGGACTTACGCAGTAATGCTACAGAACGTAGAATCAGAGATAGAAACGATAGACTATAATGGCTGACTTAGTATTTAGACAAGGGCAATTAAGCCAAATCAACGGGATTACATTTACAGTAACGGGAAATGTCCTTAACGCAGGTGGTGGTGTTGGAGGTGTACAAAACAGAGATGCTGTGCGTATTGTGTACACAGATGTGTACGAGAAGGCTGTGTACGCTGTTTGCGTAGACCAGAACACAGGAAGATTTGAGTTTGATACCAATGTATACCCTATAGGATTATCGTCCATTACAGGCACTGTATTCCCTTATGACAATACTGATATTGATTCGGTGTCTACATATAGAATTAATATTGATGTAGAAAATGGATTGTACTCAAAGGCTTATGCTCAATATGCATCCAATGTATCTTACTCACTTATCGTACCTGCGAAAAGAAATGAGTACTTTGGTATAGCACAGACATTGGTGACTAATCCAGAGGTTGTATTTGTTGACCTTTGTGATAACAAGGCATATGGGGTAGGTTTTTCAGAAGGTAGCTTTGACACACTAAACAACCGATTCAAGTCTACATTAGAATTTAATATCGCAACACGATAGTATGGAGTTTAAATTAGAAATCAGTAGAGACAATGTTAACTATTATGAGGTTGACTTGTTTCCGCAACAACGATTAGAGTACGATTTAGACTTTTACGATACTCTTGATATAGATAAGGTAAAGATTCCTTTCTATACCACAATGCGTATCCCCCTAACAACAAACAATAAGGCATCAAATAGATTTAACTTTGAGCCTCTGTCTTCTCTATCGGGTGATTTCCCAAAAGATGATTTCTACTTTAAGATAACTGTTTTTGGAAGCAGTACTAACACAGAGATAGAGGGTATATTAAATGTAACATCTTTTGAATACAACTCCTCTGAACCTTACATTGAGGTAGATATAAAGGATTACATATCAAAATACCTCTCAAAGGTAAAGGATTTTAATCTCGGTAGTTTATATGCAATTGATTCTTACTATGCAAACAGAAGAACCTTTGCACAGTTCTTAGATGTAACATCGGGTGTTGGTGAAGCAGGAGTTATCGGTCAAAACCCCGATTACACAAGACCTATATCTTTTCCATACATAGACTTTGTAAACGATGTAGACGGTAAGTTTGGATATGCAGCTCGTCAGTTCCTGGAGTATGGGCCTGGATTGAGCAGAACGGGCATTATGCCTGTGTTCTCCGTGCCTAAGTTCTTTGAGTACATTGGTAGAAACCTTGATGCTCAGTTCTCAAACTTTGATGTACGAGTTGATTCTAAGTTGTTTGGCATTGGACAATACGCTGGCTCTCCACAATATCCAGACTTTCAGCCCGAGAAGTTACATATGGTTGTGCCGTCACAGCTACTTGCAAAGCAAGATGTAAATACAAGAAACTTTTCAATAAGGCAATCACCTGCTTGGGCAGGGGTAAACACCAACCTTGCTACTTGTACCAACCTTTTAGGCTCACAAAACCTTATACACACAGAATGGTTTGGAGCGATGGAAACCGCTGGAAACTATGGCACGGATGGCGAGGGACAACCATTATACTCTGTTGAACAATGGGGAGCAAGCAAGCGTATGTCTTTTTACCCATACGACTTTGTTAATGGATTTGATGAGGATGGTATACGAGGATTCTTTTGTCCAAAGGTTTCTTTTAACGCTTCATTAGGATTATCATCTGGACAAACATCTGCTACAATATCGGGTCTAAAGTATGAGATTCCAATCATACAGGAAGACAAGATGGTAGTAAATCTATTTCCATCTGACCCTAATTCAACAATCAGATTTAGATTGAACGTAGGAGTATATGCTGATGGAACAATTAAGAAGCAAATACCTCTTCAAGACTCTCAAGGTAATGAGATAATATTAGATACCTCAACAGCATCTCCGATTCAAGGGTACTCCAATAAGAATGATTACACAGTTGACTTTGACTATAAATCTTGTCGCACTGGAGCGGGTATATTAAACAATGCTGGAGCAATAGTTGGTCCATTTTCAAATTGGTTCGATACACTTGAGTTTGAACCCGTAACAGTTTATTTCCCTCAAGATGAGGAGATGTTTATTGATGGCGGTAGTGAGTACAGTATAAACTATTTCTTAGAGCCATTAGATGGAACATTGGTTGTTGAGTACATAGATGATTATTTGTACCAACCTCCAAATGCACCTATACCTCCATATTGGTATCAAGCAACTACTGCTCAAGGGACATTTGAAGTTTACGATATAAAGAAGGCTATTACAAGAATTGGCAATCCAGACGGAACAGGTGATTATGGTCGCTTAGATATTAAGTTTACTTCAAACGCAGATACCTTCTTGTACAAAACAGATGATGAGTTTATAATATCTGAATCAATAGATAAGACTTGTCCTTTATCTGTTCAAGAAATCTTATTGGCCGTACTAAAGCGTTTTGACTGTGGATTGTTTTATGAGTTTGATAACTCTACATCTGAACACGTCCTTCGTGTAGACCCATTATCTATAGCAAGAACTGGTGGACAAGACATAAACCAATATGTTGATGACTTGAAGTCTGTTCTAATAACCGATGGTGGAGATAAAATAAAGTCGCTTGAGTTAAATAACGCTGACTATGGTTTATACTTTGATGATTTAGATAACGATAAAGTTATCATAGGTTCTACAAAGCAAGACATAAATCAAGATGGTGTAGCAGAATTAAAGATAGACTTAAATTCTTCTATATACTATAAATCAGTTTGTGGAGACGAAGGTCCTTCTTACGATGATTTAACAAACTATGATGCATTCAGTCAAAACGAAATAGGTTTTACGGAGAACATATTTACTCAAAACAAGGATGTTGGTTTAAGGTTTGCGTTCTTAGATAAGCCATTGTACAAAACAAATCTTTTAGTTCCTTATGTTGTATTAAAGGGATTTGCTACCAATGAGAAAATGAATACGGAGTCTCAAGTTATTCAATCAAACTTTTATGCTCCTACATTAACAACTAACATTGGTGGACAGCATATCTTTAATGGTAGATTATTCCATTACAATACTGCTGGATGGAATCTAATGTTTGAGGATGAGGATGGTAATGCTACAGATAGTTACGACAACATCTTTGCTGTATCCGAGAAGATATTACAATCAGAGAATCCTCGTATCACCTTTGATATGGTTGTGCCCACCTCGGACCTTGCATCATTAGACTTCTTCTTGCAGACACTATCTGCTACAAGATTCACAGCCAATCCTATATTGGTTAAGAGTGCAAAAGGCGATGTGTTTGATGATTACGCTTACTTAACAATTGAAGGTATACTACAATAATTGTAAATTAATACGATGGCTACATACAATGACTACCCAAAATCTGCTACTAACAACGCCAAGAAAGTTCTTGAGTGGAAGGAGAAGTATGGAAGTGAGGTAAAGGGTATGACTGCTGTAGGTTGGGCCAGAGCAAGACAACTTGCTTCAAGAAGAAAACTATCCTATGAGACTATTGCAAGAATGGCTGCGTTTAATCGCCACAGAAAGAATGCTGCGATTGACCCTAAGTATAAGAACGAGCCTTGGAAAGATAGAGGCTATGTTGCTTGGCTCGGTTGGGGAGGAACAAGTGGCGTTAATTGGGCAATTAGAAAAGCTGAAAGTATACGAAAAGGAACAGTTAAGGCAAGTGCTGATGTGGCTGACCTCCCGTGGGGTGACCGTAAAGTCAAGAATGTTCCCGCTAACAAGAAAAAGGATTGATTGGATTAAATCCTTCCCTAAAAAACTAAAGAATGGATAAATTACCATTATTTGATATATCATTAGAGGACATCGCACAAGGGATGTATAAAATCTCCCTTGTAGATAAGCCCGCTATTGAGGAGAACTTCATCTATTTCAACGAAGTTGAGAGAGTTGCTATGTTTGCCTCTGATGAAAAGAAAGAGGTTGTAGGACCTATTATGATTCCTAACAAGGAAATCCTACGCTTCAGCCCCGATATGGGATACTACTATGTACGCTTCACAAAGGAGACTATTGAGGAGATTATGTACAAGTATTCTAAGGAAGGGTTGTTTAACGCATTTGGTATTAACCACGCTTATGATACTGATGAGGTGGTTATGCTTGAAGTTTGGATGAAAGAGTCTGATAACGATAAGTCTAAGGACTATGGTTATAACCTTCCAAACGGAACTGTATTCGTAAAGGCCAAGATTGAGTCTGACGAATTGTTTACTTCAATCAAGAGTGGGGAGATAAATGGTTTCTCCATCGAGATTAAAGCAGATATTAAACCAACAAATAACGAAAATCAAATGAGTGAATTTGCTTTTGCGAAAGAGTTGGGTAAAATGGAGGCTCAATTTGAGGCTACTATTAACCAATTCAACGCTAAAATTGAAGCCCTTGAGAACGAGAATGCATCTCTTCTTGAGGCAATGACCTCTCTTGAAGATAAGTTCGGTGGCGTAGAAGACCTAAAGTCTGCTATCGAAATGATTCAAAAGCACGTTGAATCTATGGGAGCTTCTCAAGAAGAAGAAGAAATGGCTGAACACGGAGATGAAGAAAAAGAAGAAATGGCCTCTGAAGTAAAGGAAGAGGTAATGGCTTCTGATGAAGAAGAAAAGTACGAAGCTACTGAAGAGGTAGTTGAGGAAAATCTTCAAGAAGAATTTGCTGCTACAGATGCAGAAGTTGAGGAGCAATTTGCTGCTGAACAAAAGGCTGAAGAAGTAGTTGAAACAGTTGAAGATAAGACTGTAGTTTTTGATGCGATTACTCCTGAAAAAGTAAATCTAATCAATAACTTCTTCAATCGCAAGTAATTATTGTAAATTAAGTAAAACGAATCTTTTTTAAACTTATATAAAATGAGTGTAACTATTTCAAACTTGCCATACGGTGACAGACGTCCAGACTTGTTCATCGATGCAATGGTAAAATCAGCGGCTGTATTGAACCGCTTCCGTCTTATTGACGGTGTAAAAGCTAAAGTAAACGTGCCTATCTTTGATGCTTCATTGACTTTCGGTAACGACCTTTGTGTATTTGACCCACAATCTGCTGCTTCTGTAGCTGAAAAAGAAATGACTGTTGAAACTTACAAGTGGTCTTTCTTGAACTGTAAGGACGCTCTTGAGTCTTCTTACCGTGGTTTGTTGTTGAAGCAAGGTCAGCACAACCCTGAGACTATGGATGCTGAATTCAAGGACTGGGTATTTGACTACTTCGCAAAACTATCTGCTCAGAAGGCTCTTGAATTGGCTGGTACTGAGTTGACTACTGAGATGGCTGCTGATGCTGATGTATTGGACTACGATACTAACGCTGCTATCAGCTCAAGCAACATCCTTGACTTGATGGAAGGTGCTTACCAAACAATGTCTGACGTTATGTTGGCTGCTGTTTACGGAGATGCTGACCGTGACTTCAAACCTACTTACTTCTTGGGAACTGCTGCAATGCAAGCTTACCAAATCGCTATCGCTGGTTTGTACACTACTACTCCTCAAGGTGTTGTTGAAGGTGGTATTCCTTCTTACTACGGTATGGAAGTAGCTCACTTCGCTTCAATGCCTGCTAACGAGTTCATCATCGCTGCACCACAAAACTTGGTTATGTTGACTGATGACTACAACGATGTTCGTGCTATCGATATGAAGTACGAAGCTGAATTGTCTTCAGATAAAATTTGGGGTCAGTTCAAGTTGGGCTTCTCTTACTTGAAAGGTGAAGAGATTGTCTACGCAAAGAACTTCGCATAATAATTAAATAATAACGGAAGGGCTTCGGCCCTTCCTTTAATACCCTATAACAAATGGCTTGTAATGTAACTCTTGCTGATATTTCTTACTCTTGTGACGATGTTGCAATTGGTGGTATCGTAGAATTGCACGTTGCTAACAAATCTGACGCTGAATCTGCATTGACAGGCGTTGGTTCTGCTGACCGTGCAATTACTGCTGCTACTGCGGTAACAGGTGTCTCTCAAATCTCATTCAACAACAAGGATGGATTTTCTGTATTTAGCGAAGTAAAAACTGTTAGTGCTGATGGTATCGTTGCTACTGTACCAACAATCTCTGTTGAGCTTCCTAAAATGACTGCTGATAAAATCACAGCTCTTAACAACATCTCTAAAGGTGGTGCTGAATTGGTTGCCTTCGTAAAAACTGCTGCTGGAACTTACCACGTTTGTGGTTTGGACTACGGTCTTTACGCAGGTACTGTAGATGCTAACTCTGGTACTGGTCGTGCTGAAAAGAACCGCTTCCAACTTACCTTAACTGGTGACGAGCAAGGTCTTTCTTACAGCATTGATGCTGCTGACTTCGCAACTGCAACTGCTTAATAGCAATCTTGTAAATTATAACAAGGGGAGTGGAGAAATCCTCTCCCCTTTTTAATATATAATATATGGCTTTCAATTGTAGCATTCTATTAAGCGATATTGATATCAACTGTAACAAGCGAGTAACAGGTGGTATCAAGAAAGCTATCCTACTATTACAAAAAGACTTGACTATTACCTTTGACCCTATTGATGAGACACAGGTAACTCAAGTAGACACATTAAACACTGTAACCTTTGCACACAATACAAAGGATGGTGTAACCACATTCACAGAGAATAAAAACACATCCAATGGATTGGGTGTAGTAACTACAGATATTACTATCCAATCTCCAGCAGTAGACAATAAGGTTAATCAAATAGACCTTATGAGCCGCAGAGAAGACATCTGCTGCATTTTATTGCACAACAACGATACTGTGACTATTTCGGGTTGGATGGATGGCTTAACGATGAACTATGAGGCTAATAGCGGTACAGGTACATCTGATAAGTCTTATGTTAATATCACACTAAACACCCAAAGTGGAATTGCTTCTTTGGCTATTGACGATAAATCAGTATTTTCTGACCAAACCATATTTGAGTAATGGCATATTTAATTAACAAAGGAACTGGATATATGAAGGATGCGGTAACAACTCCTTCTGTAGAAAAGAATTACCTTTATGTACAAGGCGGTTATAGCGGTTCAGTTGTAAATTCTATTGAGGGAGAAGGTTTGGTATTCTTTTTACAACTACACGATTAAAAATAAAATAAAATGGCATACGAAAATATTTCTAAAGAAGGCAACTTCTACCAATCAGCTACGGGAGATTATGGTTTCCGTCTGTTAGAGGCAGCAGAGTCTGCTACAGATGGTTTCCGTGCAATCCAAGCATTGGAGGCTTCAGAAGTAACAACCACTACACAAGTAGGTGATGCGTTGACTGCTGTTGCTTTACCTGAGGGTTCAGTAATCTACGGTAAGTTCGATAGTGTTACTTGTGTTAGCGGAAAGGTTCTCGCTTACAAAGCAGTGTAATGAACTATGTTAGGACTACTAAATACCGTCTTGAGCAAAGGTGGTTCACTATTAACCTATGTAAAGGAGGGACTTGTTATGGCAAATAGATTCTTATCCCCACCTAAATTAAGCTTCCCTGCGAATGCTTCTGCCGAGTTTGACGGGGCGAGTGATTACATTGATACGGCATCTTTGCCGTTAGACACATTTACCAATTTTACTATTTCTGGGTGGTTCTATCTTGACAATTTAAGCACTACACGGGTTTTGCTTGGATTTGGCAATAGTTCAAACAATTTTCCTATTATAGTTCTTGAAGCACAAAGCAGCGGAGTAGCAAGGTTTTTTGTAAGAGATTCGGGTAGTTCATCCGCTTCAGTAGATTCTTCAGCGGGAGCCGTAACAACTGGCAAATGGTATTTTCTTGCTGGAACAAGAAGCGGAAACGATTATAAAGGATATTTAGACGGGAGTTTAACCGCAAGCGTTACCACAAGCGCGGTAGATGTTGAAGGTGAATTAGACGTTTTTGGTATTGGTCGTTTAAGTAGATTGGGCCCAAGCGGATATTTCAAAGGCAACCTCGCCAACGTCGCAATATGGAACCGCGCACTTTCAAGTGATGAGATTAATTCCGTGATGTGGAAATCTTACACCTTGCTAAACACCTCCGAAAAAGAGGGACTACAAGCTTGGTACTCATTGAAAGAATCAGAGCTATTAAGCGGTGACAGCACTCCTACGCTTGAGAAATATGCAGAGGTTAACAAACTTACATTTGAAGGTAAACAGTGCCTACAAGACGCTTTAAATGCCTTACCAACGATTACAGATGCAAGACTGTATTCTGCTAAATACGACATCAGAGTTAGTGCTGATGGTGGTACAGTAGAATCTTTAGATTGTGTTGAAACAGAATTAAACGCTATAGTATGAGCAGCTTAAAAGATTTAGCAAGTCTAATAATGGTCCCGTCTATGTACAAGGACGGAAGACTTGATACAGTAAAGCCTTTAGGCAATAGTATATTACATCCCGATGCCACTGGTAACAATGATGGTACTGATGGTTCTACACCTGCGGAGGGTAACTTTACTTTTAGTAGGGGTTCAAATCTTGCTGCTACGAGGGTAGATGTTAATGGCTTAATTGAGAAGGGTAGAGAGAATCTCTT
>Ga0233451_10000652_pt1 | contig 34916 bp, 37 predicted proteins | sample 011ome_29_FD_183052 | JGI IMG/M metagenome (GOLD analysis project Ga0233451, IMG submission 183052) | Coastal salt marsh microbial communities from the Groves Creek Marsh, Skidaway Island, Georgia - 011504CT (spades assembly) | ecosystem: Environmental > Aquatic > Marine > Intertidal zone >... | reverse complement strand
CCTGGAAGGGATCTTGAAACTGGAGTGCCCTCATGGCTTCCCGAGCTTCTTTCATTGGATCTTGAAGCTGGAGTGCCCTCATGGCTTCCCGAGCTTCTTTCATTGGATCTTGAAGCTGGAGTGCCCTCATGGCTTCCCGAGCTTCTTTCATTGGATCTTGAAGCTGGAGCGCACTCATGGTCTCCCACACTCCCTTCATCGGATCTTGAAGCGGAACAGCCCTCATGGCTTTATATGTTTCTTGTACGTGATCAGTGGCTACCATAATGGCTTATGTTTTGGATGCTTAACACCAGCCAAGTGTTGCATATTGCTGAAATTACAACCAATCAGAGTTGTCCTGTTGATCTATAACCGTTCTTAGCTCAGATAGCTTCCTCCGTGTCTCGGCCTTTTCATCCTCGCTCATATATTTGATCGCATCGTGCTCTGCCCTCTCCCGCTCCGATTCCAACCATCCACGTTCCCAGGCGCTCCTCCTGGCTGGATTCCGAAATCGGCACTCATCACGGGGAATCCCAGAAATGAAGGCAAACCGACCCTCATCAAAGGCGGCATCAACGACTTTGGCTTCTTTTTCCAAAGCCTTGAGACGACTAACTTGCGAACGAATCTCGGGATCTAGGGAATTCACGATTCTCACCCGGTTAATAGACCATAGCGTGGTCGATCATGATGCGTCCGGCTTCCATGGTGAACACCGCCTCAGCAACGCGTTCGTCGGTGCTGAGGGTAGTGAACTGACGCCAAATGATGGCTATAGAGTCTGTTCTTCTGAACATGGCAACAAACTCACGTTGCTCGAAAACACCCCACCTGGCCTGATAGTCCTCGCAGACATATCTCAGGTGTTCCGGGGTAACGATACATCGCATTCGCTCTGTGAAATCGCGGGTATGTTTCGCGTGATTGATTTCAGTTGAGCCATCCATCATGTTCGATATCATGGGTTCAACGAGAGTCAGTATCTCAATGTCTGTGAGCATTCCGAGGATCTTGCTCATCGCTCCTTGTCCGTCCTCCCATCAAACATATCGACGGTACGGGCATCCCTCCCCTCCTCTTTCGGCTTGGGGATTTCGTCTTCCTTGAGCCGCTGAAAACTGTTGAAGAGCGTGGCTCGACTCACCTTGAAGATCCCCGAGACATAGGAGGCCGAGTGGCCTTCATCCATTAACCGTCGGGCTTGCCGAATCTGTTCCTGATTCATGGCGTAGCGGCGGCCCATTTTCTGCCCCCTGCCCTTCGCAGCCTTAATCCCCTCCCGCGTTCTCTCTTTAATCAGTTCCCGCTCGAATTCCGCCAGTGCTCCGAGGATGTGACTGACCAGGCGTCCGGTGGACGTGCCGGTTTCGATCCCTTGGGTAATGGCTCTGAATTGGACTCCCCGACTGCTGAGGTCATCGAGGATGGCGACCAGGTGACTGAGGGAGCGTCCGAGACGATCCAGCTTCCAGACCACCAGGACATCCCCGGATTGGAGCTTCGCAAGGCACTTGGTTAGTTCCGGGCGACGACGATCCGCCCCAGAGGCCGTTTCGACAAAGATGGATTCACACCCTGCTTCCTGAAGAGCGAGGATTTGAAGATCGGTTTTTTGGTCCGAGGTGGACACGCGAGCATAGCCATAAATCATGGTTATGCCCTAACGGCTTTGCGGCAGGCCATCCATCACTTTACCTGTGCCTTATGTGCATCCACATAGGAGCGCAAAACCGCATTCATGCGGGACTGATAGCGGTTGCCGGTGTTTTTGAAGAACTCCAAGACGTCGGCATCAATACGAAGCGTGATTTGTCGCTTGGTGGGAGGCAAATCAGCCGCAGCTTTCATCCATACAGCCTCAGGTTGATAGGGCGCATCACTGTAGTCGATCAGATCATCCGGCATCGCCGCCAAGGCATCCAGACGCGCTTTTTGCTCTGCGCTCAAGATGGGTGGATTGTTGAGATCAAGGGTTCGCTTCACGATATTTTCTTCTTTCTTCCGCATTGGCCTTCCTCTCAGAAATCAGACGGATCGTGTCCTCATGTCGGATGGTGTAGACGACATAGAGGACCGATGAATATGCAAGCCCAATCGTGGCCCATCGATCTTCCCCGTACGCTTCCCGCCCGTCGTAGTTTTCAATCCGTCCAGAGTCGAAAAAAACAAGACCGGCATCATCAAAGGTGATGCCGTGCTTTTGCAGGGTCTGCGCCGACTTTACGGCGTCCCATTCAAGCTCCATAGGGAGTCATTGTAGTTACAAAATGTAGCTACATAAAGATATGGATACGCCCCGTAATGTGGGCTATTCACCGATTTTCTGAGTGTTTTGGGTCCGTCGATTGCACGCGCGAGCATAGCCATAGATCACGGCTATATTTTAGACCAATATACGAGACTCTAGAGCCCCTGATTTTGCTAGCCCGAGCGAGAGTCTAAAAACCCCTGGTTTGTTAGATCAAAGGCCGCCCGGTGGTCATAATCCATTTTCGCGACATGACGTTGACGTCATATATCAGATAAGTCATATTGTGCCAATGAAGTGGGCAGTAATCTTTCATGATGACTTTGATCCAGAATTTGAGGGATTGCCTGAGGCTGTCCAAGATGGCCTGCTTGCTCATGCAGCACTGTTAAAGACGTTGGGACCGAATCTCGGGAGACCTAGGGTAGACACTCTCAACGGCTCGAAACACGCCAACATGAAAGAACTCCGATTTGAGGCCGATGATGGCGTCTGGCGATTTGCTTTTGCATTCGACCCCAATAGAAAGGCCGTTGTCTTGATAGGTGGAGACAAGTCAGGAGTGAGTGAGAGAAGGTTCTACCGTCAACTCATAAAGAAAGCAGATGATCGGTTCGATGCTCATATTTCAAAAGTAGGCAAATAGGCATGACTAAGACACTCGAAGAAAAAATGGCCGGTCTATCTCCAGCACGTCGGCAGAAAGTCCAAGCCATGGCGAAGCAACTAATCGCTGAGGAAACGACCCTCGGGGATCTTCGGCGGGCAATGGCCCTCACGCAGGAAAGACTCGCAGAAACACTCAACATAAGACAGGAAAACGTCTCGCGGATCGAAAAGCGGCATGACCTCATGCTTTCGACGTTGCAAAGCTATGTTCAGGCGATGGGTGGGCAGCTTCGCCTGGTGGCTGAGTTCCCTGGTCGTGAACCCGTCGTTTTAAAGGGGCTTGAGTCGGTCAGGCCTTCCGCAGTCAATAAAGCATGAACCGTAGCGAGAGTTGTATCTCCCCTTCGGATCAGGGGCCTATGTTCTGCGATACAGGATCGATGGAGAGATGGTCGTCATTATTCGCGTCTGGCATAGCCGGGAAGTTCGAAGCACTATCGGCAGGAGCCAATAAGGGGGACGGTAAGGATTCCTTCGTAAATGCGTAACATCATAATCAGGTATGCAACTTAATAGAATGCAGACCGATGTTTACATCTTCTAAAGGTAGGGAACGGCTAGAAGCGGTCAACTAATAACGCAACCAATCAGTCATCTGAATGGCTGGTTTATAGCGATCATTTGACAGCTGTATTGTGCTCATTTTCCAACCGTTTGAAATTGGCCAAACAGCATTGGCCTGACGGGTTCCTGATTTCACAGGCACATTCTCCGGTTTGGGTGCGTTGCATGACAAAATCCTTTATCGGTTCCGCAAGTTGAGCTTTTAACGCAGATAAATACTGCTCGGCGTCAATATCAAAACAGTAACAAAGTGCGTCGTTTTGAATCGCTTGATAACTTCGTAAATGCTGTTTGGGAATGGTGTTGCCTGTGTTGGAAAAGTACCCAACTGCACATGCTTTGGCCGGACAAAAATAATAGCTGTCAGTGATGAGCGCCTGATTGTCGGGAAACCGGACTTGATGATAAAGCGTAGCCATACCGACGCTTTTGCATGTGGAGCCGCATTCAGGGCAAATCTGTTTGGTTTTGGTGGATGTATTGGTGGGGCAGCAGCAATCAGACATAGATGTATCCTTGCCTTATCGAGCAATAGGTGTGGCAAGGGAACCCGGATAACCCGCATCCGTCGTGGCTTTGATCAAGGCTGCACTATCGGTTTTTTGGTTGTCGAAGGTGATGGTGGCCGTTTTTGAATCGTAATCGACAGTCACTTCTTGTACGCCTTCGACTTTCTGCAAAGCTTTCTTGATGGTAACTGTACACATGGCACAGGTCATGTTTTCTATATTCAGCGTCACCGTTTGCTGCCGGTTTGGCTGTGCAACAGCTGTTTCAGCATGAGCCGCCGGCATCCACAACACACTTGATGACAAGCTTAAAATTAACAAACTGGATTTAATGGTCATATCGGTATCCTCTCAAGCCATGAAAAAAGGTGCTACCCAGGGAAAGGCCAACAGTATCAAAATCAATGCGGAACCCAACCAAAACATCAGGCGTTGTCGGCGCTGGATGTCGGATGTGGCGCAGCTTTCACCTTGCTCACAGCGTTGAGGCATTAGATAAAGTTTTCGATACCCTAACGCCATAAAGACCACGGTCAGGATGATGAAAAATGGACGGACCGGTTCCAGTCCCGTCAACGTGCTCATCCATGCGCCGCCAATACCCAACGACAACAGCAAAAAGGGTCCGACACAGCATGCCGAAGCTCCTATAGCGGCCAAGAGCGCGCCGATACCTAACCATGACGGGGTGTTAATGGGTGTTTCAGGTTCTGTATTCATGCGAATCTCCTCAACCAAACAATTCTCAATGTTGGCGAGAAGTCTAAACCCTGTTGTTTAGAACAGAGTCAAGTGCGTGTTTAAAATTAGGGCTTGGTTGATGCGTCTTCGCTAAACGCATCGAGAATAGCGCAACGCGCGGTTGAAGCTGTCTGCTGACAGTCTTTGACTAGGGTTTCCAATGCCTGGCGGAGAGCCGTTAAATCCTTGATTTGTTGGTCGATCTTCTGGCATTTTTGCTCGGCGAGTTGTCGTACATCGGCACAGCGCGCCCCATCAAGCGATAGCAAGGTGGTAATTTCTTTCAAGGTAAATCCGGCCTGTTGCGCGCGTTTGATAAAACGGATTCGGACAACTGCATCATCCGAATAACAGCGATACCCGCTATCGGGTTTGTCAGGTTCCGGCAGTAAACCCACGCGTTGATAGTGGCGGATGGTTTCGATGGTGACTTCGGTTTGTTTGGCAAGTTTGCCGATGGTCAAAGGTGGCATTTCATTGAAGTAAACGTTGAAGGGCTGTTATTTTCTCTCAGTTTTTCCAATCATCAGCTATTTAGAATCACCTATCAATATTATCTGGAGGCGGCAATTGATCAGATACCTGTCTTTAAAGGAATTGGTGTCAAATGGACTGGTTTGGGTCCAGGCTGTGTAAAAACGTCGACAGAATGAAATGGTCCGAAGGTATGGACTAATTTTGTTGATCTCAGGCTATTCTAAGTGGCGTATTTTCTGAACAGGGTCTCGGCAAGTTTATCGCCTAAATTTGACTAAATTGATGCTGAAAGCCACGGGTAATGGGTAATAACAAGCCATAAGGCCATCAGGCCACTATTGCCTCCATCAGAGCAGCCGTTCCCAGTAAATTCATCACTCTTTTGAGGTTGTATGCCAATACATGCAAACTCATCTCGGTACTGACATGATCGAGTGTTTTGGTCAAAAAGTGGGTTGAACCCATCCAGGCCTTTAGAGTGCCAAAGGGATGCTCCACTGTTTGTCGCCGGATACGCATGCTATCTGGCGCTCTATCCAAACGAACCTGCATGGCGTCAAGGACAGCTTCATGTTCCCACCGGGAAACACGCCTTTCATTACCCGGGGTGCACTTTGCCTTCAAATCACATTGTCGACAGGCGGAACTCCAATAACGGTGTAAAGTCATGCCATGCTCGACTCTGGATGAACGCCAAATCAGTGTTTGACCAGCAGGACATTGGTATGCGTTTTTCGCCGTGTCATAGATAAAATCAGACTTATCAAAACGGCCATCGGCTTTGGCGCCGGATGTGACGCATTTGGGGACAAACGCTGTAATCCCAGCTTCTTGGCATTTACGAATTTCTTCACCACTAAAGTAACCACGATCCGCAATAGCACTGATTTCATCCACACCCATCGCGGCTTTGGCTTGCTCAGCCATGTTGGCTAATTGATTTCGATCATGCCCTACGTTGGTCACTTCGTGAGCGACGATCAGATGATTTTCGGTGTCAACCGCAGTCTGGACGTTATAGCCGACCATGCCACTACCGCGACCACTCGTAGCCATGGATCGTGCATCCGGATCGGTGAGGGAGATTTGCTTATCCGGGGTCTTTTCTAATTCGGTTTCGAGGGTATCAAGCTTGGCCATTTGGGCTTTCAACATGGCAATTTTTTCTTGCAGACGTTGGATCTTGGCTTCGGTAAAATCAGCTCGCTCTTGACGATCCGCCGTCTCCAGTGCAGATAGATAGCGTTCGATACTGGCTTCGATTTGTTCGCGGCGGCGTTTGATCTTATTGGTCGTGAAGTTATTGTCACGATTGTTAACCGCTTTGAATTTGCTGCCATCGATGGCAACTGTTGCTTCCGTCAGCAAATTCAACTGGCGACACACGCTAACGAATTGGCTACAGACCTTGCGGATAGCTTTGCCGTTATCTTTGCGAAAGTTGGCGATGGTTTTGAAGTCTGGCGTCAAACGCTCCAGTAACCAAATCAGCTCCAGGTTGCGTTGGCTTTCGCGCTCCAGGCGGCGACTCGATTGAATCCGGTTTAAATAACCGTAGATGTAAAGTTTAAGAAGAATAGCGGGATGATAAGCCGGGCGTCCCGTTTTCATAGGGGAAACCCCATCGAATCCTAATTTTCCCAGATCGAGTTGCTCTACAAATACATCGACCACGCGAACAGGGTTATCTTCAGCAACATAGTCTTCCAGTTGCTCAGGAAATAGGGTTACCTGTGTTCGCTCCGTACCTTGGATAAATCGTTTCATCTACACTCCAGGTTATTGGCCTTGAGTGTATTTTACTAAATCTTGCGTTTTGACACAGCCTGGGTCGATGGCTGCAATATGCTTCAATAATTCATTGACCGCTTTTGTTAAAAATCAATTTAGCTGATGATGGATTGCCCCGCCTCTTTTAACGATCCATCGCCGTTGAGGTACATATAAAGTGTCGTAGTCGTAATCCCAAGCCTTTTGGCTACTTCAGACGCATTAGCTTTGGGATCGGACAAAGCTGACATCGCCATCATCAAAGTTGATCTATCCATCTTTCGAGGCCGTCCGCCCTTTCGACCTCGTGCTCTTGCCGCAGCAAGTCCAGCCTGAGTGCGTTCAACAATCAATTCCCGTTCAAATTCGGCCAGCACTGCAAAAATCCCAAAGAACAACCGACCGTTTGAGGTGTTTGTATCGATTTGGGCTCCGGCTCCTGCCAATACTTTCAATCCGACGTTACGAGAACGCAGATCGTCTAGCGTCTTTACCAAATGTTTCAAATCACGGCCTAGTCGATCCAATTTCCATACGACTAGTGTGTTGCCAGGTTGAAGCGCTTTGAGACAGGCATTTAGTCCCGGTCTGTCGTCTTTGCGACCTGATGCCATGTCTTCGTAAATCCGGTTCGACTCAACACCTGCTTCCCGCATAGCGTCAAGTTGCGGCGATAGAGTCTGAGTACCATCGTTCTTGGATACACGGACATAACCAACAAGCATAATGAGTTTCAATGTGCAAGAAAAGATAGAAGCAAGGGTACAATGTTGTATAGATTTTCTCAATGAGTTTTCTTGTATATTTTTTGCCGTGTTTGGGCGATTTTTTGAGTACAAGATAAACGGACGTTTTTCTTGTACTAAATCCATTCCCGGTTTTCAACTTTGCAACCCAGCGATACCGCCTATCCCCGATTCAAAAGCCGACTTGCCCAATCGGAATTGGAACGTTTCTACACAGTGACGGATGTCGAACGGGCCTATTGCGATACTGCCACTCGTTCAAGCACCACGCGCTTGGGATTTGCTCTGCTTTTAAAAACCTATCAACGACTGGGTTATTTTGTCACTTCAGAGCAAGTGCCGAATGCCATTGCCGAGCATGTCGCCTCCAGCATGGGTGAACCTTATGATCGGGAGAATTTGCGGCAGTACGATGTTTCGCAGGCCAGACGCAAACACTTGTCGGCGGTGCGTGAATTTTTAGCGGTCAAACCATTCGGCGACGATGGCAAGGCGCTGATGCGACAAACTTTTGCCGAAGCGGCGCTGACCAAGGAAGATGTCATTGATATTATCAATATCGGTATCGAAACCTTGGTACGTCATCGTTACGAGTTGCCGGCATTCGATACCATGCTGCGGGAAGCTCGCGTCGAACGGATTGCGACGAATCAGGCGCTGCACACGCAAATTCACGATGCCCTTGGAGATGCTGGCCGGATTTATCTCGACAAGCTCTTCTTCGTGGGCGATGACCCGCGCCGGGTGAGCCCTTGGAACGACATCAAGCAAGATGCCGCCAAACCTACGATAGACGGCATGCGCGATTTGATCGAGCGCTATGACCGGCTGACCGAGTTGGCTTCCCACACAGACCTGTTAAAAACCATGCCGGTCATCAAAATCAAACAATGGGCGCTGGAAGGCAATAGTCTGGATGCTACCAGCATGATGGATATGGTTGCCGCCAAACGCTACGCCGTTGCTTTAGCCGTGATTCAGCAACGTCTGGCGATTGTGATCGATGATCTGTGCAATATCTTTTGCAGACAGATGAAGAAAGCGTTACACAGCGCCGAAGAAGCGCTTGAAGAATATCTGGAAGACAATCAAGAAAAAACCGATGAGATTTTGCGCCGGTTTGCGATGCTGGAAACACTTCTAAATTCTGGCCAATCGGCAGACGAACAATTAAAAGGCGTTCGCCAGGCGGTGACGGCTCGCCCGGATTTGTGCGAATTCTCGCGTTTACATGCGGAATACGGCGGAAAGAACGAATTCCGTTTTGTCTGGCAGTTCTTCAAGCCACGGCGGGCGGAAATGTTACGGATTTTGAGCAAGCTGACACTGGAATCCACCAGTCAGGATGCCAGTTTTGAGCGGTCGCTGGCTTTTATGTTGGAGAACAGCCATCGGCAAATCGCATGGCTATCGCTTAATGGCAAAGGCAACATAACATTAACTGATAACGATCTGGACTGGATTCCAGAAAAATGGTGGAAGTTGGTGACGGGCGAAATCAAGCGCGATGTAGTGCCGACCCGAATCAACCGTCGCCAGTTCGAGGCATGCGTTTGTTTACAAATGGTTAGGGAGCTGAAATCCGGCGACCTGTGTGTGATCGGCAGCGATGCGTATTCTGATCACCGGAATGAATTGGTGCCGATGGAGGAATGCGAACGCACTCGCGCGGATTATGGCGAGAAGGTAGGCTTGCCGGTTGAGAGTGAGGCATTTATCGAGCATGTTCGCACTCTACTGACCGAAGCGGCGCGGCAAGCTGACAAGTCTTATCAGGAAAATGCTTATTTCAATATCATCAATGGCAGGCCGAAACTCGGCCGCCAAAATAAAAAGGAGATTCCGCCAGGCTTCAAGGAGATGGATGATGCGCTAAGGCGAAAACTCGATAGCATGGGTCTATCGTTGTTAGACGTGCTTACCGATACCATGCAATGGATTGGATGGGGTAAGCATTTTGGCCCGTTGAGCGGTCACAAAGGTAAGTTACTGGAGGAAGACCGGCGCAAGATTCTGACGGTGTTTGCCTATGGCACAGGTTTAGGGCCAACACAAATTTCCAAGAATATTGCCGATGTCAGTGCCCGGCAAGTGTCATTCGTCAATCAACGCCAAGTCACGACGGAGAAACTGGAGGCCGCTATCTCAACAACCATCAATGCGTATAATCAATTTCAACTGCCACGGTATTGGGGGGATACAAAACGCGCGGCGGCAGACGGTACGCAATGGAATCTGTACGAAAATAATTTACTGTCGGAACGGCATATCCGTTACGGCGGTTATGGCGGCATTGCTTATTACCATGTCAGCGATACCTATATTGCGCTGTTTTCGCATTTCATTCCCTGCGGTGTTTGGGAAGCCGTGTATATCCTGGATGGGCTGACAAAAAACAATTCGGATATTCAGCCCGATACCTTGCATGGCGATACCCAGGCGCAAAGCGCACCGGTATATGGCTTGGCTTTTTTGCTGGGCATCAAACTGATGCCTCGTATTCGCAATTGGAAAGATTTGAAATGGTTTCGCCCGAGCGCGGACGAAGTGTATAAACATATTGATGACCTGTTTACCAAGGATGCCATCGATTGGGATTTGATTGCCTGCCATTTGCCGGACATGCTGCAAGTGGCGCAGTCGATTCGTGCCGGTCGTATTCAACCATCGACCATCTTGCGCAAACTCGGCACTGCAAGCCGGAAAAACAAACTGTATTTCGCTTTTCGCGAGTTGGGCCGGGTCGTCCGCACCATATTCCTGCTGGAATATATCAGCGACGACGCGCTACGCCAGGTCATCCAGGCAGCGCAAAACAAGTGTGAAGGGTTCAACAACTTTGCACAGTGGGCATACTTCGGATCGGACACCATTGAAGAGAATGTGCGCGAGGATCAGTTGAAGATAATCAAATACAATCACCTGATTGCCAATCTGATGATTTTCCACAACTGCCATACGATGACGCAGGCATTCAAGGAGCTGGAAGCGGAAGGGATGAAGTTGACGCCAGAATTAGCCGCTGCGTTTAGCCCATATCGGACACATCACGCCAATCGTTTCGGTAAATACGAGCTTCGGGAGCGGGATTTGGAACCGATTGACTACGGTGTTACGTTCCAGATGTAACCAAATCAGGGATGTTACTCATTTACGAAGGAATCCTTACGGTCCCCCAATAAGGGGGGGGCAAGTCGGCCAGCGTCGTCATGAATCGGTTAACGGGTCGCTCCAAATGCTTTGGTTTTGTCGAGATGGGAGCCAATGAGGCCCGTGCGGCTATTCAGGCGCTTCACGGCAAAGAGATCGATGGGCGTCCCTGACTGTGAATGAAGCGAGGCTTTGGGCCAGTAGGAAGCATTCGCAAGGTTGAAGTAAGCGTCCGTTTTAGGCTGGAAGTGGCCATCCATGCGGGACATAGATGATGAGTAGCCAGTGCGTACTGACTACGTCCACGACAGTATCCGCCCGTTAGGTTTGCGAGACTCCCGATTCAGACCCCTGCTTCGTCAGGCTAAGGTTGAAAGCTTCGCACTTGAATAAAGCCGAGGGCGCCTTTGGCAAATGGAAGTAGCTCAGCGTCAGTTACCTCGTTTCGCGGATAAGCACCAGACGTGTCGTGGTGAAAGGCTGAGGCGAACTCATTGAAGCGAAGAAGTTCGGCACGAAGCGGTTGCAGCCTCACCAACGGATTGGAGGCAGTCGCAGTTATGACCAACTCAAGCATCTCCCCCACTGTCTGGCCTTCCTTGAACTTCTTCGGGAAGCAACGGTGTAAATGTCCCTCAACCAGCGGGCGGAGAACCTTGGCGACATCTAACCGGTCGACACCCGGTTCTGCTGCGATGTATCTCTCGACCAAGACGTAGTGTTTGTAATACTCGGAGCTGCAGTAGTCCTCTAGGTCAAATGACCCGTCCAAGTAGCTGTAGTCTTGTGCGTCACGAAGCAGAGCGAGCTCAACCGAATCAGCCAGATTCTTCTTAGTGGCCCACTTCTTCAACTCACGCAAGAAGTGGGCATCATGCCCCAGAGCGACGACTTGAGCGCACTCAGCCAGCATTCGTAAGACGGCATCGATTGTGTTGTGCCTTCGATGTTTGTCCAGACTGGTGAATACATCGTCGAGGACGATTATAGCCCCCGCCTTATTCGTGTCTGCAAAGAGCTTCGCGAGGAAGAAGGCAAAGGCCAGTGTCCGCTTGTCGCCCTCACTCAGAGCTGCGTGGAACGACATGTCGCCACCACCTCCCGGTCCAACTTTCACGCTGGCACCGCGGACCTTAAGAACGTACTCTGACCGCGCTGGCCCTCCGACGTAGTTAGTGGCGAGGTTCTCAACCTTGAACGGCGCTGAAAACTTGGTGAGCCAGTCGTTGATTGCCGACTGGAACTTCATCAAGGTATATGACATGACTTTGTCCAGTTCTGTGCGCGCAGCGTCCTTTTTCTTCTCTGCAACTTTATACTCCTCGCGAGCCTTCAGGTATTTGTCAACTCGCTCGACAGAATCTGGCTCATATCGGATCTTACGAATCAAGAGTCGCTTGCGATTCGCTTCGAGGGCAGGGACGTTTGGTGCAGCCAACTTCTCCTTGTATGTCTCGACCTTCTCGTTTAACGCATCAATCGCCTCGTTGTACCCCTTACTCTGCTCGACCAGTTCTGACAGAGCAACCTTCGTAGCCATAAGCATCGAGACATCAAGCGCAAGATGAGGAGCACTTACTTTCGCTTCTACGAGGCCGCTGAGCGTAGTTATCGCAGCATCCAGCGTCGCGTTGGCCTCCTCCAGATCAAGGTCGGGTAGTCTTTCTAGTTCTAGACTTTCCGACCATAGCTCAGCTACGCTCTGGTTCGTCTCAAGCGTTGTTATCCATTGGTTGAGCTGTGTGTCGCCAACCTGGCGATTGACTTCAAACTGGAGGTTAGCAACCAAGCCTAGATGTGTCGTGTATGCCCCGTCGAAGTATTCCTTGTAGGACTTGAGTAGGTTCACCTCGCCGGTATTCTGACCACAGAATGGGCAATCCTCGTCAGGCTTGTGGCGTAGCCCCTGGGCAACCCAGCGCTCGGTCTCAGCACCATTGTGCTTCGCGAAGTGCGCCTTGGCTTCCCGCTCGGCATCAATAGCTAGGCTGTTGAACGAGCTAACCAGGGCTTCTTCGATGACGGACAGGTCAAAAGATGGGACGGAAATTTTGCGGAAGTACGACCGGCTCAATATTCGTGCAGAAGCTCGAGCCTCGCTGATTTCCTTATCTGCCGCCTCAAGCTGAGAGTCAACGTCTTTGAGTGGCTCTAGCTTGATGAACTGGTCGACAGTTAGCTCGCCTCTATATCCAGCCAGCGCAGATTCTGCAGCTGCAACTTTCGCTGAGCACTCCTTTTGGGCAATTCCGAGCCGGTCATACTTGCTGCGCTCCGCCACTGCGGCTTGGCCTAGGGCGAGGTTCAGGAGTGCCTCACGCTGCTCGGGTTGGACGGCCCCCTGAGCGTAGATGTTTCGTTCGATAAATGTTTGATTGAAGACGTGTAGGTTTGGTTTTGCGCCAGACCAGCCTGCTGCCGAGAACTCAGCATTAAATGCAGCCGTCCCAGGCGGAGCAAAACGCATCACGACCTTCTGATCGGTGTTGGCTCCAAAGGTCTTGCGGTCTTGTAACTCCTTAGCATCGCTGTTCGCGCAGGCCATCATTACCGAGGAAAGAGTTGATTTGCCTCTGGCGTTATCGGCATAGACAAGCGCGAGCTTCTTGAGTGACGATACCTTCTGCACCCCACTCTTAAATACACCGACATTATCGATGCAGACGATTTTTTCTAGCACCTTTTGCTCCCGACAAAGAATTATCCTTAGCCTAAATCTGCAGCAGCCTTATGAATTCTAAAGGCAATGCTTAACATACTCGCCTTCATCAGCGGGCGACGGAGGTATGGGCCCATACACGAAAACGTCGTCGACCCTCTAGCGCACGAACGGCGAGAAGATGTTGGAGAGATCGTACCTTCCAGGATAGGAACCGAGCTACAACTTCCGCTTCCGCTGCAAAGCAGACGCCGATCAGTGACACTCGAATGACAGCAACGGGTCGGTCTGAGACGCCAGATGGTCTAAGAACAGGTTGTTTATTAGACTGCATTACATGCGGCTTTGGTGGACCTACCGGAGATCGCACAAGATGATTTATTTTCATCGTGATGGCCAAATAGGTTTCTTTAGAAAAGAGATTTTTAATGGCATAAAATAGAAATATATACCTTGTCTGTTGTTGATGGCGACCCGCGAAGTGTTTTATTGGGCGATGATGTTTGATTGGTCTGTGTTAAGTGATATGGTTGATCTTTGGCTTGGGAGATGAATCGTGGGATTATCCTCGTAAGGAATGTCGACGATGATGTTGTTGCTGAATTATCTAAGGTTACTCAGACTGATTTCAGTCAGGCGCTGAGTGCTAGAGATAGATTTGAACTTGGGGGAATCGATGAGGTTGGTAAAAGTACAGGTGACAAACTTCCGTTCTGTCGAAGATAGCGGAGTATTTGATATTGGAGACATGACGTGCCTAGTCGGGAAAAATGAGGCCGGAAAAACAGCTGTTCTGAAGGCCCTTCACGGCGTTGCGCCATTCGGCAAAGATACATTTTCTTATGAGCGAACGCGCGACTATCCCAGGCGATTCCTGAGCAAGTTTGAAGAACGGCACATCGACGGAGAGTCTCCTGTTGCAAGGACTTGGTGGAGTCTTGATCCTTCTGATACGAATGCGGTTGAAGACCTACTTGGAAAAGGTGTTCTAACTAACGATGAAGTCGTAATTTCCAGCTACATTGGGCGGTCGGGGAATCGATGGAGTATTTCAGTAGACGAAACGAAATGCATCTCTAGTCTTGCCGATCTACACGGACTCAGCCCCGAGGATAGGTCAACCCTCGACTCTGCTGAGTCAACTGAGGATGTCATAGAAATTCTAAACGGGCTATCAGAGAGATCCGCTGAGCAGGAGTCCCTTTTAAAGAAAATAAGAGAATTTCGAGATGGGCAAGCGGTTCTTACTGCAATTGATGTACTTTCCAAGAGAATGCCTCAGTTCTTCTACACATCCCACTTTGAGCGGATGTCTGGAGAGGTATCCATAGAAAAACTCGCGTCTGATAGCCAGGCTAATAAAGTAAATATCGGCGACCAAATATTTCTAGACTTCTTAGAGTACGCTGGGACCTCGCTCGAAGAACTTCAGAACGCGACTCAGCTAGAAAGTCTAATCGCCAAATGCGAAGGAGCATCTAATGACATCACAGACGAGATTTTCGAATTCTGGAGTCAGAATGAGGCGTTGTCGGTGGTCATTGATATAAACCAAGGGCGAAAGGAGGATGCTCCACCTTTCAACAGTGGTGCTGTCGCAAAGATCCGTATTGAAAACAGAAATCACCGAGCATCCGTGCCATTATCAGAACGAAGCGCTGGTTTTGTCTGGTTCTTCTCTTTCTTGGCGCAATTCAAGCAGCTCAAGAATACCACTGGTAAGGCGGTTATCCTGCTAGATGAACCTGGTCTTACCTTGCATGGCAAGGCCCAGTCTGACCTCCTGCGTTATATCGAGAGCCGCATTCTCCCCGAGCATCAGGTCATTTACACGACGCACTCCCCATTCATGGTACCAACGCAGAGGCTTGCAGATGTGCGTGTGGTCGAAGACGTCGTGGATTACCGAGACCCCAGGCGTCCGATTGTAAAGGGGACAAAAGTATCATCCGATGTTCTATCTGTGGACAAAGACACTTTGTTTCCGCTACAGGCCCATCTTGGCTATGAGATCACCCAATCTCTATTCGTAGGGAGGCATTGTCTTTTAGTTGAGGGTCCTTCCGATGTGGTTTACCTACAGGTTGTATCTCAGGCCTTGGCTCGACGGCGGCGATGTGGATTAGATAAACGATGGACTATTTGTCCGACTGGTGGTCTGGACAAAGTAACGTCATTTGTATCCCTCTTTACTGGGAATAATCTAGATACCGCTGTCTTGTGTGATTACGGTTCTGGAGACAAGGCCAAGGTAGAGCGTTTGCGGCATAGCCAGATACTGAAGGCGGGGCGGGTTGTTACTGCCGCTGATGTGACAGGGAAATCAGAGGGCGATGTTGAAGACTTCTTCGCAGCTGGTTTTTACTGCGACTTAGTGAATAAGGCGCTCGAATTGGATGAGGCTAATCTACTTACGCCTGCGTTGGCTGAGGAGGCAGGCGGAGGAACCCCTAGGGTAGTCAAACAAGTGGAAGCGTTCTGTAGAACGCTTCCGGCCTCCTATGAAGAGTTTAGTCATTATCTGCCAGCCGAGTTCTTGCTGCGTAACCCCCATCTTCTAGATGTTGAAAGCGATGAAGTGAGTTCGACGCTACGAACATTTGAAAACGCGTTCCAGACTATTAATTCTTTCTTAGACTGAGTGATACTCTGGCGATGGCAGTTTCTACCCCCCTGTTTTTCGTGGGTATAGTTATGGATGTCTGAAGCTTTTGTGAGGTTATAGTGGTTGCCAATGCGGAATAGCTGATGTGGGGTCGTAGCCTTTGAGTTGTGAAGGCTTGCGACCATGCGCTACTTGCCAAGCGTTCGTTAGGGCTGCAAGACCACCAAATGTAAGATGTTTTCTAACATCTGGTTTGTGCCTATCTTTTATCGCCTCAAGAATCATAGGTACGGACAGCCATTTCTTTCTGTGCTCAGGGGCAATATCGAGGGTTTCACCACAATAGATGCCGACGCAATGACTGTTATGCGTCAAGAAAATATCCCCCAACTGTGCATCGACTTTTATGAGCCGATACCCATCTCCTAGATCACAATAGCTGCCATATCGAGTCTGAAGCAAGCCAGCATCGAATATGCCGAATAGGTTGAGGTCTGAGTATGGCCGATCACTCGCTGGCGTACCTGAGAATGCCAGAAAGTCATCCAATTTCAATTCTAAAATATTCATAATTGCTTCTTGCGTCGATTAGGTCAGAGTCGGCCCAAGGATCTTATCCCCCTTCCCTGATACGCGGATCGCACTAACTTCAGCAAGAGTCTCAGGGTTCGTCATTTCTCGAATCTATCAGCCTCGAAACTCTTGATGAATCTTAAAATTGCTGAGATTGCATCAAATATGAATCGTGCTTCAGCCTTACCAATTAAGGTGTTGTCGTGAGCAAACGACTGATGATTTCTTACGTCGTTGAATTGCTCAAAGATGCTGATGCTGCTCTTGATAATCCGTTCGCTGATTTCATGCAAAAATCTTTCGCGTTGTAGCTCCTTTAGGTACCTCCCTACTCGGCTATGTAAAGGATCATTCCAATCACAAAGTACCCCTCGATTTTCCAGCAGGTGTGCAAATCTTTTCATGCAGTAGGTATGGAGCCTATCCAGGGCAGCTTCCGGTTTGTTCGCGGTGATGTCACGCTCAATTGCGGCTAAAAGCTCCTCTAAAGTCTCATCGATTTTGAACTTATCCAACGCATCAAGGCGAGGTAAATGATTTCCATGCTCAACCTTTGTAATAACATCGAAGAGATGCGCTTTCACTTCCGTCGCGTCCTTCGGCGCGGAGGCCCAAACCCCTTCCCTACTTGGCAGATTCGACTTGTAATCCCACAATGACCTGAGCACTTTAGCCACTAAATGGGATGCTTCTAGCTCTATGAAGGCACGGAGCCTCTTCGCCTTCGATGATCCATTGAAAGCGTATTTTGGGTCCGCTATATCGATGCTGAACTCGCCATCGAAATATTCCGCAAAAGTTCGATCAGAGAAATCCAGAACATATCCTGAATGCATTTCAAAAGCATTGTCGATAGCTCGCATATCTCCAAGTTTCAATTTTGGCAATGTATCCTTCCAGTGAATTAGACGTCCTTAGTAGTCTTCAGCCAGCGGCCCACTAAAAAGACTCGTCGCATCTGCGGCCCCGAGCACGGCACTTCGGATGTGTTCTTGGGTCAAGTCCAAAGATCGAAGGGTTCCATTTATCGCTGCAACCGACCAAATGCGCCGATATGCCGAGGTGTGCTTTTCTGCGTATTCGGCTAAACCTTTAAGTTTCGGTAAGGCATCGGCCAGGTGAAGGCTGTGAGGATCTACAAGATCAGCGACGACCGTTCCATCTTCAAGAGTTGAAAAGAATATAAAGTCTGGTCGAATGATCTTGTATTGATCGTTCTCCAGGTAGGCGATCCCCAATGAGGACTGACCTGGTTGCTGTGGGTTGCGATACCAGAAAGAGAAGCCTTTCCTCTTGGACTCAGCCTCAACAACCTCCCTTTCCCAGTTATTCATTTCCGAGGGATATTTGCCGTCATTGTCACAGAGTAAATGATTCTTCCACATTGGTAATGTGATCTCATTATCGCTGTCACGTACCTTAGTGGCTTCATACCTGGACTCGGGTTTGACCAACTCGATATCCTGGGGATCAGTGCTCATCTCGATGACTAATCGGTAGGACTCCTTTCGGTCATCACTCAGGGCCTTGATTTGTGACCCATACAGCAACAGCCATTCTTTGGTGATTCGGTCGGCTTCCTTGTCGAAGTGGTCCTGGATCTCCGTCACCAAACCAAGGCCTGCGACTGTTACACGGGCTTCGCTCAGTTCTTCAAGAAACTCCTCCGGGTCTTCATGCCGATCAGCGGCCTTGTTCGCCAGATACTCGACGTAAGTTCTGGAAATATCCGGGCTGAATATTCTGGATGCTCGACGATAGGCATCATCAATAACAGCCACATCAGCCTCTTCCCAGAAATCATTAAAGCTTTTCTCACCGCCTTTTAGATCAGCCTTTACGGTTTTCCCATCAACCACCAGAACTGACGCTCGTTTGGCTTTTATCTTCTCTGGATAGCTATCTCTAAAGGCATCTAAGGCCAGGTGCAATTTGGCGTGGGCTTGTCTGCCTGCATTGAGAAGGATTTCGTCTGATGCTAGTTCATGCGCGAGTGCCGTTAGCCGCTTCGCGGGTTTTGCTCCTTTTTGCGGTCTTGTCTGTGATGGCAACCCCTCGAAGGTTTTCCATATCGCTACAGATGCGTCTGGATGAGGGTTTACCTCAACGTAGTCCGTTAGGATTCGACCAGGCGTTGCTGCTACCGTGTCGTCACCTTTCATGAGGGCATCGACAACGGCCTCAACAGTTTGCCGATTGAACTTCGGCAATAAACAGTCCACCGCATTCAATAAATCGTTGCCAGGTATGCGTCTAGCCAGAGGAGAGCGCACCATCCGACCTAAGAGCTGAGTGATGTGCGTACGATCATTGGCTGCTCGGAACGACACCATCACCTCGGCCCGAGGACAGTCCCAACCCGTATTGATCGCATCTTTTGCGATGAGGATTCGAATCCAGCTCGACTCCTGGACACGCTGAGGCTCGATGTATGGAACATCCCTCCCCCCAAATCTTTGGGTCGAATGCTCACCAAAAACATGAGCCACACAGGCCGCTGGCAACTCTGGGTAACGATCAAAGATGGTGTCCAGAGCCCTACCGATTTCATTTGGATCGGGCGTGTTCGGAACCTGTAACACCATGAGAGGAACGACTACTCGCGATTCCTCCTGATGTTTCGCATATTCGGCCCAAGCCTCTGTTGAGGCTTTCAGCTTGTCGGTTGCTCTCCTAACAAGAACCGTATCGAAGTCACCTACCTCATCTGGAATATCAAGCAGGATGGCATCCTTGATGAGGCCGGATTCTTGTACCTTGGTCGAGTCCACAACCACGTTGGGTAATTTAGTGCGGGACACCACTGACTCAATGGCGGCATTAAATCGCTCAACTGTTGCAGAAATACCCCAAACCACAGGGATTCCAGGAACCCCACCGGCACCGTTGATAAGTCTCTGCACGATAGTGCTTTTGGCGTTCTGATTGGCGGCGGTTGGAGTCCCCATTCCACGATGAGCCTCATCGAGCACCAGATACAGAGTTAGCTCTGGATCTTCAATCGTATTCCGAATGATGTCCCAGATCGTATACGAGCGGAGATCCGGGCGGGTTTCTGGGAACATTGGACCCGCTTTGGCCTCTAGCTCAGCTTGGTCATGCCCACGCACCAGTAGGCTGTTTTTGCCGAGTTTTTGCGTGTTGAGGAAATAGATTTTTCCCGCTTTTAGCTTGGGCTGATTGAAGGTGTTCTCAACTACAACCATATCGTTGTGATTGATCCTATCGCTCGCTTCCATCAAGCGGAATCGAGTCTGCTCATTCAGCGAGGGGTCATCACTAAACCAGATGACCACAGCGCCGGGATCAGCATCAACCCCAAACTCATCATCCCCGTGAAAAAGAGCTTCAAACGCGGCGGCAGCCATCACCGTTTTACCCGCGCCGGTAACTGCCGTCAGAGAGAAGGCTGTTTTGTCTGATTCGTTATGCCAGTATCGGTGTGCCTTCTTGAGGTTGACCAGCGTGTCGATTACGGCCTCTCTTTGATAGTCCTTGAGAGTGAATCTCATCCTTTAGTCCCCGTTAGCAAAACTGAAATTGGTCAGATATGACTCGTAGAGCCGAACGGGCTCTACCCCATTCGGCAAACGCTGCGCAATCGCCTGGAAGCGGCGATCATCATCCGTGACGATATACGCAATTCGGATGTCAGGCCTCTCGCCTACGGCTTTAATGAAATGGCCTGCCACATCCACCTCGGTCAACAAGCCATAGGTGTCGGCCAAAGTCCAGCCGTTAGATGGAATCTCATTGATTCGACTTCCTAGGGCTCCTGCCCTGAGCCATAACAACGGGGCAATTCTAGAGAATGCGATGTTATGGCTGACAGAGATGGGGGTCTCGTAAGTTAAAGTGAAAAACTCAGCGTTCTCCTCAAACCCCTCAGACATAGGAAACTCGTCGGTGAATTTATAGTCACCTTTAATAGGTTCGCCGCTAGGGGTCTTTCCGGTGATAGCTGCGGCTACGCGCGGCTTTGTAATGTAGTCACAAATGCCATGGTCTTCCCACTGGGGATCACCTGGTCGGAGGTCCTTCTCACGAAGAGCCTTTTGCTCATCCGCGGAGACTTCGTTGTTTGTCACAGAGATGCATTGACGACGTCCCTCATCCTGTCGATTAAGACGCATAACAGCATGAGCAGTTGTCCCGGACCCAGAGAAGAAATCAAGAATCACAGATTCCGGTTTATGAGATACAAAAAATCTCAATACGTCCTCAACCGCGTACAGTGATTTTGGAAATGGGAATCGCCTACCTGGAACAATGTTGGCTAAAAGCCTTGTTCCATATTGCGTAGAGTCATGCGAGGCAAGCTTCCATTGTGTTCCTGGAATCGCCAGAACTTTGGTTACGTCCTTTACCTCAACCTCTAGTGATCCATCTGTGGCATATCCAGTTTGCGTGAACTCACCACTCTGCACCTTTTCGTACTCTCCATCCTTCAGGATGTAAACAGTAAAACCCCGCTTAGAATTCCCGCCAATCCGAACACGACCTTGCTTTATTCGTGCTGCGAGTGTGGACGGCGACCACTGCCAGTTACCTTCCGATTTATCCTGTCTTATAGGAAGAATGGAAACCAGCCCCATGATTTCTTCAGCCTCTTCTTGTCCCGGAGGAAGAGGATCGCCGACCTTCTCGATTATTTTGGTGTTTGGGTCGACGTATATCGGATAGAAGCATCCTGGTGAGTGACTCCTCTCTGCGTTAGTTCCAGATCGCCGGAGCATGTCCCACCTGACTGTACCGGTATGCGTTCTCCCTTTGGCTGAAACCCACTCCCTATCCAAGGGAATACGCTGGGGAGCTGCCGTACCAAGCATTACAACAAAGACGTACTCATCCGCGCGCCCAAACCCTCCTGCTCTCGCAACAACCGCTGGGTTAATCTGGCTGCTTATCATTTGTATTCTAGTTTCTGGGAACAGCTGCTCCAATAACAGTCCGAGCCGCAAATATTCCTTTTCGTCTATTGTGACGATCAACACGGATTCCCGCGGATTCAAAAGATCTTTCGCCGCTAAAAGACGCCTCTCCATCATCGCTAGCCATTTGCTGTGGCGATAAAGGTCGTCGCCCTCTACATAGTCATTGTTGTATTTCCAGTCTTTCGCCCCTGTGTTGTAGGGAGGATCAATGTAGATAGCATCGACTCTACCTCGATGCGTGTAGGTCAGAGCTTTTAGAACGTGGTAATTCTCGCCATTGATGACAGTGTGATAAGGCTTGCCATCCCCGCCTCTCTCGACCTTTCCCGTGCTCACCATTCCTGGATAGATCGTGTCTCTGAACTCAGCGATAACCACAAGATCATCCAAGCTAATCACCTGATGTTCTTTTGCGCCTTTTTCGCTGAACTCTATGCCCGCTGTTTTGGCGGTTTTGTTGATCGTTTTTACACGCCAAAGACGCTGATCTCCCTTCTGTGAGGAGCCGCGTGGCGGTAACACACGAACCTTGTCTCCTTTTCTGATGGGGCGCTGTGGAAGCTCCACCACTTCAGGCCTGTGACGCTCGAAATTCAATCCAAATGGCAAGCGTGAAGAGAGACTTTTGTACTCCCTCTCTAAGTCTGCGCCCAGTTGTGGATCTTTAGCCTTTGCCTGTGCGATTAGGTCAGTCAATCTCGACATGAAAATCCTTTTATCTCTCTGTCCGGCATATCGGCCGACACCTCGATGCGTGCTGCTTGCCATCCGTAAGTGGTGGCAGGTTGTGGAGTTCAGCTCTATGGTGAAGGGTCTTGCTCACAATTTTCCACACACAATCTCTTACATATTTAATTAAATAAATATTTAATTGCTTGGCGCAAATACATGCACGTCATTCATGGCATGAACGGCGGCCATTGCCTAGCGCCGTGCAGGATACGCAGCACGCGCACAGAATCAGGGGTGGTGTCATAGATCATGACGTAACTAGGGTGTACCACCAACTCCCGAGTACCCTCCACCCGTCCAGATCGACCAATCTGGGGGTGGTCCAGCAACCACAAGGCCTTTTCTGAGAACAGCTCATCAAGCGTTAGGGCCGCAGCAAGATTGTCTTGCGCGATGTGCTCGCGAATGTCGATTCGGTCGGATAAAGCCTCCCGTGTCCAAACCAGATTCACGATGACAAGCCTTGAAGCCTCCGCTGCACATCAGCACGCCACACAGCGGCTTCGGCTTCAGCGTTCTCTTGTGAAACAAGCTCTCCCCTATTCGCCGAATCGAATCCAATTTGGACCTGGCGACGAAACCAAGCATCGTGCTCCGCTTTTTCCTGCTGTTGTCGAACAACATCCCGCATGAAGTCACGTAGCAACTGAGCGCCCGTTCGATCACGAGACTTCGCGGCTTTGGAGAACGCTTCTTTTAGGGATTCATCTACACGGAAAGTGAAGGTGGCTTCGCTCATACCGATATCCTCTTGTGTTACATAATATGTGCACGGTAACACATCTTCTAGGCTACATCACTAGCCTTCTTGCCCCCCCTAATTAAATAACTATTTAAATATTTAATGATTTATGTAAGGATGGCTACGTTCATCCGATAACTGAGGATTTCCCATGATCTATGCCGTTGCAAACACCAAGGGGGGTGTCGGCAAAACAACGGTTGCGGTACATCTTGCAACCTTGCTCGCCAGGCAAGCGCCTACCCTATTGATTGATGCCGATCCACAAGCCAGCGCCGCAAGTTGGGCTGCCTGGAGGCGGGAGGCGGGAAGAAGTCCAAGCCCAACGACGACATCACTCATTGGAAAAGCCATTCTTGAGGAAGGGAAGAGTCTCTCCTCGGGGTTTGCGCATACCGTCATCGATGTGGGGGGTCGCGACAGTGCCGGGCTACGCGCCTCATTACTCCTCGCGCAAAGAGCCATCATTCCCGTCGGCGCATCCAATCTGGATGCCGCCGCGATGACCGATCTTATGGAAATCGTCGAACTGGCCAAGGAATACAACACGGGCCTCGATGTTCGCGTCCTCCTCATGCGGGTCGATACGCGCACCAAAGATACTGGTGAAATGCTCGACTATCTGAAAGAGCAGGGGCTTAACGTTCTTACATCCCGAATTTGCGAGAGAGTCGCTTTCCGTAGAGCCATCGGAGAGGGAGCCATTGCACAGGAGCTTGGAAAAGACGCCTCAGCCACAGCCGAAGTTGAAGCCTTTTTTGCGGAGGTCGCGTCATGAAAATGAGAGGAAAACCCAACCTTGATCCCATGGCCTTTATTGAGGGTTCCGGCATCAAGGAAAAATCCGCGCCGACCGGCGAAGCAGTGGTAGCACAGACACCGTCAGCCCGAATGACCAAGACCATCCGACTGGCCAGTGACCTTGATGGGCTTCTTAAGGATGAAGCTCATGCAAGATCCAAAGCGAGCGGACAGCGCGTGTCCGAATCAGACATCATTGATGAAGCATTGCGTAAATATTTAAGTAAATAAATATTTACACTTTCGCGGGCGCTACAGCCCACACCCTTGATTTATGGGCTTTTCGGAGCCTTCTCGAACGCCGTTATTTAATTATTTAAATAATAGCGTTCGTTTCTTAACACATAATTTTGAGTGAGCGTGTTCAAAAATGAAGGGGGAAATCGATACGTCATTCGAGACCTTGCAAAGGGATCTCTTCGCGTCCGGCATGGCCGCGACCATAGGAATGAACGCTTTTGGTGTCTGGATTGCGATCAAATCACATGCGGACTACAACACCGGGGAATGCTGGCCTGGAATGCGGCGGCTGGGAGATTTGACCGGACTATCAACAGGGACCGTACAGAAAGCCGTTAAGACGCTTATAGATGCCAAGCTGCTTCGAATCGTATCGGAAGGAGCGGGGGCCAGATCAACCCGTTATGTTGCCCGTGAGCGGCTTGATGTGCGCCTTGGTGAGAGAGTTCTCTGCACCATAGTCATCGACTACGTTCCCATGCGCTTACGCAAGCAGCTGGATGACATCTCAACGGCGCTCAAGACGGGCAAGAACGATCCAGAAGCCTTTGCCTCCTGTGAAATCATCCCTGGTACAGGGTTCGTCTGGGATGAATCTGAAGGGGTGCTCAAGGCTCAGCTGCCGTTCAATGACATTCCACAAACCACTATTGACGCTGAAACAGCCAGCATCCAGTCCTCGTTGGAGAGGAAAATTCTGGCCCTTCAAGACAAATCAAAGACCAAGAAACCTGTGGATATGTAGAAATTTGTGTTCATCTGACGAGACGTACTCGTTTCGTTCATTTGCTCGTTTCGTTCATTTGCTCGTTTCGTTCATCTGGTGATACAGAACTAAAGAACAAAAGAACGATTTTTAACAAAAAAGGGGCTAGGCTGTGGATAAGTGGTGCAACGTGCATGAAGCCGCGTTCAGAACATCACTCCAAGAATAGAACTCGGGTTTTATTCTCCGACACACAGGGAGGACTTCGGATGAAGACTCTTGCACTGCATATACAATATTTTGTATTGTTGCGCACATGAGCATCCTCAAACCAGTTCAGTTCATTGGCAGTTCACTCGACGATCTTCGTGACTTTCCTCTTTCTGCAAAACGAGAAGCAGGACACCAAATCGATCAGGTTCAGAAAGGTCTAGACCCTGATGACTGGAAGACCATGAACACAGTGGAGGGGGTTAAAGAAATACGCATTCACGATGCCCCCGGGGCATTCAGAGTGATCTACGTCGCCAAGTTTGCCGATGCGGTCTATGTGCTTCACTGTTTTCAGAAGAAGACAGAAAAGACCAGCCAAAAAGATCTCGACATGGCTTCAAAACGCTATCGCGACCTAGTGCAGGAGTTGAAATCATGAGTAACCAAAAATTTGCGTGTGTATGGGATGCCATCGAAGACACCCCAGAAGAAGCAGAAAACATGAAATTACGTTCTACCTTGATGATGGCCATCAAAAGTCACATCAAAGAAACGGGAATGAGTCAGGCTGAAGTTGCCAGACTTCTTCGGGTTACTCAGCCTCGCGTCTCTGATTTGATGCGGGGGAAGATCAACTTATTCGGGCTGGATGCGTTGGTGAATATGGCAACCGCTGCCGGACTCCATATTGAGATGAAAATCTCGGAAGCAGCCTAAGCGGGTAAGAAAGCTACATTCACTTCATCCATCTTCTGATACTCGATCCTGACCTTGAGAACCTCATCTCCCGGCATTTTTAGGAACCCATGTAGATCGGGAAGGGCGGTCAGTTCAGAAGACAACACAGCAGATTGACGGACAATCTGGGTCGAGACATTTTCGTTGAAGCTATCGCCTAAGGTCTCACTCACCTGAATGCGTTCAATTTCCTGTTCCCCAAGTTCTTGCTCCATTGACTTGGCCGTTTCCGAGTCTCCGGCTCTCAATATGCACTTGACGGACGTACAGGCGAGAAGGGTTTGCGCTTCATTCCTTCCGTAGGTGGAACGAAGCTGAGAAATCGTTTGAATACCGAGGATGCAGCGCCCCCCATACTTTCGGAGCTTGGTGAGCGCAGCCCGGAGGCTCGATATCTTCCCGAGGGAATCGAGTTCATCAAAGACATACCAGAGGCCCCGATCCTGATTCTCGGAAAGACTCAAGCCTTCAACGATGGCCATCTCAAGACAGGTGGCGACCAAGTTCCTCAGCATCCCCATCTGATCATCCCGGTAGGTCAGGAATAACCAGTCCTGCCGCCAGTCTTCCTGTATCCAAGTACGGATCGAGAAATCCCCCTCATCAGGGAGGTAATCAAAAACACTGAGATAGGGCATCATTGTGGCCCTCATGTTGTTCAGCATCTTGTCGTTTCCTTTCTGGCAGAGAACCGCCGCAGGGCTACCGGCTAACAGAGGTTCTAGTTCCTCCTGATTCGCCGCCCCCATCCAGTAAAGCAATCGTTTAATCGAGCGTTCACCTTTCCTGTGCATTGAGAGCAGGGCTTTTGCCAAAAGCACTTGCGCGAAGAGTTGCCATTGCGCGCTTTCTCCCCCATCGAGGTCTGGAATGATGGCTCTGGCAATACGCTCGCAATCGTAATCAGCCCGGATTTCCGCAAAAGGCGACCAGGGGACGGATCTTTGATCGAAAGGATTGAAGAGCTTGTCGTCGGCTTCTGCGAACCGGGCATAGAAACCACCCGCTGCATCGGCTATCAGAGCCCGGTGTTTGCGTTTCCGGATGGTTCGGAGCATCCCATTGATGATCTGGGTTTTCCCCGCGCCGGTGGTTCCTGCAATCAGGATATGTTGGGCTTCGAGAGAGGCTGGAATCTCAACGCAGCCAATCCGAATGAATCGATCATCAGTCGGTAGAGCCTTGCCGTTCTTCTGAATTGTTGGGGTGGTGACATCGACTACCCGAGTTCCTCTTCGAACGGTTTCCTGTCCCTTATTGGGCTTATCCCAAGGTTCCCATCCCACATAGATCGAACCATCGACGAAAAAGAACACCACCGCCGGGATGATTGCCCAGATGAAATGATGGGTGACTAACAGAAAGACCAGGAGACCTAAGAGCAGTAAGCAGAAGAGGGGATGGGTAAGAGGGCTCCACTCCTTTCCGGGCGATCCCTTTTGGATGAAGAAATAGCCAACCTCTCTGAGAATGCCATAGGCTGGAAAGAAGAGAAGTAGAGTAGCGATGACCCAAAGCATGGTCCACAGCATCTTGCTACTTGCCTCTGGCATCCAGAATGAGTTTCTGCGTGGATTGGGGGATCTTTTCCCAGACCTGGTTTACCGCCCTTCCATAAACCAGAAATTGCTCATTCGGCGAGAAATGGTCATAAGCTAGAAGAGCGGCCCCCGCTCCAATGCCACCCGCAAGAAGGCAGTAAAGGGGAAGTTTCCACTGAAATCCCCTCAGATCGTCTACAGCGGTTTCTACGGGGCGAACGACCTCTTTCCTGATGGACTCCTTCATTTCCCCTTCCAGGCGGTTAAGGAGTGCGCTTATGACGTCGTTGGCGGTCTTGTGAGCATGAGTCGTCGCCTCGGCCATTCTTCGCTCCTGATGCTCAATGAGTTCCCGTTTGGCTTCCGCCTGAAGAAGAAACACTTCCTTGCGGAAGGCTTCTCCGGCCTTATCCAGCGCACCGATGGCCTCGGTGACGCCGTGATCCATGTTTTCAATCCGGGTTAGGAGAACGTCAATATCCCCCAGGGTCTCTTGATAGAGGATGTCCAGTTTTGAGCGAGCGTCTGCCATCGTGGCTTCCTTAATCGAAGAGAGCGCTGAAAACGGTATCGAGGTTCCGGTTCACGCTCTTGGCTAAGGCCTTGATAACGTGAAGATCACTGTAATGGGCTTTGAGCTTGGCATCCCCATCCGGCCCTAATTCCCGGAGCTTGGCCTTGTAGTCGGTGTCATCCGAAAGGACACCGCCAATGGAAAGCTTTTTGACGGAGAGAAGGTCGAACAGCTCATTCTCGAAAATGGCCGCTTCGGCATGTGCGATGGCGTTCTTTTCCTTCTTCACATAGTTGAGCAAGGGGACAAATTCTTCCGCGACATCCCCCTCTACCCGGTTAAAGAGGACCCGGATCTTGTCTGCGGGTATGCCGCAGTCGGATAACGTCGCAATCATGCTGATGGATTCTTTTTGCTCCTTGGTTCCGCTGGTGACGGGAACCAGAAAGACATCGAATTCGAGGTGCGAGTCTTCGAACTTGACCATGCCATCGAGGAAGGCCTCCACGTTGGACGCGCCGACATCGATGATGGCGTCATCGAGGGTCAGGAGCTTCTTGAAGAGGTCCCGGAATTTCTCCCCCCGGATCTTTTCGACATCGAGGCCGAGTCCTTCTGCGGTCTCATTCACGGTTTCAATCGCGAAGACCGGGGCATCGTTCATTCTCGGAGAGAGGAGGTGGGCGGCGATGGTCGTTTTGCCGACCGTTCCGGTGTAATTCAAAACAGCGACCTTGCTCATGGGATTAGTCTCCTTCGGTGTTGAGATAGTCATCGAGATTGATTTCACGCTTACGCGCTTCCCGGAGGGTGGCTGGGTTTGGGGTCTTACGGCCTTCCTCGGGTGTGGCTTTAGGAATGTCATTGAGGGGCTTTTCTTCCGGGGCGCTTTTCAGTGTGCCTTTGGCCTCCTGTCGCCGGATGTACTGCGCAAGTCCGCCGACGGAAATCTGCACCTGATTGGCGGCCAGAAACTGGCGGACCTGTTCAAGGGTGCAACCGTGTTCCCGGAGCTTCAGGATGTCCCCCCAATAGGGAGCCAGGCGCGAGCGTGGCCGTGCCGGGGTGACGATTTTCAGGAATTCATCGGCATTCATGCGGGGTTCAACAGGCCTCAACAAAAATTCAACAAAGGCTGAAGGCAACTATAGGGATTTCGCATCGATTGTATGATCGTGAATCGATAAGTGAACTATCGCGAAATCAAATAGATCATGGGTTGAACATAATTTGAACATTCAGAACACAAACACGGCCAATACAAACTAGAACAAGAGGCACGATGGATATGTTTACAAAATGCTTCCGCATTTCATAAACTATCCCTGTGCCAAAGGGACACCATTTGAAACCCGACCCAGATAAATCACGCTGTGGTTCGGCCCTCATGATCTAAGCTATACTTGTATAGCACTCTCACAAAGGAGCCCCTATGTTAGCCATCCGACTACCAGCAGAGATTGAAGGCCGCCTTGAAGCGTTGGCGAAAGCTACGGGACGGACTAAGAGTTTTTATGCTCGCGAAGCGATTCTTGAGCACCTGAGCGACTTGGAAGATTTGTATCTCGCAGAGCAACGCCTGATTGATATCCAATCTGGCAAAACCAGGACCTTGCCGCTTGAAGACGTAATGAAGCGTTATGGCATGGAAAATTGAGTTAGATCCGGGGGCAGAACGAGAGTTAAGCAAACTCGATCCCCCCGTTGCCCGTCGCATTCTTGGATTCCTACATGATCGCCTTGCAACGCTTGAAGATCCCCGCAGCATTGGCGAGGCGCTCAAGGGCTCCACGTTAGGCGCTTTCTGGAAATATCGCGTAGGTGACTATCGGATCATTGCCAGCATTGAGGATAACGCGGTTTGCATTCTTGTTGTGCGTATCGGAAACCGAAGAGATGTCTATCGGTAGTGAACTGTCTCTTGATCGAAAGAGATCTATGACGAGGAGCGGGGCAAGAGATTATTAAGTTAAGTCTCGCATGGATTGGCTGAGCCGGTTCGGTCGGATGAGCGGTTGTTTTTAGTGTGATGAGGTTTAGACAATGAAATGTCCCGTATGCGGAGCGGCAGAACTCATTCACGACACCCGCGACCTGCCTTATATCTACAAGGGTGAGGCGACGACGATTTTGGATGTTACGGCTGATTTTTGCCCTGCGTGTGGTGAATCCATTACGCACATGGGGGAAACCGAGCGTGTAATGAGAGAAATGCAGGCGTTCGACAAGAAGGTGAATGAAATCACCGATGAGACGTTGGCTAAAAGCGAGCGTGGCGAAGACGTATACCAGGCCAAGGATGCCACCGACCTCTTTGAGCAGTTAGGTATTTAGATGGGACAGTCCGACTCTGTCGATACAAAAAACTCCAACAAAACCGACGCAGCTAAACTGACCCGCCTGGTGAGCTTCCGTCTCACGGATGCGGACCACAAGGCCTATCTCGAAAAGGTCGAAGCTTCCGGCCTTAAACCCTCCACCTTTTTCCGTGATTGCGTCCTGACCAACAAGACGCACATCATCGCAAGGCCCAAGTCGAGCCTTGAGAAGTCGCGTTTGCTCTATCTCTTCAACAAGGCCAGCAACAACATCAACCAACTGGCTCACCGTGCCAACAGTGAGCATAAGGTAGGGAGTCTTTCCGATGGCACCTATCGGGAGATTCTTGAAGCTCTGGATGATCTTTCCCGCGACATGAAGGACATTCTTCGGCGGGTGGATTAGGTTTTATGCTCGTCCGAATCAGCGGGGGTCAATCAGGCATAGCCGACTATCTGGAAAACGGACAAAAGCAGGGCAGGGAGCAGTCGCGGGAAGAACTCGATGAGCGGGTCATTCTGGATGGGGACCTGGAACTCACGGACGCCTTCATCAACAGCATGGACAAGCGGGGCGACCGCTATCTCCATATCACGCTCGCCTTCAAGGAAGATGAGGTTTCGCCTGAAGCCCTTCACGCCATAACCCAGGACTTCAAGCAGTTCGCCATGACGGCCTTTGAGGCCGATGAATTCAACTTTTACGCTGAAGCACATCTTCCCAAAATCAAGAGCGTTACTCACCGAAAGACCGGCGCACTGGTAGAGCGGAAGCCGCATATTCACATTGTTATCCCTCAACAGAACTTGTTGAGTGGTCAGAACCTCAATCCCTTTGGGCGGGTTGAGCAACAAACCGCCTTCCTCGACGCCTTTCAGGAATTCACCAACGCGAATTATGGCCTTGCGAGTCCCAAGGACAATCGCAGGGTCGAATTCACCGATGCCAGCGAAATGATCAGTCGCCACAAGGGCGATGCCTTCGAGGGGCAGGGGAGGGCGCTCAAGGAGCGTCTTTTGTCCGACGTGCTCGATCAGGACATTCGGGACTATGAGCGATTCAAGACCCTGCTTTCTGGCTATGGCCAGATGCGTATTCGGAATGAGGGGGGCATCCGCGAATATCTCAATGTGAAGCCTGAGGATGCCGCCAAGGGGATCAACCTCAAGGACTACGTATTCAGCCGTGACTTCATCGAGAAGACGCCCGATGAGAAACGGGCCTTTCTGATGCAGGAGTCGCAGCCTGACTCTATCCATTACGAAGTAGCGGGGTCTGGAAAGCCGCCAGAAGATCGTTACCGGGAGCTATTGGCGGAATGGCATGACGTCCGGGCGCATGAAATCAAATACCTCAACAGCGGCCACCGGACGGGATACAAAACCTACAAAGAAGCTAATCCCGAGCAACGGAAAGAAATTCTGAAGGATCTTGCCGAGCGGTTTTATCAGAAGCACCGGAAGGGACTCGAACCGGATCTTGAGCGAGCCAGAGAAGCCCAGGGGGAACGGGAAACCGTTCAGGAGAACGCCCAGGAACCCTCCGAGCGAAACCAGCGCAGTCAGGATAACGTGGTAGGCCAGCTCAAGGCCGATCAGGAGGCAGGGGCTCAAGCCGAAAAGGCCGCACGGACGGAAGAATTCAAAACCCTCAAACGAGAGCTGGAGGCGAGCCGATTGCTCGATCATCTTAGTCAGACGCATGGGGTCATTCCCGACAAATACACGATCACCCAAGGCAAAGATGGGGGCGACCGTATCCGGGCGGGAACTCGCAACCTCAATGTGGCCGACTTCCTCACGCAGGAAATGCGTCTGAGCTTCAAGGAAGCGGCCCCGATCCTTCGGGCGGTTTACGCCGAGCAGAAAGGATTGAAAAAGGTCGAGCCACGGCAGAAATCCGACAAAGCCCTCTGGGAAGCCTTCAAGACCTATGACCAGGGGCAGCAAAAACAGCGGAAGCTCGATTGGGCCATTCAGCGGGAGAGTGAGAAACAGCGCCGAGCCACCATCCGGGAGAACTACCAGACGGAACGGCGAAAGCTCAAAGAGGACTGGTATCCGTATGCCGGAGAACGCAAGGTCGCCTTATCGCTGGCTCGCATGGAACGAGTCGCCAGAGACATGACACTGAACGAAACCATTCAGGTGGAACGTCAGGCGCTCAAGGACCGCTATGGGAAACCCTATCAGACGCGTTATGAGAGCTTCGTGTTGAACGAGGCCGCGCGAGGTGATGCTTCAGCGCTTGATACCCTCCACCGACAGCGGCAGAACGATCCCCACAGGCCAGTGGTGAACTCCTTCCGGAGCCAGAAGCCAGAGGCTAAAGTCACCCAGGCGGGCATCAAAGAGACAGCGGCTCTTTTCAAGAACCTCACCCACGAAACCGACTGGGAGGGGACAGTCACCTATTTTGCCGACAAGACCAAGAAGAAAGCTCTGGTCGTGGACCGTGCGGAACAGGTTCAGGTGGAGGACTCCGAAAACAAGAAGGCGGTCGAAATCGGGTTACGGCTCGCCGTTCAGAAGTTCGGGACGAATCTCAAGGTTGAAGGGACCGAGGAATTCAAGAAGCAGACCGTTACGGCAGCACTGAAGATAGGCCTTCAGGTGACGTTTGATGATCCCAGGATGAATGTCGAACTGGAGCGGCTAAGGGGCGAAAGACAAGAAAACCGGGAGCGCGGGAAAGCCGTTACCGGGCGCTGGGCGAAGGAAAAGACACCAGAGACGAGGCCACAGGAGCCGGAGCTTGAGATTAAGCCACAACAGCCAGAAAATAAGTCATCTAGAGATTATGAGCGATGAGTCGGTCATCATTGCATTAGGACTCCACCGGGGCACAATAACTGCCAATAGTTCTGTAGCTTTCGGTCACGGGTTGCGAACGAGCCTTCGAGCACCCCTAGCAAAAGATATTCGGCGTCTAGAACGTCGTGTTCGATCTTCTCGTACCCTCCAGTCCGGGCAAGTGCAGAAGCCTCAGGTATATTGCCATTGCGCCGGGAAAAGATGTCGACAGATATAAGAAGCTGTATCTGTATCCAACGGAAAATAGCCCACGAAGGGGTGATAATTTCAGATGGCGGCTGCGGTTTTTCACTGGATGGCGGTTCGAGCTCACTGTAAAACTTTATAATCAAATCGGTATCTGAAGCGATGAGATTAAAAGCTTCCTCCTTGGCATTTTTCCGCGCAACGTCACTACCGCTCAGCAATGATGGGAAAATCTCGGGTATAACCTGTGCCTTCCTGAGAAATAAGCCAACGTTGCTAAGGGTCCTCTCGTTTTCCTCCATAAGTGCTTCTGATGCGGATTCTGGTAATACGTAATTTTCTGCCGAAAGGTTAGGATTAAACCGATAGTTGACTTCTTCCTGATTTTTGGAAGGCTTTCCACACGGAATGTGTGAGTCGATTTCCTTTCGGAGGAGTGCGCCCGTATTTTGGATGAGTGTGACAGGATTATCAGTAGGCGGGAGCTTTGCAAAACACCGCGAACGTTGTGGCTCGCTAGATGAAATGAGCTCATAGAAGAGCACGTCTGTCATCAGTACATTGTGGGACAGGCAAAGCTCACGGATACGATCAGCTTTCGATCCCTGAAGAAAGCATTTGTCGATGACCACTGTCGGTCTTTGCATGTGATGGCTAACGGCTGAATTCAGCCAGCGCCGTCTTCCGAGGGGGCAGGCGGAATGCTTGGTTGGCAAACTTTGTCACTATCACCGAAACTTACCCAAATATCTGCTAAACACCCATCCTTGGATTGCCACCCCTTTTTCGTCATCATGCCAAGCGACTAGAGACCAATCCTTTTGCTTATCAATAATTGATATAACTTGACAGAAATAGAGACGTCCGATAATTGACGATCTAGCTGATGGCTTGTCCCGTATATCAAGAAAGTTCCTTGTCACTAAGCGGTATGAATCAAGTGTCACACTGTCTTTAGCTGAAGCGAGCACATGCTTCTTAATCTTCTTACCTATTTCCCTCTTCTCCACACCTAGATATTCTTTGATGTAATAGTCCGTGATAGGGTTAAGTAAAGAAAAAATCAGAGAAACTATTATTGGATATAGGTACAGAGATAAGAGCTTTTCGAGAGGAGGGTTCTTGAGTGATCTAATTTCAGAAACGAGTGTTGATATAACTTGCTCAGCTCGTTCATACGATTGATTTAACGTCCTCTCGGCAATATCGTTTGCAACCTGCTCTATTTCAGAGTAACTCAACGTGGCGAAATCTAGTGTTACCGAGTTATCGGTATTTACTGTGATACCGCCATCGGCCGAGGCATGAGCAAGAGGCCACTCGTTTTTTGAGATCATTCCGAAAATGTTCTCGATACCCAAATCTTTAAGCCCATCACTTATCGTCCGCATTGAGCTTTGATTTGTCTTCATGGCCTCTCGATATCCATGAAAGGGATCTTGAAGCCGGAGTGCCCTCATGCTTCCCCACACTCCCTTCATCGGGTCTTGAAACTGCATGGTGTTCATAGCCTCCCGATATCCCTGAAGGGGATCTCGAAGCTGGAGCGCACTCATGGCTTCCATGGCTTCTTTCATCGGGTCTTGAAGTTGTATGGCCCTCATAGCCTCTCGATATCCCTGGAAGGGATCTTGAAACTGGAGTGCCCTCATGGCTTCCCGAGCTTCTTTCATTGGATCTTGAAGCTGGAGTGCCCTCATGGCTTCCCGAGCTTCTTTCATTGGATCTTGAAGCTGGAGTG
>Ga0233451_10000650_pt1 | contig 34976 bp, 28 predicted proteins | sample 011ome_29_FD_183052 | JGI IMG/M metagenome (GOLD analysis project Ga0233451, IMG submission 183052) | Coastal salt marsh microbial communities from the Groves Creek Marsh, Skidaway Island, Georgia - 011504CT (spades assembly) | ecosystem: Environmental > Aquatic > Marine > Intertidal zone >... | reverse complement strand
TTAAACAGTTAATGATAAAATCCTCTTCGTTATGGGCAGCTATGACGAGAGAATAGTTCATTTCAAACTAGTATCTATAGACGATCGCATTGATGTTCATACCAGCACCAACACTTGCAAAAACGCAAACGTCTCCTTTGTTAATTTGATGTCCTTCAAGTTGATTTTTACAAACTAAGTCAAATAGAGTAGGAACAGTCGCTACTGAGCTATTTCCAAAGGTTTGAATATTCATTGGCATCACTCCTTCTGGAACTTTCATTTTGTAGAGGCGGTAGAGTCTTTTAATGATGGCATCATCCATCTTTTCATTCGCCTGATGGATAAATATTTTTTTGATATCTAAGATGTCAACTCCACTTTGATCGATTGCAGATTTGATAGCTGCAGGTACATGAGTCACAGCAAATTCGTAAATCTTACGTCCGTACATCTTGATGTAACGTTGATCTTCGGTAGCCTCATCGTTATACGATTCTCCAAAGAAAAGGTATTTTGCTTCGTCAAAAGCAAAGGTTTGTGATCCTGTTGCCAGGTATTCTCCTCCGTCTTCTGTTACTTCAACAATAGTAGCACCAGCTCCATCGGCATAGATCATAGAATCTCTGTCGTGTGGATCGACAACTCTCGAAAGTGTTTCTCCTCCAATTACCAAACATTTTTTAGCCATACCAGCCTTGATAAAGGCATAGGCTTGAATCATTCCCTCAACCCATCCTGGACATCCGTATAGAACGTCATAGGCCACACAATTAGGATTTTTAATCCCCAAGCCGTGTTTAACACGAGTTGCTAAACTCGGTAGGGTGTCGGATTGGTTTTGTCCGTACTTGATATCACCAAAGTTATGAGCGAAGATGATGTAGTCTAATTCTTCTTGGTCAATTCCTGCATCAGCAATAGCTTTTTTGGAAGCATCGATTCCCAAATCGGAAGTATTGAGATTGTGGTCCGCGTATTTGCGCTCTTCAATCCCTGTAATTGCCTTGAACTTTTCAATGATAATGTCATTTTCAGCATCAAATGCTGATCCATCCATATCTAAAAATTCGTGATTTAAAAAAGTATCGTTCTTTACGATTTGAGAAGGGTAATGAGACCCAGTTCCAGTAATGCTGATTTTCATAATTGACGTTATCTTCACACAAAGGTAAATTAATTTGAATAAAACCAATAAAAAGGCTTGTAGAGAATAGGTATTACTCATACAAGCCTTTTAAAATCAATGTTTTATTCTTCGTAATCTGAGATAGGATTACAACTGCAAATTAGGTTTCGATCTCCATAAGCATCATCGACTCTTCTGACACTAGGCCAGAATTTGTTATGAGCGATATAGTCTAAAGGAAATGCGGCTGTTTTTCTGGAATAGGGTAAGTTCCATTCGTCTGAAGTCAACATGCGTTCCGTATGTGGAGCATTTTTTAATGGATTGTGTTCTTGATCCTTTGAGCATTGTTTGATTTCAGCGCTAATGCTTATCAAGGCGTCGCAGAATCGATCCAATTCTCCTTTGCTTTCACTTTCAGTGGGTTCAATCATCATCGTCCCAGGTACTGGGAATGACATTGTTGGAGCGTGGAATCCGTAATCCATCAATCGCTTTGCAATATCGACAACCTCGATTCCGTATTCTTTAAATGGACGGCAGTCGATGATCATTTCATGAGCAGCTCTACCTTGTTCTCCTGTATAGAGAATTTGGAATTCAGACTCCAAACGATGTTTCATATAGTTGGCGTTGAGAATTGCAATTTTTGTGGATTGTGTTAATCCTTCTTCTCCTAACATCTTGATATAACCATACGAAATTAAGCATACGAGTGCTGAACCATAGGGAGCCGCAGAAATCGCTTCTGTTTCATTTTCATGCCCTAACTCCATCAATGGGTGCCCCGCTAAAAATGGTTTGAGTTGTGGAGCAACGCAAATTGGCCCTACGCCAGGTCCACCACCTCCATGAGGGATAGCGAAGGTCTTGTGGAGGTTGAGGTGACATACATCCGCTCCAATTGTCGCGGGATTCGTCAATCCAACTTGAGCATTCATATTGGCTCCGTCCATGTAGACTTGACCACCGTGATCGTGAATCAGTTTTGTAATTTGTTTTATAGAGGATTCAAACACTCCGTGAGTAGAAGGGTAGGTAATCATCAACGCTGCTAAATTCTCAGAATGTTGAATTGCTTTTGCCTCTAAATCTTCAAGGTCGATATTTCCTTTATCGTCAGTTTTAGTTACGACAACTTTCATACCAGCCATCACTGCTGATGCTGGATTTGTGCCGTGAGCAGAGGCAGGAATCAAACAAATATTTCGATGTGATTCTCCTCTTGATTTGTGGTAGGCACGTATCACCATCAGACCTGCAAATTCTCCCTGAGCTCCAGAGTTTGGTTGAAGTGAAGTGGCCTCAAAACCAGTGATTACTGCTAATTGACGTTCGAGTTCTTGAAGCATCTCAATATATCCCATCGCTTGTTCTTTTGGAACTAATGGATGAATTGAAGCCCATCTCGAATCACTTAAAGGCAATAATTCAGATGCGGCATTGAGTTTCATCGTACAGGATCCCAAAGAAATCATAGAGTGGGTTAGTGATAAATCTTTGCGTTCTAAAGATTTGATATAGCGCATCAAATCAGTTTCTGAATGATAACTTCTAAAGACCTCATTGAGTAAGAACTCTGAGGTTCTTTGAAGTTCAGATGGAATGACTTCTTCCTTGTTGGTTTGTAAGGAAGCTTTCTCAATATTTAAAGCTTTTGAGAAAATACTGAGGATTTGATCTAAGTCCTCTCTAGTTGTCGTTTCATTGATTGAAATTCCAATTCCTTTTTCAGTGTATAAGAAATTGACTTCCTCCGCTTCGGCAGCAGCTTTAACAGCTTTTTGATCTGCATTCACAAGTAGGGTATCAAAATAGGATCTATTGAGGAGTTCAATCCCCATATTTTTTAAACCAAGAGCTAAGTCTTTAGTGTTTTGATGAATCTTAGAAGCGATATAGTTCAATCCTTTTGGACCGTGATATACAGCATACATACCTGCCATCACCGCTAAAAGAACCTGTGCAGTACAAATGTTAGAAGTAGCCTTATCTCTTTTAATGTGTTGTTCACGAGTTTGAAGTGCCATTCTAAGGGCTCTATTGCCATCGGCATCTTTTGTCACTCCAATAATTCTACCAGGGATTGAGCGTTTGTACTCATCGTGTGTTGCAAAATAAGCTGCATGAGGACCACCATATCCCAAAGGAATTCCAAATCGTTGAGTGGTACCAACAACGACATCTGCACCCCATTCTCCTGGAGGGCTAAGTAGTACTAAAGACATTAAGTCCGCAGCTACAGCTACTTTTATGTCTTTTTCTTTTGCATTGGAAACAAAATCTCTATAGTCATTAATTTCACCTAATGATGAAGGGTATTGTAATAGACATGCAAAGTATTCTTCTGAAAAATCAAATGATGCAGCATTACCAACTACAAGTTCAATTCCAATAGGATTCGAACGTGTTTTTAAGATGGATAGTGTTTGAGGAAGTACTGTTTCATCTACAAAAAACTTAACGGCATCCACTTTCTTCTGATCTCTAGTTCTAAGACCAAAAAGCATACTCATCGCTTCAGCAGCAGCAGTTCCTTCATCTAATAGAGAAGCATTAGCGAGTTTCATTCCAGTCAAATCTCCAATTGCAGTTTGGAAGTTTAAAAGAGCTTCTAAACGACCTTGTGAAAGCTCCGCTTGATACGGAGTATAGGCAGTATACCATCCTGGGTTTTCTAAGATGTTTCGCTTAATCACCGAAGGAGTAATCGTATGATGATAGCCTAATCCAATGTAAGTTTTAAAGAGTTTGTTTTTGTTAGAGAGTTCTTCTAAGTGAGTCAAATAATCGAATTCACTTAAAGGACGTTCTAATTCAAGAGGGGTGGAAAGGCGAATATCACTCGGAATTGTTTGTTCGACAAGTTGATCTAAACTACTCACCGATAGGGCTTCAAGCATGCTGCTTAGATCTTCATTGTGAACCCCGATATGCCTTCTGTTAAAAACGTCTGTATTCATGTTATAGCTCAGTTTAAAATAATGGAGCAAAAGTACATATAATGAATATATTATTAAGAAAATAAAAGCATCTTATGGCATCTATTTTTTAACAAAATGAGAGTGGTTATTAACTTTTCTATACTTTTGAAAGATGAAGCTATTGGCTTATCTTTTTAGGATCTATCTCAAAAGCAGCATTCACATTGCTCTAGCTGTTAGTTCACTTTTGTATATCAGTATTAAATCTCATGAAATTGAATACCAAAAGGCACTTTATGAATTGGTATTTTTTGGATCGATTGTAGCCTATAATTTCATTAAATACGGCTTAGAAGTCAAGAGGTATTTTATCAGTTCAAGACGAGTGATGATACCGCTATTATTAATCTCTATTTTTTCTATTGGAATGTCTGTATTAGCACTTTTTGAGCTGACTTACAATCAGATTCTTTTGGTCTTGCTCATGGGATTCTTGATTTATTTATACACCATTCCATTTATTCCATCGCTACCCAATTTTAGAAACCTATCGAGAATTAAAATTTATATTGTCGCATTGGTATGGGCAGGAATGACCACACTTTTGCCCTTGATTGATCAATCGACCGATTTTCTAATAATCGAGTTTGTACAGCGATTTATTCTGGTACTCATTTTAATGATTCCCTTCGAAATTCGCGATTTGAAATACGATGATAATTCGCTAAACACACTAGCTCAATCACTTGGAGTCAATGGAGTAAAAAACTTAGGCTATTTATTGGTGTTGTTGTGGCTATTGAGTTCTCTTTACTTAGAATTAAAACCCATAGCTCTTGTGATTTTTATCACTTTACTTCTCATATTGGCGCTTGCCTATTCCAATAGCGAACGCAAAAGAGTATTTACTGAATTTTGGGTTGAAAGCATTCCAATTGCTTATGCTTTTATTGATGCACTTTTGTTAAATTATTAGTATCTTCATTCTTCGAATTTTAAATAATCTCTATAAAATTATATCATGAAAAAATTAAATACCTATATCGCCCTGATTTTAGTGATGAGCTTGTTTGCTTGTAATGGACAACAATCATCAGATGCTAATCAATCTACCAAAACTGAAGAAGCAACTGCGACTGTCACTATGAGTTCACACCCGATCAGTGTGCTCGATGAGGTTCAAATGGATGAAATTATGTTAATCGATGTGAGAACTCCAGAAGAATATCAAGCAGGACACGTTGAAAATGCTTTAAATATCAATTTCTTTGACGAGAACTTTACAGATCAAATTAAAGATTTGAACACCGATAAAACACTTTACCTCTACTGCAGATCAGGTAAGCGTTCGATGAATGCCTCAAAAGCGTTGTCCGCCTTAGGCTATAAAGTTGTTAACCTTGAAGGAGGTTACAATGCGTACTCAGCTTCTAAGTAGTCCTCCTAAAGAAGGCCAGAGCGCTTTAGTAAAGCCTCGATACTCGGTTCTTTTCCTCTAAAGTTCCTGTAGAGTTCCATCGGTTTTGCAGTACCTCCTTTGGAGAGGATCTGCTCTTTAAACAAGGAAGCGACTTCTTTGTCAAAAATTCCTTTTTCTTTAAAGAAAGCAAAGGCATCGGCATCCAATACCTCAGCCCATTTGTAGCTGTAGTATCCCGCTGAATAACCTCCTTGAAAAATGTGAGAAAAAGCGGTGCTCATACAGCTTTTATCTACTTGTGGATACAAATCAGTAAGCTCAAATACAGAGGCTTCAACTTCTTCAATTGATGTAGGTAATTCATTGGGATTTGTACTGTGCCATTTCATATCCAAAAGACCAAAGCTGAGTTGTCTCATGGTGGCTAATCCTTCCATAAAATTGGAAGCTTCTTTAATTTTTTTAACAAGAGTTAACGGAATGAGTTCATCACTTTGATAGTGTTTTGCAAAAAGTTCTAAGGCTTCTTTTTCATAACACCAATTTTCGAGAATTTGAGAAGGTAATTCTACAAAGTCCCATGAAACAGAGGTTCCTGATAAACTCTTATACTGAGTGTTTGCAAGCATTCCGTGGAGCGCATGTCCAAACTCATGAAATAAAGTCGTCACTTCATTAAAAGTGAGTAATGAAGGCTTCGATGCTGTTGGTTTAGTGAAATTACAAACGATAGAGACGTGAGGTCTAATGTTCTCTGACTTTGTTTTGTATTGTGATTTATAAGAAGTCATCCAGGCCCCATCTCTTTTTCCAGCTCTGGGGTGAAAATCTGCGTAAAAAAGAGCTACTTCCTTTCCATGATCATCAATCACATCATATGTTTTAACTTCTGGATGGTATACTTCTACTTGATTGTTGGCTTTGAATTCAAGACCGTATAGTTTTTGAGCGACTTTAAAAACTCCGTCAATAACACGATCTAATTCGAAATATGGTTTTAAAACTTCATCGTCCAATTCAAATTTTTCCTTCTTGAGTTTTTCAGAATAATAGGCCGCATCCCATTTTTGCAATTGATCGATACCGTCTTTAGCAGCGTATTCACTAAGGGATTTAAATTCTCTTTCTGCTGCTGGTTTTGCTTTTATGCTCAGTTGTTCTAGGAACTCAAAAACTTTTTTTGGAGATTCAGCCATACGTTCTTCTAGGATATAATGTGCATGTGACTCATATCCCAATAATTGAGCTCTATCATATCTCAATTTGACAATGGATTGAATGATTTTTGTGTTGTTATTTTCATTGTCTTGAAATCCTCTAGCGGAGAAAGCTCTGTAGAGTTTTTCTCTTAGAGCTCTTTTTTTAGAGAATTTCATAAAAGGCACATAGCTAGGGTAGGATAAGGTGATGAGCCAACCATTGAGTTCTTTTTCATCTGCAGCAGCCTTTGCCATTTCGATAAACCCTTCTGGAAGTCCTTCTAGATCTTCTTCATTTTCAATGAGTAGTTCATAGGCGTTAGAATCTGCAAGTACATGTTGACCAAACTCTAAAGACAATTTGGATAATTGCTCATCAATGGCTCGGAGTTCCTTTTGTTTTTCTAAATCGAGAAGGGCACCATTTCTGGTAAAACTTTTGTATTGTTTTTCAAGTAGCATTTGAGATTCAGCATCCAATTCCAAGTTTTGATCAACTACAGCCTTTACTCTCTCAAATAAGGGTTGATGGAGTATAATATCGTTTTTAAATGCGCTTAACCATGGTGAGATTTCTTGTGCTATTTCTTGAATTTCAGTACTGGTTTCTGCTGAATTGAGATTAAAAAAAATAGAGGAGATGCGATCCAATTGAGCTCCTGATCGATCTAATGCAACTATGGTATTTTCAAATGTTGGTTCGCTCTTAGAGTGAGCAATAGCATCGATCTCAGCTCTTGCTATTTCGATGGCTTTTTCAAAAGCTTCTTTGTAGTGTTCAGTTTTAATTTTTGAAAAGGGGGCCTGATCAAAGGCTTCTAACAAAGGATTTTGCATAGCTTTTGTATGAATTGTTTCTTAATAAAGAAAGATTGTATTATTGATTGATGGATTTAGCTCCTTCGATTACTTTTGTTTTGAGTGATTCTTTGTAGGCTACTATTTTTTGAAGCACATCAGGGTTGGAGCTTCCGATGATTTGAGCAGCTAAGATACCAGCGTTTTTAGCTCCGTTTAAGGCTACAGTCGCTACTGGAACTCCTCCTGGCATTTGTAGAATAGAGAGAATAGAATCCCAACCATCAATGGAATTACTGCTCTTTACTGGAACTCCGATAACAGGGAGTGGTGACATAGAGGCTACCATTCCTGGTAAATGTGCAGCACCTCCAGCACCAGCAATAATGACTTGGATGCCTTTCTTATGAGCGTTGGTGCTAAAATCAAAAAGCTTTTCAGGGGTACGATGAGCAGATACAATATCCACTTCTACATCAATTCCTAGTTCTTTTAAGAAATCTACAGCATCCTGCATAACAGGAAGATCGCTTGTCGATCCCATAACAACGGCAACTTTACTCATAGTTTTACTTTTTAGTTGTACTTATTACTCGTATGGTTTTTTTAACCCATGCGGCTTTTTCTCTTGCGTTTTTTAAATCTTCATCCACAATGGTCACATGTCCCATCTTTCTAAAAGGGCGTGTTTCACGTTTTCCATAGATGTGTGGATTCACTCCTTTTTCTTTTAGAATCACCTCCATGTTTTCATAGGTCACATCTCCATGATATCCCTCTTCACCCACTAAGTTAACCATAACTGCTGACAACACGCTATCGGTACTTCCCAGAGGTAAGTTTAGGATGGCTCTTAAATGCTGTTCGTATTGGCTCGTAATACTAGCCTCAATGGTATAGTGGCCAGAGTTATGTGGCCTTGGTGCTACTTCGTTGATCAGAATTTCTCCTGAAGCAGTCATAAAGAGTTCAACGGCTAAAAGTCCAACAATGTCTAAGTGTTCTGCAACCTTCATCGCAATTTCTCTGGCCTTAGTGTCGATGGATTTATCAATTTGAGCAGGACATAGTACGTATTCAACTTGATTGGCCTCTGGGTGAAATTCCATTTCAACTAGGGGATAAGAAGTGGCGTTTCCATCTGGAGTTCTAGCGACGATAACAGCAAGCTCTTTTTCAAAAGGAACCAATGCTTCTGCAATACATTTGTCAGTAGCTAAGTCTTTTAAATCTTCAGCTGAACGAACGACTTTGACTCCTTGACCATCGTATCCAAATTGAGCAGATTTCCAAACAAAAGGAAGTGATTGTCTTTTCTGGGAAACAGCAGTCTGAAGTTCTTCTAAAGAGCAATACACCTCAAACTCAGAAGTTGGTAAATCGTGTTCTCTATAAAATTCTTTTTGCTTTGCCTTATCGACAATGAGTTTTAAACTTGAAGGTTTTGGGAATACCAAAACTCCCTCAGATTCTAATTTCTGTAAGGCTTCTATGTTGATGTGTTCAATTTCAATGGTTAAAAGATCTAAACCTTTTCCGAAATTGTAAACCGTATCGTAATCCATTAAATCCCCAACTGAAAATTCGTTTGAAGCAATTCTGGATGGGGCTTCTTTACTAGGATCCAAGACTTTGGTGTAGATGTCCCATTTACGAGTTTCGCAAAGGAGCATCTTTCCCAATTGTCCTCCACCAACAATTCCTAATTTAAAATCTGAAGAGAAATAATTCATGTTTTTACTTTGGAAAGCAAAAATACAGCTTTATTGCTTAATCACCAGTCAGATGGGTAAAAAAGAGATATATTATCATTATCTTTGTGGCTTCTTATTTTGAATCAAATACCGACTACACAATGATTAACTTAGTATTATTTGGAAAACCTGGTGCTGGTAAAGGTACCCAAGCAGAATTTTTAAAGACACAGTATAATTTGAAACACATCTCAACAGGTGATGTATTCAGATACAATATATCTCAGGGAACAGAACTTGGAAACCTCGCTAAGTCCTATATGGATAAAGGAGACTTAGTACCTGATCAAGTGACTATCGATATGTTACAAGCTGAAGTGGATAAGAATCCCCAGGCTAGTGGTTTTATTTTTGATGGTTTTCCAAGAACAACCGCTCAAGCTCAGGCTTTGGATGCTTTCTTACAAACTAAATCAATGCAAATCAATGCTTGTGTGGCTTTGGAAGCAGATGAAGATGAGTTGACTAAACGTCTTTTAGAACGAGGGAAAATAAGTGGAAGAAGTGATGACCAAGATGAATCTAAAATCAGAAATCGCTTTCAAGAATACAATGATAAAACAGCTCCTTTAAAGGACTTTTATCAAGGACAAAACAAGTTTTACGCCGTTGATGGTATTGGTGAGATTGCTGAAGTAACCAATCGTATTGCTGCTGTAATCGATAATTTATAAAAGATGACTGAAGGAAATTTTGTAGACTATGTAAAAGTGCATTTAGCTTCTGGAAACGGAGGAAAGGGGTCTATGCATTTCCACAGAGAAAAATATATTACCAAAGGTGGACCTGATGGAGGAGACGGTGGTCGAGGAGGTCATGTGATTGTCAAGGGGAACAAAAACCTTTGGACTTTGGTACACTATAAATTCAAAAAACATTTTAAGGCTGATCACGGAGAACACGGTTCTAAAAGTAGAAGTTTTGGAGCTGATGGTAAGGATGTGGTTTTAGAAGTTCCACTAGGAACTGTTGTGAAAGATTCTGAGACGATGGAAGTGCTCTTTGAAATTACAGAGCATGATCAAGAAGTAATTGCTTTGGAAGGTGGAAAAGGAGGTCTTGGTAACTGGCATTTTAAATCATCTACCAATCAAACTCCTCGTTATGCGCAACCTGGTATTCCAGGTCAAGAACGCACTGTGACTTTAGAACTTAAGGTTCTCGCAGATGTTGGCTTAGTTGGATTTCCGAATGCTGGTAAATCAACCCTACTATCGGTGATTACCTCTGCAAAACCTAAGATTGCAGATTATGAATTTACCACTCTAAAGCCCAATTTAGGAATTGTTCAACACAGAGATTTTCAGAGCTTTGTGATGGCTGATATTCCTGGTATTATAGAAGGAGCTGCTGAGGGAAAAGGTTTAGGACATTACTTTTTGCGCCATATTGAGCGCAATGCAACCCTACTATTTTTAATCTCTGCAGACAGTAAAGATATCATTAAAGAATACCATATTCTCTTGGATGAGTTGAGGAGATATAATCCTGAACTATTGGATAAAGAGCGTTTTTTAGTGATTTCTAAATCTGATATGTTGGATGATGAACTCAAAGAAGAGATCAGTGCTGAACTTAAATCTTCTCTAAAAGATATTTCATTCTCATTTATCTCATCAGTAGCACAGCAAGGAATTCAAGAACTCAAAGACAAACTTTGGGAATTGATTAAAAACAACAAAGAAGACTAATGCGCGTACACTTTATCGCTATTGGAGGTTCTGCCATGCACAATTTGGCTTTAGCACTTCAGGCTAAAGGAGACCAAGTCAGTGGTTCTGACGATGTTATTTTTGAACCTTCAAAATCCCGATTAGAAGCTGTTGGTCTACTCCCTGAATCATTTGGTTGGTTTGAGGATAAGATTACTTCAGATATCGATATGGTGGTTCTTGGTATGCATGCCAAGGAAGATAATCCAGAACTGAAGAAGGCTTTGGAATTAGGTTTAAACGTCTATTCTTATCCAGAATTTTTATACGAACATTCTAAATCAAAAACTCGAGTAGTGATTGGGGGGTCTCATGGAAAGACGACCATCACTTCGATGATTCTACACGTATTAAATTTTTGGAATAAAGAGGTGGATTATATGGTTGGAGCACAACTAGAGGGCTTTGATCGTATGGTGCATTTGACCGATACCAATGAATTTATTGTTTTAGAAGGAGATGAATACCTTTCTTCTCCGATCGACAGACGTCCTAAATTTCATTTATATCAACCTAATATTGCTCTTTTAAGTGGTATTGCATGGGATCATATCAATGTGTTTCCAACTTTTGAAGACTATAAAAAGCAGTTTTCAATTTTTGTCGATCAAATAATCGATGGAGGAACTCTAGTATACAATGCAGAGGATCAAGTATTAAGTGAGGTGGTGTTGGAAAAAGATCATCCCATTCGAAAAATACCCTATCACACCCCTTCCTATCACTTAGAAGGAACCCAAACTTATATAGAAACAGAGGAAGGAGATCTTCCTTTGGAAATTTTTGGAGCACACAATCTCAATAATCTCGCTGGAGCCCAATGGATATGTCAATTGATGGGAATTGATCCTATGGAATTCTACGAGGCAATTACCAGTTTTAAAGGGGCTTCAAAACGATTGGAACTTGTTCATGAAAACGATCAACTGACTATTTTTAAAGATTTTGCTCATGCACCTTCAAAGGTAGTAGCAACGACTAATGCCGTTAAAGAACAGTATTCCAATTCAAATTTTATTGCAGTCTTAGAACTTCACACCTATAGTAGTTTAAATCAAGAGTTTATTGTTCAGTACAAAGATTCTTTAAAGGCTGCTGACAGGGCAATCGTCTTTTTCGATCCACATGCTTTAAAAATAAAGAATATGGAGTCGATTAGTCACGATCAGATCAAGAAAGCTTTCAATGATTCTGAATTGGAAGTTTATGACGATCCTCAACAACTCGCTCAAATGCTCTACGAATTGCAAACTCAGAATGCGACCTTGCTCTTTATGAGTTCAGGTAATTTTGGAGGATTGGAGTTAACGCGAATAGGGAGAGGTTAGTCGTTTATCGAATTTTACTTTATAAGTCTACAAAAGAGGGTATTTTTACCCTATGTCATTTAAGAAATACTTACCGATATCACTTTGGGATTCTGCTGATCAACCTCGGGAGAAACTGGATCGTTTAGGTCCCAAATCCCTTTCAAATGCTGAATTAGTGGCCATTATTTTACAGAATGGTTATACAGAAGTATCGGCACTTGATTTGGGAAAACAATTCTTATCTCACTTTGATAACAACCTCAATTTAGTATCAAAATCTTCCATTCACGCTTATCAAAAAGTCAAGGGGATAGGAAAGGCTAAAGCGGCAATATTAAAAGCAGCTCTTGAACTAGGTAAAAGATCCTATACCCATAAAGAACAAGCTCCCAATTATGTAAATTCAAGTGAATCGGCTTATCGAACTTTTAAATCATCATTGGAAGATCTTTCGAGAGAAGAATTTTGGGTGGCATACCTCAATAATGCGCATCAACTTATAAAATTGGAGCAATTGAGTAAAGGTGGGATGACTTCTACAGTAGTCGATATTCGGGTGCTTCTAAAGAGAAGTATCGAACTCGAAGCGGTCGCCATTGTAGTAGCGCACAATCATCCATCAGGTAAATTACAACCCTCAATGGCCGATAAGAACTTAACTCAAAAAATAGTCGAAGCTGCTAAAACAATGGATATAGCACTCTTAGATCACATTATTATAACCCCGACAAATTACTTTAGTTTTGCAGATCATAGTTTATTATAAATACTTAATTTTAGGCTATAAAATCGACTATGCTACTGATCTATTCCCATCAAATTACTTCTAGATTGCGATATACTGCTAAGCAGCTATTTGGAACCATACTGGGTATAGAAATAAAATTGACATCAGAGGTTTCAGATTTTGTAAAACATCAAGGACCAAAGATGTCTTATGCCAAACACCCTTTGGGTTCTGAGTTCTTTGTAAAAAGTCACGATCTCTTATTTGAACAGGGAATTAACGATCACTCTATCAAGACTTTTAAATGGAAAGAATTAAGCTGTTTTTTTCAAACGACAGATCAATCTAAAATACCTTTTGACTTTTTAGCTGCTAGTTTTTATTTATTGAGTCGTTATGAAGAATACTTACCTCATCTGAAAGATCATCACGGCAGATTTCCCGCAAAAGATAGTATTGCATTTTCTGAAGACTTTTTAAAACGACCGATAGTCGATGCTTGGGCCTATGCTTTTTTAGAACTATTACTTGAAGCATTTCCAAATTTAGAACGCAAGAAAAGGAGCTATAGTTATCAGCCATTAATAGATGTTAGCAGTTCTCATAAATACAAATACAAGGGATTTATTAGAGGCTTTTTTGGGTTTTTTAAAGATCTTTTTGGGTTAAAAATGAAGCAGCTATTTAATAGAGTAGTGGTGGTTTTTGGATTTAAGAGAGATCCTTACGACAATTTTAATTTTTTAAAATTAGTTCACAAACCCTATGGTGTCAAGCCCTATATTTTCTTTTTATTTGGTAAGTACGGTACCTATGATAAAAATATTTCACCATATAGAAGGTCTTTTCAACACTTGATTAAATCCGTAGCTGACGATGCGATTGTAGGAGTTGAACTCTCTTATGAATCCTTTTCTTCTATCAACCGAATGAAATACGAATGGATGAATTTATCATCGGTGATTCACCGTCAGATCAAATCGGTTCGAATGCGTTTTAATCGTATTGAAATTCCTAATACCTACAGTGATTTTGCAGAGTTGGGAATTCGAAGAGATTATTCGATGGGATACACCCATCAACCTGGTTTTAGAGCAGGGACCTGTACTCCATTTAATTTTTATGACATCCATTTAGAGCTGATGCACCCTGTAAAAGTCTATCCTTTTGCAATTCAAGATTACAGTCTACTCAAAGAGAAAAGTGTTTTAGATTGTGTTAAGCGAATGAGAGAACTCTACGATGCTGTCAAAGAAGTGGATGGAGAGTTTAGAGTGTTGTTTTCCAACGAACTCTTGGGGTCTAAGATGAAATTGAATTGGAAACTACTATACGAACAACAATTAGAACAGTTTCATGTTTAAGCACTGTAGTGATATATTCTTTGATTTAGATCATACTCTTTGGGATTTTGAAAAGAATTCAGCGATAAGTTTTCGATTGGTCTTTGATGAGATGGATTTTAATGTTTCATTGGACGATTTTCAAAAGGTCTATCAGCCGATTAATTTCGACTATTGGAAATTGTATCGCGACAACAAGATTAGTAAAGAAACGCTTCGATACGGTCGATTAAAGGATGCTTTTGATTTGATGAATCTTCAGGTTTCAGATGAACAAATTAATCAAATCAGTGAAGGATACATCCGATATTTGTCCCATCAAGTACATTTGTTTCCAGGAGCAGTTGATATTTTGAATTACCTCAATGTCAATTATCGACTTCACATTATTACCAATGGGTTTTCAGAGGCTCAATTAAACAAGACCAAAGCTTCCAAAATCGATCACTTCTTTGAGTGTTTTATCGATTCGGAGCAGGTAGGCGTTAAGAAACCGCACCCGGACATTTTTAAATTCGCATTGGATAAAGCCAAAGTGCGACCAGAACAATCCGTGATGATTGGGGATAATTTAGAGGCCGATATCTTGGGAGCTAAAGCGGTAGGCTTGTCGTGTATTCATTACAATATTCACGGCGATCCACATCACGATCACTGTCCTATTATTGAAAATTTAACGGATTTAAAGAACTTCTTTTAATAGGGGTAAATGTCCTTCCACTTGTTTTTGAGTTCTTCCAAGGTCTTTTGTTCTCTAGGGTTATTGCCCGGTCTGTAAAAGATTTCACCAGAGATTTTTTCAGGTAAATAGTTGGTTGGAACAAAATTCCCTTCGTAATTATGAGCGTATTTGTAATTGTCACCATAGCCTAAGTCTTTCATAAGTTTGGTAGGTGCATTTCGAAGTTCTAAGGGGATAGATAAATCACCACTTTCTCTAACCTTAGCTAATGCTTCATCGATAGCGAGATAGCTTGCATTACTCTTTGGAGAGTTGGCCAAATAAATAGCTGTTTGCGAGAGAATGATACGCGCCTCTGGATAACCAATGGTAGTCACTGCCTGAAAACAATTGTTGGCAATGACCATGGCTGTAGGATTGGCGTTGCCGATATCTTCTGAGGATAAGATGAGCATTCTTCTTGCGATGAATTTCACATCTTCACCCCCCGCGATCATCCGAGCCAGCCAATAGACAGCAGCATTGGGATCTGATCCTCTGATGGATTTGATAAATGCTGAGATAATATCGTAGTGTTGCTCCCCAGTTTTATCGTATAGCACGGTGTTTTTTTGAAGGCTTTTCATCACCAAATCATCAGTGATTTCAACGGTGTTTCCCTCTGTTTGATTGACCAGTAACTCAAAGTTGTTGAGTAGTTTTCTTCCATCGCCACCAGAGAGTCTAAAGAGGGCTTCAGTCTCTTTGATCTTTATTTTTTTATCTTTTAAGAGCACATCTTTTTCTATGGCTCTTTCAAGTATTTGTTTTAAATCTTCCGCACCAAAATCTTTGAGAATGTATACCTGACAACGAGAGAGTAGAGCAGGGTTGACTTCAAAACTCGGATTCTCTGTAGTAGCGCCAATTAAAGTGACCCAACCTTTTTCAACTGCTGCTAAGAGTGAATCTTGTTGAGACTTGGAAAAACGGTGAATCTCATCGATAAAGAGAATTGGATTTTTTGCAGTGAACAATCCTCCAGCTTGCTTCGCCTTATCGATCACTTCTCGAACGTCTTTTACCCCTGAATTAATAGCAGAGAGTTGATAGAAAGGACGTTTACTCTCAGTGGCTATAATTTGAGCTAAGGTAGTTTTTCCTGTGCCTGGAGGTCCCCAAAAGATCATAGAAGGGAGAATACCTTGATCTAAGTGTTTAGGCAATGCACCATCTTTTCCGACCAAATGATGTTGGGAAATATATTCTTCTAGTGTTTTGGGTCTTATACGTTCAGCTAAAGGCTCATTCATAAGCTAAAAGTAACAAAGAAAACCCATTTAGTAAAGCAAAAGCTTAGGAGATACGTTGACGAAGTGCTTCGTATAGAAAGACACTACAGGCAACAGAGACATTGAGAGATGCAATGCTTCCTTCCATTGGTAATTTTGCTTGAAGATCGGCTAGTTTTAGTAGCGCAGGAGCGATACCTACATCTTCTGATCCCATAATGATTGCAAGAGGTTGCTTTAAATCCTTATCGTAGATCAAACCATCTGCTTTCTCAGTAGCAGCTATGACTGTAACACCAGAACCTTGTAAATAATATACCGCATCTTTTAGATGATCAACCTTTGCAATAGGAACATTGAATGCTGCACCTGCTGAGGTTTTAATGGTATCAGCTGTCACCGGAGCAGCCCCTTTTTTAGGAATAATGATACCATCTACTCCTGTACAGGAAGCAGTACGAATAATCGCACCAAAGTTTCGAACATCGGATAAACTATCTAAGAGAAGAAAAAGTGGAGTTTCTTTAGTTTCAATGACCTTATTGACTAATTCTTCAAAATTCGCAAACTCTATAGGAGAAATCATCGCCACAGCACCTTGATGGTTGTGAGGAGTCAAACGATCGAGCTTTTCAACAGGGACATATACCGTATTAATTCCTTTTTTTCTCGATACCGTCTCAAGAGACTTGATGAGTGTACCTTGTAAACCTCTTTGTATAAAGAGCTTGTCTATCGACTTATCGGCTTCTATAGCTTCTAAAATAGCTCTAATACCATATATATTGGTTTCTTTCTCCATAGTAAATCATAAGGTTTTAGAGTTTAAAAGTATAAAAAAGACTTCAAATGAAGGTTACATTTTTATAATATAAAAAAACCGCCTTAGTCAATAACTAAGGCGGTTTGATCCAACACAGTAACTAAATTAGTTCTGATCAGAAATATTTGGATTAAATAATATTTCTTCTTGAGGGATTTCGTAAGTAAGTCGCTCATCAGAATGCTGGAATGATTCACCAGCATAATCAAGCCAGTTAGTGCCTCTGGTTCTTGTTTCTCTTCTACGCTTCATGATAAAGTAAGATTTTCCTTCAGCGAATAATTCTAAACGAGCCTGAATTGCTGCTTCTTCAGCTAAAGCTTTTCCTGACAAATCGTCTAGGTATTCAGTAGCTCCGTTTAATCGCAAATCAAGTACTGCACGAATACTAGCTCTTGCAGCGGCATCATTTCCATTTTCAGCAGCAGCTTCTGCGTGAAGAAGGTAGAGCTCAGCAATTCTCATATAGTGAGAATCAGAGTCAATATTGGTTTGTGGTCCAGAGAATGGTCTAAAGTTATTTGCTTCAGCTCCTTTGTAGTAGAACTTACCAGTAGGCATTAAGATAGAGTTGAATTGATTGTCCTTACGAATATCTCCATCTCTAAACTTAGCGTATAAATCAGCATCCATACCTTTTCTATTACCAACAGCCGCATAAGAGTAGCTATAGTAATCCATGAATCCCCACCATGAATAAAGAGAAGCTAATCCCTGTCCTTGTGGAGTAATATCGATTCCCCACATGATTCCATCAACTGAGTTCACATCGTTAAAACCACCTACAACACCACTTTCTTCTGGGAATAAAGCAACTTCGTCATTTGACATAATGGTGTAGTTACCTGAATCGATTACTTTTTTAGCATATTCTTCAGTTTTCGGCCAGTTGTTTAAAGCGCCATAGGTTTTAGCTAATAAACCACGTACCACATCCTGATTGATTTCGATTTTATCAGTACGTACAAATCCTTCTAAAAGTGTTTCAGCATCAGTAAGATCTTCAATTACGAGATCAAATACCTCTTGAAGAGTACTCTTTGGTTGATCGATATCTTCAGCACTTCTATAGATAGGAAGAACTTGTTTGCTCATATCTGTTATGTCATTGACAAAAACGTGTGCTAAAAAGAAATACGCATATCCTCTGAGGGCTTTAGCTTGACCTAAAGTGAATTTTTGCGCATCCGTTTCTGGTTGTGCATCATTACCACCTAAACCATCAATCACCAAGTTAGAAAGGTTAATTACACGGAATAAAAATCTCCAAGGTCTGTAGTTGTAATCATTGTCAGGATCTTGAGTTGCAGTCAACTCAGAGATAGCCGTTTGTCTGTTATAACTCTTACCTAAGTGAGCCATATCACCAGAGAGCATGTCTAATTGGATGTATTGAGTAGTAATACCAAAGTCCTCTTGGCTTGAGGTTCCTCCACTTCCTCTTCTGTAAAGATTTTCATAAATACCTAAGAGTGTTGCTTTGGATACATCAGGGTTTACCTCTGCTGCCTCACTCACTTGTTCTTGTGACAAAGAAGCAGTTGGAAATGTTTCTAAGAATTCTTTTTCACATGACATGAAAGATACTAGAATTCCTGCTAATGCTATTTTTTTAAATGTTTTCATGATCATTATAAGTTTAAGTTAACACCTAACACAATGGTAGATAGTGGATTGTAACTGTATATTGAAGAACCTCCTGTTACAGAAGTAGAAGGATTGAATCCTTGTCTTGCTGATGCTAACCATAAGTTATCTCCAGTTACAAAAACAGATGCATTTTTAAATCCAACCTTTGATGCAAATGAGCTTGGTACCGCATATGACAAACGAATGTTGTTTAATGCAATGTAATCAGCTTTAGTTAAGAATCGAGTTGAAGTTGCATTTTGCTGAATTTGATAACGGGCATCTTGTCTTGGGATATCTGTTACATCTCCAGGGTTCATCCAACGATTTCTTACATCGATGTGAAAGTTATTAGTTCCATTGTAATCGTTGTCCATCAAGGTTGCATAAGCAGAATCATACGCCCATCCACCAATCGAGTAATTGAATAGCGTGCTTAATGAGAAATCTCCGTACTGTGCATTTAATCGGAATGATCCAAATACATCAGGAATCACTGTTTTGTTGATAAACTTATCTGTAGCTTCCGCATATACTTCAGTGATATCTTGAGCTACTTTAGCATTTGGATTATCATTGAGGTAAGAAGTTAACGACGTGATGATGGTATCACCTTCGTCATAAGTTCCATTTGAGTTTTTATCATCAAAATTACGTTCCCATTGTGCAGCTCCTGTCTCGGTATTCACACCAGCATATACAGGCATGTACCAGTCATATAAAGAGCGACCTACTGTACGCGCAAAACTTCCGTCGATATCAAGTTTTTGTTGTTCTCCGGTTGCAGGATCAATAGGCATTGCTTTTAATTCGTTTTTAAACGTAGCTCCATTGATTCCGAAGTTTAAAGAGAATTTATCTTTTTCAATAATACTGAAGTCGAGATCAAACTCTAAACCGGAGTTTAAAAGCTCCCCGTCATTTACAGTAATCAATGCATAACCCACTGATGGTCCTACACGTCTGTCAAAGAACATGTCAGTTGTAGATTTGGTGTAGGCCTCTAAAGATCCTTCGACAAAACCACCCAATTCAAATTCAAATCCTAGGTTGAATTGATTTGAACTCTCCCAAGTCAGGTCTTTGTTTCCTTTAGTATCGAATGCAAGCGAGATGTTGTCGTTGAGGTTGTTTACCGAGTAAATGTTGTATCCTGGGTACAATCCAACTCCACCTGAGTTTCCAATAACTCCATACGAAGCTTTGAATTTCAAGAAGTCAACAAAATCAACTTCAGACATAAAATCTTCCTGAGTTAAAACCCAAGCTGCTCCTACTGAATAGAAATCACCCCATTTGTTGTTGATAAAACGAGAAGAGGCATCTCTGTTATAGGTGGCATTCAAGAAGTACTTATTTGCAAAATCGGTAGTGACATTTGCAATATATGACTCTGTAGTTTCAGTGTCGGTATAACCATCTGATGGAGCGTTAACAACACCATTAGCGATATCGATACCAAATGGAGTTACTAATTTTGAACGCTCTCCATACAAGTAGTTGAATTCATAAGAAGTTGCAACGTGAGAAACGAAAGCAGAAAGGTTAAATTCATCAAATGACGTATTGTAACGCAATCCAGTTCTTATAGTGTAGTTTTTTGTCTCAGAACGAGATCTTGAAATTCTTCCTCCTTGCCCTTTAGCAGGTGAATAGAATGGTTCGTTTAAAGAGATTCCATCATTCATAAAGTATTGGTAAGCAAAGTTGTTTTCGAAGTTCAATCCTTTTGCTAATGAAATCTTGGTGTCATTGTTAAAGTTCACAGAATTTCCTTTGCTTCTGCTTATGTTGATTTGAGAATCAGCAACACCATTGGTTGCAAATCCAAAACCACGTCCATCTTCTAATCCGTAATCAAAAAGAAAACCTCCATAGATTGGATCTGGAATTAAATCTCCAGCGGCATCTCTTCTGTATAATGGATAGATGGTTGGAAGGTTGTCAATCCACCAGAATTGAGAAGATGAAGAAGAACCTGTACCATTGTTATTGGTTTCACTTTGAGTATAGTTGAGTGAAGTATTGACATCGATAAAGTCTCCTACCTTGTTGGTTGCTGCAACACGACCGTTTAAACGCTTGTAATCTGTGTTAGAAGCATAACCAATATCATCAATAAAACCAAATGAGGTATACACTGATGAATTTTCAGAAGCATTTGAAATTGTAACGTTTGCTTCTGTACGGTTGGAAGGTTGGAAAGCAAAATCTTCCCAAGATTCTGGAGTATATCTTCTAGTTACTCCAGGTCTTACAGTACCTGTAACAGGATCAATAAGCTCTGATACTCCTTGAGCACCTGAATCGCTTACATTCCACATATTGTAGATTGGACTAATGTCAGATACGTCTGCGTTGTCTCCTTCAAATAAGTTAGCATTGGCATATGCAATAGCTGCTTGATTGTCTCCATCATTTTCAAGTAACCCTCTCTGATAAGTAGCTTGCCAGTTGATCGCGATGTATTCTTCTGGCGATTTAATAGTTTCGTAACGACCTACTCCTTGATAGTTCGTACCTCTTTTAATCGATACATTTACGTTATTTCCAGCATCTTTACCTCTTTTTGTAGTAATAACAATAACACCGTTAGCACCTCTTGCTCCATAGAGCGAAGTCGCTGAGGCATCTTTTAATACAGTCACTGACTTGATGTCTGCTGGATTAATGTCATTCAAGCTTCCTCCAAAAGGGGCATCATCAACGATGTACAAAGGAGCAGTTGAACCGTTCACTGATCCAAATCCTCTAATACGAACTGTAGAGACACTTCCAGGTTGTCCAGAAGTGTTGAATACAGCCACACCCGCTGCTTCTCCTGCCAATGCCTGAGAAACGTTCGTAAATGATTTTTGTGAAATGTTTTCACCTGCTACTACTTTTGCAGATCCAGCAAATGATTGTTTAGAGACATTCCCAAAACCAGTTACGATAACTTCTTCAAGTGCTTGAGCATCCTGAGAAAGACTAATGTTAATGGTATCGGAACTTCCAACGGTTACTTCACCAGATAGGAACCCGATGTAGCTAAATACGAGTACATCTCCTGAAGTAGCTCGAATGGAGTAGTTTCCATCAAAATCGGAAGTTGTTCCATTATCAGTACCTTTAACGATCACGGTAGCTCCTGGTAGGGGCGTTCCTTCTTGATCGGAAACTGTTCCTGAAATTGTTTTCTGTTGCGCAAGTACAAACTGCGCTGATAACACTAAAATAAGTGTCATAATTCCATAGAGTTTAGTTTTCATTACGATAATTAATTAAGATTAAATAAATCGGTTTATTTTGTTGAGTTTACACAAATAAACCTGTTGAGATTCGAATTATCTTCAAAGTTAATTAAAAGATCTATCACCTGTTTTTCTTCATCTATTAGATTTTCTTATAGTGAAATATGATTTTCTTATGATTTTAAAATTTTCAACAAAAAAAAACCACCCAATGTTGGGTGGTTTTAAGAGTATTAAAATTTTAAGTGTTTATTGACAAACACTTAAGATTTTAGCACCAGCTGTAGGATTAGCAAGAGAAAGCGCTGTTTGCTCACCTGTTCCATCAAGCTTAGTGTATACAATATTCATTTCTACTTCTGAATCCCATGGACCTTTTACCCAAGTAAAACTCATTGTAGATGCTCCTTCAGGAATAGTAACAACTCCAAAGGCATCATAGAAAACTGGACCATATCCACCTGCTGCATAGGCATCTTGGAATTGTTGGTCTAAATTAGCAACTAATTCAGGAGCTAGTACTGGAGTATCTCCCCAGTAGTCAGGTAATCCCATTTTAGTTTCAACTCCATCTACGAGTACTGACATATATCCTCCGTTCCATCCATCACCGTAGGTATCTACCATGTTAAAACGGTAGTTTCCAGGTACTGCAGATGTAGGAATACATTTAATAACAGTGTTGTATTTGTAAGGTGATGCGAAATAAGATCCTTGAAGTGATCCAGATGCATCCGAGTCAGTAAATGATCTTCCATCAGTTAAGTTCAATTGTAAACGAACAGGAAGTGAATCACCTCCAGTGTAATCTGAGGCACTTAATCCTAAAGCAGTAACTGCTTCTTGAAGTGTAACAGAAACATTAGTTCTTGGTAACCCGTAAGGTCCAGTAGTAAACGCAGACGCTGGGATTGATTTTAAAAGAACTTCATTTCCTTTAAACTGTAAGTATACTTCAACATTGTCTAAAAGAGCTCCATCTTGTGGATCTTGCTCTTCGATGTCAACATCAAACTTAGAGTTCAAATCGTATGAGTTGAATTCACCTGAGTTTAATTTTACCGTACGTAAAATTGCACCATAAGTGGTTCCAGCAAATACTTGGTCGATTGCATTGTCAGATTCTTGACAAGAAATTGCTGAGAATGCAACTGTGATTGCTAAAAATATATTTAAAATTTTATTTTTCATGATCATTTAATTATTTAAGATTAGAAGGACCACCTGCATTCCAGAATACACGCTCAGTTAAACTAGTACGTTGTGTAACGTTTGAGTTTGTTGAAGCGTAATTTGATGGATAGTACATAATTAATGGGAAATCCCCTGGACTTGGCTCTAAGTTCGGTTGAACATTAGAAGGTAATCCAGTTTTACGATAAGTGTTGTATGCGTCGATTCCGCCACCCCATTGAGCAATCCAGAATTGTTGAGCATAAATGTCAGCTTTACCAGCAGCATCAGCAGCATTGTAATCAGCTAATAAAGCAGCAACGTAAGCATCTACAGCATCACCATCCAATGCAGGTCCACCTTGTGAGTCTGCTTTGTTGATCGATTTTGTAGCTCCAGCTTCTAACATAGCAGCAGCAGTTGAGGCATTTAACATTCCGTCCATAAAGTCCATCCATGAAGAGAGCAAGATTGGAGTGATTCCATCACCACCGTTTCCATCACCATTGACTTTAGATTCATATGATGAATCGTCATAAGCTCCACCTGCAGGATAGATTCCGTGTAGTGTTCTTAAGAATCCATCTGGTGGAATTCCATCAGCGTTCCCATGATCTCTTCCCCAGTAACCATTTCCAACTCCACAATAAACTTCGTTAGTTGCTTGGTAGTGTGTTGGAGCTGTATATAGTGAACATTCTAAAACTTCTTCATTTGGATCTGTGTCCGTACCAGGTACTGCATCAGTTTGTCTGTAGAAGTAGTAGTTCATACGTGGATCTTTACCTCCGTGTCCATTGAGCATTAGGTTCATAAACCAGTTTGACATATATGTTCCTCCACCTGTAGCAGTGTAAGAAGAACGGTACCATGGGTGACGTGAATCTGGTTGTACTTCTTTAGTACCCCATTGGAATTGGAAGTCTTCTGATTCTTCATCAATATAATCAGTTACACCGTTGAATCCAGAAGCGTTTCCTAAAGTGTAATAGATTTTCTTTTTGATTGAATTCGCAGCTTTTGCCCATTTAGCAGCATTTCCACCATAGTAGAAATCACTAGCAGGAGCAGGACCACCAGCAGTAAATCCAGCTACGGCCTCGTCTAATAATGCTAAAGCAGCATTGTAAACTGATTCTCCAGAATCAGCGATAGGAGCAAGGTTTCCTTCGCCTCCTTTCAAAGCTTCAGAATAAGGAATATCGCCAAAGAAGTCTACTAAGGTAACCATGATGTAAGCTTGCATGGTTTGCCCCATAGCTTTGTGAATTGTTAATCCTGATTCATCAGCTAAAATATTCATAAGACGAATATCTTCCATCATACCTTGATAAGCTGAAGTCCAGCTTCCATCAAAGTTGTTAGGTGAATAAACCTGAGCATAGTTACGACCAGACATTTGGTTGATACGTGTTAACGCAGCACCTCTGTTTGAGAATCCTTGTACCCATCCAGCAAAACTTACTTGAACGTTGTTCAAAAAGAAGGTTGCATCGGCTTGAGATGGATTCAGTGCATTTGGGTTATCTACAAGATCAAGATCCGTGGTCTCACATGATGTGAGCGCGAATAATCCTGCAGTAACAGCAATTAATATATTTTTTATTTTCATGATAATCTAGTTTTAAATTTTAGAATGATAATTTAACACTTAAACCATATCGTTTAGCACTTGGACCGTTAAGGTAATCAAAACCTCTACCGTTTCCAACTCCTACCCCTGCAATGTTTGGATCCCAGTTGGTTCCAGCAGGTGCATTGTAAGCATTAAAATACATATTGTATCCTGAAGCAGTAATATCAATACTTCCAAAAGGTGTTTTGTCTAACATTGATTTTGGTAAGCTATATTTTAATGAAACCTCAGCAAGTCTCCACACAGATGCATCGTAAACTAACATTTCGTCTGGACCGTAAAGTACGTTCGAGAAGTAGTATGTTGAGTTGTTGATTTGTACGGTGTTTGGAGTTCCATCCGCTTGTACACCAGGCAAGATAAAAGAATCTTTTCTGTATTCAGTTTCTTTAACAACCCCTCTACCCATTAGAGTAGATACGGTGTAAGAGAATACATCTCCTCCATGCGTGTGAGAAATTAAGAAATCTAAAGATAAGTTCTTGTAAGACATGCTGTTGTTAATGTTTAACAACCAATCAGGGTTTGCATCTCCAATGATGTTAGTACCATAAGTTATATCATAAGAACCTTGAGAGTTTACAACGAAGTTTCCTGCGTCATCTCTTGTGATTTTAGATCCAACAATTGTACCTAAAGACTCACCTACACGAGCAACGTTACCTAAATTTGAGAAACCAGCGTAAACAATCTCATCAGTATCTAATCCTAAATCAGTAACGATTGCTTCTGAAGTAGACCAGTTAGCAAAAGTAGACCAGTTGAATCCATCATTTGAACGGAACCAATCCATTGTCAAATCGATCTCAACCCCTTTGTTTTGAATTTCTCCAATGTTGGTTTGAGTACTTGTATATCCAGTAGAAGGATCTAAAGGACGAGAAATAATCAAATCGGTAGTTGTTTTGTTGTAAATAGAGATATCAGTTGATAATCTATTGTCGAAGAAACGACCTTCTAAACCAAATTCTAATTCTGCAATCAACTCTGGTTTTAAATCAGGATTACCTAATTGTGATCCAGAAGTGTTTGAAATAATCATGTTTCCGTTAGCATCATTGAATCTTTGAGTGTTTAAAGATAGTACAGACGCAATTGGGTATCCACTAGGGAAGTTTGCAGAAGTTCCGAATCCAGCTCTTACTTTTAAGTAATTTAAGTTTTCAGATTTCAAATCAGCAAAAGCTGTAGTAGGGATGAAAGAGAAAGAAGCTGATGGATAAATAATCGATCTGTTCGCTTCAGAAAGGTTTGATACCCAGTCTTTACGTCCAGATAGTGTCAAGTAAGCGTAGTCTTTATAGTCTACAGCTGCTTGTCCATATACCCCAGCGATATTTCTTTTTTCGTAGTATTGGATTTCATCTTGTGTTTCAAAGTTGAAGTGTCTCAATACTCCAAATACTTGCTGTCCTGTTGAAGCAACACCGTTTCTGTCATATGTATCAGAACGTGAGGTAGCTCCTAAAGTAAAGGTTAACCCATAATCATCTCCAATGTTGTAATCCCCATTGATTGAAATGTTGTGGTCAAAAATTGTTTTGGTGTTGTTCCAAGTGTCGTATTGACCTGACTGGTTAGCAACCGATCCTGTTTTACCACCTTTGTTAGAGTAGTTGGTGTTGTTTTCTGAATAAACATCCACTCCGTAACGGTAAGAAGCATTCAAGTTGTCATTAATTTCATAACTAACAGTTGCTCCACCAAATACACGGTTTACATCCTGAGTGTTTCCTGCATTTGCTACAGTCCACAATGGGTGCTGAATCGAGTTATTTTGACGGTAGTAGATTGACTCACCTGTTACAGGGTTTTGATAAGGAAGACCCATCATATCCACTGAACGTGGTGTATAGTAAAGGTTAGCAAAAATCGAAGCACCATCTCCACCTACGTTTGAACCGTAACCAGCAGCTACTGGAGGTGACTTAAATTTAGTGCCAGCATAATTTAAAGTTCCGTTAACTGTAAATCCATTACTCAATTGAGCAGATCCACCAAAACTTAAAGTGTTTCTTGATAGCTTGTTACCAGGAGTAAAACCTTCATCAGAAAGGTTACCGTAGTTCGCGTTGTAAGAGATTGTTCCGTCTTGGCTAGCACCTCTAATGTTGATGTTAGTGTTGATAACTTCACCTTTGCGGAAGAAGTTTTCAACGGAACGATAAGGCTGCCATTTAACAATTGCATCTGGAGCAATTCCAAGAGCGTCTAAAACTGCAGGAATTCCTGTAGCTGAAGAAGCAGTTGTATAAGGGTGTCTCAAATATCCTGGAGTTCCAGAAGTTGTTCCGTTAATCGAAGATTGAGCTCCCCATCCATCGACACCACCTTCGTTAAAGCTAGGACCCCAGTTAGAGAAGAACCATCCGAATGACTGATCGAAACCTCCACCGTACTGATCTTGGTATTCTGGCATAGATGCCATTTCATTCGTAAAACGCGATGAGTTAATAGTGATTTCAGTTTTCTTTGGTCCAACTGCACCAGCTTGTCCAGCTTTTGTAGTAATGAGGATTACCCCGTTACGACCTTGTGTACCGTAAAGTGTAGCAGCTGCCAAACCTTTTAATACAGAAACATTCGCGATGTTGTTAGGATCGATATCCAAGAAACGAGATGAACCATTGTTACCATCTACGAAACTACCTTGTGCGTTTGTTTCAGTAGAAAATGGAATACCATCTACAATGAATAAAGGTTGGTTTGACTGACTGAATGAGTTAAAACCTCTAATTACGATAGAAGTACCTGATCCAGATAAACCTGATTGGTTAGTAATGTTAACCCCAGAAGCTTTTCCAGAAAGAACACGAGCAACATCAGCGTCAGCACGAGACTCTAATTGTTCGTCTCCTACTTCAGATACTGCGTACCCTAAGGCCTTTTTCTCTCTCTTGATCCCCAGTGAAGTTACGATAACTTCATCTAATTGCTGTGAATCAGATTCAAGCGTTACATTAATTTGGTCTGATGACCCTACCACTACATCTCGTGTAACATATCCAATAAAGCTAAATGACAAAGTGTCTCCTGCACTTGCATTTATTGAATAATTACCATCAAAATCCGTGGTGGTTCCATTGGTTGTTCCTTTAACGATTACAGTTGCACCCGGAAGTGGCATTCCTTGATCGTCAGAAACAGTCCCTGAAACCATCTTTTCTTGTGCAAACAAAAATTGCACAGCTAACGCTAGGCATAGCGTTAGGATTCCATTTAATTTTGTTTTCATTTGAGTTAGTTTAGTTACTATTTAGTTACTATGTTAAACACCAAATTTAAATAATTAATATTTATTTAACAATTATCTGTTGACAATTTCACAATTAAAATTCAACATTTAACATAAATGACTTGTAATCAGTTATTTAAATAAAATAACTACTATTAAATTAAGATTCTTATAGCTAATAATCTTAAATATTTATTAATTTCATGATTATCAGTTATATCTGTAACAAATTTATCGTTAAAAATTGTTAGGACTGAATTATATTCAACAAAAACAGAATATCGTTGAATATAATTTATTTGGAGGTGTTTAGTTTTTTAAAAAAACGAATCAGAAATTCTTGATCACTTATTTGATTTGAAGGCGTGTTTTTAAAAATTTCAGCTACAATTTTTTTGCCGATTACTTTTGTAAGAGATGATTTGGATGCTTTGATCTCTGTAAGGATACCTGCATCTTTTTGTGTGTAAAATTCGATTTTTTCTTCAAATCGAGCTGGAAATGATCGTTCCAAAGATGTTTTAGCGACTTTAGCTTCTCGAAATACTTTTGTTTTTTTTAAGTAAAGCTGATAGGGATGCCCTTCTGTGAGTTTGATGAAATAACCATTTGCAACAGTTGTGTTTTTGGTATTACTATAATAAGGTCTGAAATAAAAAGTTTCCGATCCAATGGTAGCTTTTAATTCTGTGTCTGGTAATAACATTTGATCTGTTTCACCGCGATGTTGATAAGAGCTCATTTCTAATTCATCGGTATTGGCATTGTATCGAAGGTAGATGTCCTGAGGTATTATTTTGTCGTAATAAGTGACTTCTGCCTTTTGAAATGTGCGATCGTAATAGGGGCTTCCTTGAACAAAGGTGTGTGAATTCTCAAGGTGATCTTGGTCTTTTTGAAATCGTCTAGTTTGAGCAATAGCTAATCCATCCCATTGCCCCCAAGCCAATCCTTCGCTTATTTTTTCACCACCTCTATTAAATTGTCCGTAGCTAAAAGTTGAAACTGAGACTGAAAAGCAAACTAGTACGATTTTTTTCATACGCTAAAGATAGTGTATTTGAATATAGTAATCAATAATTATTGGTGCATATACTCGAACAAGTCAATAAGCCATTGACTCGTGTTTTCTTTTGAACGGCTGTTTCTCTTAGTAAAACTGTTAAAGCGTTCTTTGTTGCTGAATATTTCTCTTAGTTTAGATTTGTATAATTTTAGTTCGATTGGCGTATCGCCGTTGGTATTATAATAATAGGTATAATCATCTACAAAACGAGGGGGGAAAGAGCGTTCCAATCCAGTTCTAGCTTGGGTAGCCTCCATGTATACTTTCGATTTGTTTAAAAATACAGTGTGTTCATTGTTTTTGTAAAGTTCAATTAGGTATCCCATTTTAACAATTCCAGAAGTTTTGTCTACATAGGGGAGGTATACGTATCGATCATTTCCAATCGTACAACTCAAGTCTGTACTTTTGACCACCGCTTGATCGGTTTGATACTGATATTGGTTGGCGGTCATCTCAATTTCATCGGCATAGGCATTGTGTCTCAGAAACACTGTTTGATCTTGAGGTTCATCTTTGTAATAGATGGTACCTTGAATAAATTCTTCTTCAAAATAAGGGCTGCCTTTTATCGAACCTAGAGATACCTTTCGTGTGTCTTTACTTCTTACTTGTCTAAAAAAATCGGTAACATATTGATCTGTTTGACCATAAGAAGGTGTATTGAGGTTTTGAGCCGATACGGTCAATTGAATTGATATAAATAGAATAGAAAATAAGTAAGCTGTTTTTTTCATGAGGAATTGTGTGTTTTGAACCACAAAACTATTCTATTTTTTTTTAAATACAACATAATTTTAAGTGTAGTGATTCATTTTAACAAAATGTTATAAGGTATTAATTTATTTATTTTTTCAAGATCCTTTTGAATAATCGAAAAAGATGATTACATTTGCGGCCCTTTTAGGGGTAAATTATATTTATTTTATACTATATATGCCAACAATTTCACAATTAGTACGAACAGGAAGAGCCAGCATTACTAAGAAGAGTAAATCGGCTGCTTTGGATTCGTGTCCTCAAAGAAGAGGGGTATGTACACGTGTTTACACAACAACACCTAAGAAACCAAACTCTGCGATGAGAAAAGTTGCAAGGGTTCGTTTAACAAACGGTAAGGAAGTAAACGCATACATCCCTGGAGAAGGACACAACCTCCAAGAGCACTCGATAGTATTAGTAAGAGGCGGAAGGGTAAAAGATTTGCCAGGAGTTAGATATCATATCGTTCGCGGTGCTTTGGACACAGCAGGTGTTGAAGGTAGAACGCAACGTAGATCTAAATACGGAGCAAAACGCCCAAAAAAATAGTTAATTAACTAAGTAAGAAGAAATGAGAAAAAGACAGGCCAAAAAAAGACCTATTTTACCAGATCCAAAATTTAACGATCAGTTGGTAACCCGCTTCGTTAATATGTTGATGTGGGATGGAAAGAAATCAGTTGCCTTCAAAATCTTTTACGATGCAATGGATATTGTAGAAGAGAAGAAAACCGATGATGAAAAAACGGCACTTGAAATTTGGAAAGACGCTTTGTCAAATGTAATGCCTCACGTTGAAGTAAGATCGAGACGTGTTGGAGGTGCTACCTTTCAAATTCCAATGCAAATCAGACCAGATAGAAAAATCTCTACTGCTATTAAATGGTTGATCGGTTACTCTCGCAAGAGAAATGAAAAATCGATGGCTCAAAAATTAGCTGCTGAAATTTTAGCGGCTTACAAAGAAGAAGGTGCTGCAGTTAAAAAGAGAGTGGATACGCACAAGATGGCTGAAGCCAACAAAGCATTTTCACATTTTAGAGCATAATTATGGGAAGAGATTTAAAATACACTAGAAATATTGGGATTGCTGCACATATTGATGCTGGAAAAACCACTACTACAGAACGTATATTATTTTACACAGGGATTAGTCATAAGATTGGTGAGGTACACGATGGTGCCGCTACAATGGACTGGATGGAACAAGAGCAGGAACGAGGTATTACGATTACTTCTGCTGCAACAACTTGTACTTGGCAGTTTCCATCTGAAAACGGGAAGCCGACTTCAGATGCTATGGGTTATCACTTTAACATTATTGACACCCCAGGTCACGTTGACTTTACCGTTGAGGTAAACCGCTCATTGCGTGTTCTTGATGGGTTAGTTTTCTTATTTTCAGCAGTTGATGGTGTAGAGCCACAATCTGAAACTAACTGGAGACTTGCAGACAACTACAAAGTTCCACGTATGGGATTTGTAAACAAGATGGACCGTCAAGGTGCTAACTTCTTAAATGTTTGTACTCAGGTTAGAGAGATGTTAAAATCAAATGCAGTTCCTATTGTATTGCCTATCGGAGACGAGGCTGATTTTAGAGGAATTGTAGATTTAGTTAAAAACCGTGCAATTGTATGGCACGAGGATAACTACGGTTCAACTTTTGACGTAGTTGACATTCCTGAAGATATGAAGGATGAGGTTCATCAGTACAGAGCAGAGCTTATCGAAGCAGTAGCTGAGTACGATGAAAATCTTATGGAGAAGTTCTTCGAAGATGAAAACTCAATTACTGAAGATGAAGTACACGCTGCTTTAAGAGCTGCTGTTATGGATATGGCTATTATCCCTATGGTATGTGGATCTTCATTTAAAAATAAAGGTGTTCAATTCTTATTAGATGCTGTTTGTCGTTACTTACCTTCTCCAGTGGATAAGGAAGCGATCGAAGGAACAAATCCTGATACTGAAGAGCCAGAATTTAGAAAGCCAGATGTAAAAGCACCATTTTCAGCTTTAGCATTTAAGATTGCTACGGATCCTTTTGTTGGTCGTTTAGCATTCTTTAGAGCTTATTCAGGTCGTTTAGATGCAGGTTCTTATGTATTGAACAACCGTTCTGGAAACAAAGAACGTATTTCTAGAATCTATCAGATGCACTCTAATAAACAAAATGCGATCGATTTTATCGAAGCAGGAGATATTGGAGCAGCTGTTGGATTTAAAGATATCAAAACTGGTGATACGCTTTCTGACGAGAAACACCCAATTGTTCTTGAATCAATGGTGTTCCCTGATCCAGTAATCGGTATAGCTGTTGAGCCTAAAACTAAGGCTGACGTTGATAAATTAGGTATGGCTTTGGCAAAACTTGCTGAAGAAGATCCAACCTTCCAAGTGAAAACTGATGAAGCTTCAGGTCAGACTATTATTTCTGGTATGGGAGAGCTTCACTTAGATATTATTTGTGATCGTTTAAAGAGAGAGTTCAAGGTTGATGTTAACCAAGGACAACCTCAAGTAGAGTACAAAGAAGCACTTACTGCTGTTGCAAACCACAGAGAAGTTTATAAGAAACAATCTGGTGGACGTGGTAAATTCGCAGATATCGTATTTGTGATGGAGCCTGCAGAAGAAGGTAAGTCTGGATTAGAATTCGTAAACGAAATTAAAGGAGGTAACGTTCCTAAGGAATATGTTCCATCTGTAGAAAAAGGATTTAAAGAGGCGATGAAGAATGGTCCTTTAGCTGGATTCGAAATGGATGCTATGAAAGTTACTTTAAAGGATGGATCGTTCCACCCTGTGGATTCAGATTCACTATCGTTCGAATTAGCTGCTAAAATGGGTTATAAAGCTGCTGCAAAAGCTGCTAGAGCCGTATTGATGGAGCCAATTATGAAATTAGAAGTATTGACTCCAGAAGAAAACATGGGAGATATTGTAGGTGACTTGAACCGTCGTAGAGGTCAAGTAAACGAAATGTCTGACCGTGCTGGTGCTAAAGTTATTAAAGCAAATGTTCCATTATCTGAAATGTTTGGATATGTAACATCACTTAGAACTTTATCTTCTGGTCGTGCAACTTCTACTATGGAATTTGATCATTATGCTGAAACTCCTTCTAATATTGCAGAAGAAGTTATTAAAGCAGCAAAAGGACTAACCGAATAATTCAAGTAAGATGAGTCAAAAAATTAGAATAAAATTAAAATCATACGATTACAATTTAGTAGACAAATCTGCTGAAAAAATCGTTAAAACGGTAAAGACTACTGGAGCTGTAGTAACAGGACCAATTCCTTTACCAACACATAAAAAAATCTTTACAGTATTGCGTTCTCCACACGTAAATAAGAAGTCAAGAGAGCAATTTGAACTTTCTTCTTATAAGCGTTTGTTGGACATCTACAGTTCTTCTTCTAAAACGATTGACGCTTTAATGAAATTAGAGCTTCCTTCAGGAGTTGAAGTAGAGATCAAAGTCTGATCGGAGGGACACCTCTATTAGTAGCTTGCTACTGTAAACATATCCAGAGCTTGTAGGCAAAGGATAAACGGAGAAAAAAAATAATTAGGGTTAAATTATTTTTTGACCCTAATTTTTTAGATTCTCCAAAAGATAAGTAAATTTTTAAACAATAATTAATATAAATTAAAATGTCTGGGTTAATAGGAAAGAAAATAGGTATGACCAGCATCTTTGACGAGAATGGAAAAAATATTCCATGTACCGTTATTGAGACTGGACCATGCGTAGTTACCCAAGTCAGAACCTTAGAGGTAGACGGGTACAGTGCCCTTCAACTCGGTTTCGATGACAAGTCAGAAAAAAACGTTTCTAAAGCGGCTCAAGGTCACTTTAAGAAAGCGGGTTCTTCTCCAAAAAGACAAGTTGTTGAGTTCCGTGATTTTGAAGGAGATTACAAATTAGGTGACACGATCAGTGTAGATCTTTTTGTAGAAGGAGAATTTGTTGATGTTCAAGCAACATCAAAAGGAAAAGGATTTCAAGGGGTTGTTAAAAGACACGGTTTTGGCGGTGTTGGACAATCGACTCATGGTCAACACAACCGTTTAAGAGCTCCTGGTTCTATCGGTGCTGCTTCATATCCTGCGAGAGTATTCAAGGGAATGAAAATGGCTGGAAGAATGGGTGGTGAGAACGTAACCGTTCAAAACCTTAGAGTTTTAAAAGTGGCTCCTGAGAAAAACATCTTAGTAGTTAAAGGATGTGTTCCAGGTCACAAGAATGCTTACGTAAAGATATTTAAGTAATGAAAGTAGCAGTTTTAGATACAAAAGGAAAAGAAACAGGTAGAAAGGCAGACCTTTCAGATGCTGTTTTCGCTATTGAGCCTAACAATCACGCTATTTACTTAGCTGTGAAACAATACTTGACACACCAAAGACAAGGTACACACTCTGCTAAAGAGCGTGGTGATATTACTGGTTCTACACGTAAGATCAAGAAACAAAAGGGAACTGGTACTGCTAGAGCAGGTTCTATCAAGTCTCCTGTGTTTAGAGGTGGTGGTCGTATTTTTGGTCCTAGACCAAAAGACTACAAAATTAAGTTGAACAAAAACCTTAAGCGTTTGGCTCGTAAATCTGCTTTATCATTAAAGCAAAACGAGAAATCAATTATCGTTTTAGAAGACTTTAATTTCGAGGCTCCAAAGACTAAAGATTTTATCAATGTATTGAAGGCCTTAGGCATCGATGCAAACAAATCGCTAATCGTCTTGGGTGATTCAAATAATAATGTATATTTGTCGTCACGAAATTTGAAGCAGTCAGAAGTTGTAACAACTTCAGAATTAAGTACTTACAAAATCTTAAATGCTAAGAATATTGTACTTACTGAAAGTTCGATTGCAGGAATTGAAACTAATTTAATATAAAGAGGAGACATGAGTGTGTTAATTAAACCGATCATTACGGAAAAAATGACAGCAGATAGCGAGTTGTACAACCGCTATGGTTTCATCGTTAACCCTAAGGCTAATAAACTTCAAATTAAAGAGGCTGTAGAGGCTACTTATGGAGTTACAGTTGATAAAGTTAGAACGATGAATTACGGTCCCTCAAGAAAAACTCGTTACACGAGAACTGGTGTTCAGCATGGTAAGACCAATGCATACAAGAAAGCCATTGTTGATGTAGCA